>Ga0070747_1000809_pt1 | contig 15332 bp, 15 predicted proteins | sample VirMetDEL_Mar_31_FD_77321 | JGI IMG/M metagenome (GOLD analysis project Ga0070747, IMG submission 77321) | Aqueous microbial communities from the Delaware River and Bay under freshwater to marine salinity gradient to study organic matter... | ecosystem: Environmental > Aquatic > Marine > Coastal... | reverse complement strand
TGATTCACCTCCTTTTGTTAGTTTTAGGTTGAGGGAGCCTGGGAATAATTTCTCTTTGTATCTTGCTCTTTCTGCGTTAATAACGTATATATCTTCTGATTCATGAGTTCCGAATACGAAATTTGTATCTTCATCTCTGTATATCAAAGTTCTATATTGTCCGTATATGGTTGAGGTTGGTGTTTTTCCTACTACGTTTGTATTGTACGGTGCACTACCTGATCCTAATTTATGACCGTATGCTAAATCGAATTGTACGTAAGATACTTCAGCTGCTGATGCAGGATCGCTTTGGTATACTTCGTAGAAGTAGTTTCCTGTGTTTGCGCCAACTTGTGCGGAGGAAGTATAAAATAGTGTTAGTGTTGATACATCTGTTGACCATAACGGAGCAACTATAGATTCTGCACTTATTGTAATATCTTCGGAGTCTAATCTTTTAAATGACATATTTTATTAGTTGTTTACTTGTACTATTGTTACCGGTACTGTTACTCTTGCTCCAGAATCTCTACCGATTACTGTAATTGTAGTCTGTAATGTTGTCTGTGAGCCGAATAATGAATTAATAGATGTTGCAGTTAGGTTAATAGATGTTCCTATTACTGATTTAGATACGTTAGTTCCAAAGGTAGTAGAGAAGTTTAACTGTTCTGATTCTGGTGAGTTGATTCCTACACCGTTATATGTTTGCATTACCCTAGCATCTGCAATCGTCGCAACATATCCTCCTGCTTCGAAAGCTTGTGACGACCCTAGGTAGTTAAGTGTTTGGGGTGTTATAGCTAAGGAAGCGCCTTGTTTTAGTCTTATAGCAGTATAGCCGATGTCTAGTATAGGTAGCTTAGCTGTACCTCTAGGGAGAGTGGTGAGTTTATACTTCATTATCTGAGTCTCATCAGGGAATGCTTCGATCAAAGGCATATTCTCTATAGCTTGTCCGTAGTACTGTGACCCTAGTGGGTGATCGGGGTTGTATAAAGTATAGTCTATTTCATCATCTGCTAGTGCAAATTGTGTTATTTTAAAAGAGCCGTCTCCTCTAGCGAGTAACTCTCTACCTTTTTTTGTTAGAATTGCATCTACTGTTACAATTGAATTGTCTAAATATCCCATGTTGTGTTTGTTCTATATTTTATAAATATCTTATTTTATTGTTTTACTTAATCTGTTACTATATACTCTATGTACTGACATTCAAAACTATTTATTACGTTTCCGTAGTCATCAGTATCTACTACTGTGCTGTTTCCTTGTACTAGTATTTTTGAGTTGTTAATTAACCGTACATACTTTACGTTTTCTTGTTCGAATAGGAATATATCAAAAGGAGATACTAGGTATGCTGGATTGTATGTACCTACTGGATATGTTACTGCAGTAGTGTCTCCGTATCCTCTCTGTACTATATATTGAGTCGGGGAGGTGGTAGTATCAATATTACTAACTCGCATTAACTCGTATATTGACGGGTCTGTTAAGTCCTGGAATAGAAGTATAGTATTCTTTTCTACTACTTTTGTTCCTACGGAGTTTACTTCAGCGAGGGTATTTAAATACAGTACGGTGTCTGAAGCTTTCATAAAATTTCCAGGGTATGCAGTAAGGGCTATAGTAGCGCCTATAGAGCCAGTGGTGAAAGTAGGTAGCGGGGTTGTGGATGTGTGTAATAGGTCTACGTAATCTACTTGTTTACGGGCGGTAGAGCATATGAATGCGTTATTTGTGTCTCTTGAGAATACTTCTCCTCGGAAAGGGGTACCTGTAAATGCCGGTGTTATTCCTGCGTTTCCTCCTGCATCTATATCTGTTCCATTGTACCTACCGTTAGTCCAACCTGTATCGTAGTATAAACTGTCTTGAATTGCAGCAGGGAATGCGGATCCAGATATAATTGCTTCCCAGTTTGAGGGTAGTACTGTATCTTCAACTCTATCTGACTCTACTCTTATTTGAGATTTTCTATTCTCTATTGCGTTACTGATTGTTGCATTGTATTCACTGAATCCAAATGTAATATCTAATAAATAAGGAGTAAATGTTACTTCCACATTTTGATATTCAAAAAGGTTTACACTGTATGGGGTGTTTTCAATATCAGGAAGAGTGATAGGGGTGAATAGAAAGTAGAAAAATGGGTTTGTACCGTTATTTTCGTAATATGCTCTGTTTGTTATTTCTACATCGAAATCTATACTATTTCCATTAGGTATTACGAATGTAAATTTTATCCGTTCTATTTGTTCTAGTACACTGTTTAAATCTGTGGGATCGAAACTACCGTTTATAGAGAGTGCATCACGTCCTAATATCATACTAGTTACTATTCCGGTAGGGCTTGGGTCTGCAGCACTAACGTTTATGTGTAGCTTAGTGTTTGCATTCCTAATACCTGATGTATGCATGAATATAAAAGCTGCTTCCGTCATTTACTGTTCTTTATTATAATTAGTTGTATACTTAAATTTAGTTACATGAAACATTCTGATCACATGTTATTGGTGCTGGGATGCTTGTCCATTCTATACCGTCCCAGTATCTTGCTTGACCGTACGTTGCGTTGTTAGCAGCGAGTTTGTACCATCCAGCTGCTGCTGGTGTAGTTTGTGAGATATCGGAGTAGATAGCGGTTGGTGTGGTACTTGCGTCGTCGTATTCTGCTGCTGTTGTGGTTGTGTATACAGTTGTAGTTTTACTGGCACAGCAGGGAGATGTTTTAGAGTTTGTGGAATGGTAATACATTAGTAATGATTGGATTGGCAGTAGTACAATTACGTTTGCTAAATTCGGAGAGGATGTGGTTGCTTCGCAGAATCCTTCTACTGTAGTAGCTTTTACCTGTAGTCTTATATCTTCACTATCTATTCCTGATGTATTACTAACTAGTGCAGTGAAGGAGGAATAGGGGTAGAATGTGCTATTTACACTAATATTGTCTAGTGCAGCTATTCCGCCGGCAGCAGGGTTTACTACTGTAGCTAAATCCCCAGTAGGTACACTCTTTACTCCTGAAGAGACTGCTGTTGTGTTTGTAATCTCTACCCAAGATGACTGGATTGAAGCAGCGTCTCCTGTACTTGACCCTGCATCATATGTTAGTCTTGCATAGAATTCTGAGGTTGAGTCTAAACCTTGAAAGTTGAAAGGTTGTATGTTGGAGGTTCCTCCTGTAGGTGCTTCTGTTGAGATATTTACTTCTGTTTGACCTAGTAGTTTACCTGTGTGTTGTACTATACACTGTAGGAAGGGTATTTCGTACTGTAAATAGCAGCCTGTAGCTCCTGTTACAGTAGTACCGTATGGACTGTTTCCGCCAGGTATTTGGCTTTCGTATATACGTACTTGTATGTATGGTGGGGAGAATGAACTAAAGTCATAAGACTCTACTTGGACAGTTGTTAATCCTGTATCTACTGCTGTGTTATTATTATATATATCGTACCTTATACTTCCGTCATTATGATCCGGCGCGTTGTTAAGGTTTGAGTTTATCCACCATGTTGTCAGGTTGTATGTCCTGTTAGGAGAGATGGATGGGGGTATCCCTGATATATCGTCGTCTTCTACTAAAAATGTCGGGGTTTCGGTTGGTTTTACCATATTACAGTAGATTACCTTTATAGCTACTTCGCTTTCGCAGTCTCCTGCGTATTCAGGTCCGCTTGCAGTTACTTCGAAGTTTTGGTACTGTTCATGGGCAATACTGTTGGAAAGGGTGGGGGCGAAGTTGTATAGGGTTCCGTCTGGGGGACTGTTTGATATTGTAAAGTTGGTTAGATTGTATTTTCTTATTTCGTAGTCGTATAGTCCGTTTGCATTGCCGAATAAAGAAGAGAGCTGTTTGTTTAGTGTGATTATTCCGTTCTCAACTTGTCCTGCATATAAGGCTGTGTTAAATACTATTGGAGCTTGCGCTTCTGTTGGTAGGTCGCAGGCTGCTTCGGGGAGTGTTTCGTAGAAAGCTGCTGAATATTCTATAGTATCGTATTTGAGGCTTTTAAATGGATTATCTTCATTTAGCTCTCCATTCGTAACTTGTATTATAGAGCCGCTAAATTCTCCGTCAAACTTGGTTTCGTCATGACTTTGGTCTATTCGTACTCGTTTTCCTAGAGGAGTTTGTACGTTGTAATCGTACGTTGTAATAGATTGTCCATCTACGCTTCCTTCCCCAATCGAGTCGAAGGCTTCTGCGTTAGATCCAGTAATAAACCCTGTCTGTATAGAGCCGGTGTATTCTGGTTGTGTCCAAGATATCACAGGGGAGATTGCTTTATTTCTCTCTAGTAGGTGTTGTTTTATTATCACTCCTGTATCTGCTACTACTCTAGCAGGTATAAAGTCTTTAATCATTCTAAAGATACTATTATCGAAGAACTTTATTAACCTTATAAAATCTTCTACTTCGTACCTATCCAATCCTTCGAGTATTGTATCTCTGTATACGTCTAAACTATGGTAGGAGTTGGTACTAATATCTCTCGGATCACCGATGTAGTTGTCAATATTGAATGTAGAGGTTGGGAATAGTACTGCAGATTGTGATACTATGTAATTGTCTATGTTATCTGAAGGAGCAAATCCTACTTCTATTCTATGTAGGTCTTGAGTTATATCGTTAGTAGACCTGTTTATAGTTGTATAGTACGATAGTGTGTTTCCGTCTACTATACTTCCTGTATTGTCAGTTCTTATTTTATCTAACGAGCTTGTAAATGGCTGCTCACCTCCGAAAAATGGTAGGTCGTTTACGGATTGTCCACCGTATATTTTAAGTTTAAGTGTGTCTGAAGGGATTCCGAAGCAGTTAATAAGTGCTCTAACTCCTCTTTCTGTTCCTTTACTTTTTAGTAATAACGGTAGGTTGTGGTATATTCTTTTATTTATCTCTCTGTGGTAGTCTTGTTGAGAGGTTGGAGTACTGTTGCTTCCACTTATAATACCTCCTGGAAGGATCTCTTCTCCTTGATCATAACTATTTAAGGTAAAGTACTTGTATAAGTCAGCAGTTGAACGATTACTGGTATAGAGTTTTACTCCAAAATTCTTAAGTAAGTCTTCTACTAAGTCTTTTGATACACCTTTGTTTAGTCTGTTATCTGCGTTATACTTTTTTGAGACAGCATCTGTATATACCCAGATATTATCAAAGTGTTGTGCAATTAGGTCTATGAATAGGTTGTACGGTTCGTTGGATGGATCCTCTTTTAGGTAGGAGGGTATTGTGTTTGTTAGTATATCTGGATTCTGTGCATCGTATAATACAGCTATCTGCTTCTGGTTAGTAAACCAGGTGGTTGCTTCGGTTGTAGAGGATAGTTGATTTACGTACGGTATTAGGTTATTGGATTTTGGCCAAGAGGATGATCCACTTTCGTAGTATAAGTGTCTTTCGTAATGGTCTAGGTTATCTACTATTCCGTCTAGTAGGTTCTCGAAATATAATGCGCTACCTGTTACTCCTATTCCTGTTGAGTTGTTTACTGCGTCTAAGCTTGTTTGGTAGTTTTCAATTAAGTCAAGTTTATATTTAAAGTTTAGCACTCTCTCTTCAGCAGAGGAGAAGTTTATGAAATTAACATAGTCTTCGTAGTCTATACTTAGTTCAGCTCCTTTATCGTTGAATAGTGAGTTTAGTTGTCTGTTAGAATTATTAGCAGGGAAGCTGAATAATTCATTATAATTGAAGTATTCGGATGGTTCTGTTGATTGATCATCTACTTCTATTTCAAAATTAGCTCCTCGGAGAGAAGGAGGGGGTGTTTCGATTTCTGTTACAGTTGTAAGTATTCTATATGCTACGGATTCAGATACTTTCTCTACTATATTTATCCTACTTTTTAGTATAATTTCCTGTGGTAGTGGTTCTAATAGTTTTATAAGTACTCCGTAAGTGTTTCTAAAAACTTCTATATCGATGTTTACTGTTGAGTAGAATGTATTCCTGCCTTCGTATAGAAATAACTCTAAAGCATATGGAGTGTTATCTTTTTTCTCTATAAGTTTATTGGTGTAGCTTAATACAGCGTCAGGAGAGAGGTTTACGGATACTAGCCGGATTTCTGTCCTATCTGGTGATATACTTTCTATGTAAAAATCTTCTGTACTATTCTTGTCAGAGTAAGAGTAGTCTAGGAAGTTGTATAGTGCGACAGCTTCTGAAGTTTCAGAGTTGTATTGTTTAAAATCCTCTAATACATCTATAGAGACTTCTTTAGTTCCTTTCTTGCCGTTGATTGTATCTCCGGTTAGTATAGAGTAGTTTGTATAGTTCTCTATAGAGCTAATCCTTTCGCCGTCTAGAGAGAAGAAGTTTAATTCTATAAAATTATCCTCGGTAATAAATGTATTTACGATATCTACCGATTCAAGTAAGTTTGCGTCGTCTTGAGGTATACTGTCTAAATTAGAGAGGGAGTCAGAGTTTAGCTGTATTATTTTATGTTCTATGTTAGCCATTTACTGTGTTGGGTTATTTACTGTTCTTACAGTATTTCTATCTAGTTCAAACTGCCTTTGGTCACTCGCTAAGAGCTCTTGTCTTAGTTGTGCGATTTCATCTAATAGCGGTTGTATGTCTTCTGAAAAGCTATCTAAGCTTGTTAATTCTGAACTCTGTTTTAGTAGGTATTGATGTGAGTTTGTGTCACCTTCAATAGGTATGGTAAAGTATAGTTTATCATATAGTCTGAAGAGCTCTTCTACTGTATCTGTGTCTACTTCCTCTACCGGTTTAGTAAATGTCTTAAATTCTGTATCTATTACAGTATCTATATCTACTCTTTTGTAAAGCTCTCTATGTATGTTAATACTTTCTTTAGCCATTTCGAACTACTTTAAATACGTTATCACCATCTCTTACTACTGTACTAGTATCTAGGTCGGTTTTAATTAATATACGATAATATCTCTCTGGTTGCAACCCTCCCATATATACGTCGAAGAAACTTCCTTCAGAGTCACAGCTAAGTTTAGTGAAGTCTGTGTTAAACTCTACTACCATTTCTTCTGTATTTTCATCTCTAAGTCCCCAATATGATGCAGGGGGGAGTCTATAATCAGTTAGGTACACAGATGAGGTGGTGAATGCTCTTACGGGATACTGTGGCCTTGCAGAGACTCTAAATCTCTGTTTTCCTGTATCTGGGTAGATTCCTTTATTATTTTTTATACCGATTGTTGATTGGTCTGTTGTTAGCAGTGGAACTGAGTCGGTAGTATATTCGCTATCGTCCCATTGCATTTCTAAATATGGAGGATATATTGTATTTGAATCTTCTCCGAAGTATTTTAGCCTAATTGAACTACTTGTGTTAAACTCTAAGTTATCTTGTAGCTTAATGATAAATCCGTTATTAGTTAACGTACTATTGTACATCTGTTTAACTGCGGCAGTTACGTTAATATCCAGGTCATATGTGGAGGTAAGTGTCTGTGTTTGTGAAAACTCCATTGACTCTCCAGCAGATGCAGTATACCAGTTTCCTCCTCCTGGTAGTGATGCAGGGAAAGAGCTTGTTACGTAAGCGGGAAACCCACTTGTAGGCCAGGCTACTGTCTTATTTGCTTTAATATATTGCCAGCTTACTCCTGTTGTGTTTATAGGATAGTCTCCAAACTTCCCTGTTCCGTTATCCCAAGTATTATTGTTTATATATACAGGGTAGGCGTATATGGTTAATTCAGAAGGTATTTCGCTAGCATCTGCAAGGTACAGGTGGATGCTTGAGCTAAAATTCTGGTTTCCTATTATATTGTCAACTACGTTAGTTATTTCTGTATCTGCAAATTTAGTGAGTATTCGGTTAGTTTGACCTACTACTGTTGAATTTGGGTAACCTCCTATTTCTATTATCTCGTCCTTTCCAGCATTACCAGTTGGTTGTTCTGTAAATATAAAGGTGTCTTGTTGTGGAAAAATTCTATATACTGCCATGTTGTATTAGTTTAGCGTTGTTGTTCTACCTTTTATATCTATGTTAGGGAATTTTAATTCAAAAATCATCGTATCGTATGATGGGTATACAATATTGTTTCTTGTAGCTCCTTTAATGTCGTATGCGTATTCTGAGTATCCTCCTCCTTGTTTGTTTACGATCTCTACTTTTTGTACTGTCTGCACTCCTGTAACTCTATCTAATAAGCTGTATATGTTAGAGATATTTATCGGTTGATTTATATTCCACTTAGTTATGTTAAAGTAGTCAATTAATGAGTTTGTACACTTTAGTATAACGTCTCTACTATTATAGTTAGGTCTAACTAGTATGTCAAAATTCACTCCTATATTAACGATAAAAGCGTCTTTTATATTTACAGCGTCTGTTACGGGTATGTAGTTGGCGAGGTATGTTTTTAGGTTGTTCTTTAAGTTTTCTGTTGCAGGAATCACTTTTGCTGTACTGTCGTAGCCTAGCACGTATAAGGATAGTGCTAAAGGATTACTATCTATAATACCATCCGTAGTACTTCTTGCACTATTTAACTCGTCTTGAGTTACATATACTTTACTGACTGATCCGTACTTAGAAGGTAGTGACATTGCTCGTATAGTGTAATCTTGAAGTGTTACTGCTCTCCCTTGTTCTGCGAAAGATCTTAGTGAGTTCTGTCTTAACTCTTCTATTGAGTCTCCATCTTTACCTCCTGTAGCAGCTTTAGGGTTATTAAATGTAAGGGTATCTTCGTATGTAGTGTCTGTTGCGGTTACTGTAGCAGTAAATTGTGTTAGTGTATTAGCAGGTACGTTTGCTGCTACTCCTCCTCCGATTAAATACCTTATAGTTAGTGTTGTGTTGGCGGGTGCTAATCCGTATGTTCTAGTGTATAAAAAGTTGGAAGGGTCGTAAGCTTTGTCTAGTGTTGATATTCCTGTAGAGTCTCCGAGACCTACATTTGTCGGGTCGGGTGTAAATATTTCATCAGCTTCTGCTAATATCCCTGCTCCGAATTGTATTTGTAATTGTCCTTGAGAGTTAAACCTTGTTACAAATCTCTTAGGTACTTTTTCTAGGTTTAATACGTAGGGCACTAAGTTAGAGTCTTCTCCACTGTTTGTTGTGTCTGTGAATACTGTCTCTTGTCCTAGGAATGGAACCTCATACCATATGTTACTATTTTCATCTACAATATCTAATATACCTACAATATTACTGTCATCAATAGTAATCGTTGTAAATTTTTCCGGTGTAGTGAATACTTCTGTAACTGTCTTCACTGTGCTTGATACTGCTTTAGCTTTCTTCTTAAGTGTAAATTCTACAGGGTTCCCGGTTCCTCCGTCAATTGATGCTATTGTAACTTCAGTAGGGTTGTATGAGCTGGAGAATGTAAAGTCTATTGATTTATCGATTAGAAAAGGTACGTTACCTGTTGAGTTTGATTTAATTATAGCGTTCTGTTCCACTAGGAGTGCTTGATTCCAGTTTGGTTGATCGGTATTTACTACTCCTACGTTCTGTGTTAACTCTACCTCTGCCTCTGCTACTGTTGTGGTTTTAGGTCGGTACCCCATCATATATGCTAAGTCGTATAGGTTTCCAGGTTCTTTAGCGTATTGTAGAAATGTTTCTTGTAGTTGTATGTCTTGGTAGAAGGATAGTACATCTCCTACATATGCAGCCATCTCTATGAACATCATTCCTGGGGATGTTGGGGAGAAATCGTTATACGTGTAGGGGAAGTAGTTTTTAGTGTAGTCTATTAACTCTTGTCTAAAATCACCAAACTCTTTATTGATATATTTTATATTTCTATCTTGATTCATTATATCTCAAAGTTTATAATTAATTCATCTTCTATGTTTGTATCTTTTATGCTATAGCTCATAAAAAACGATATTGTATTGCTGTCTGGTGTACCTTCTACTTCCATAACAGATGGTACAACGTTTGGGAAATATAAGTACAGTCCCTGTCTTATAATATCTTTAACGCTTGCTAGGCTGTCTTGTGTAATGTTTTCGAAAAGTTGATTTCGTAGAGGTGTTCCGAAGGTTGGGTTCATATACCTCTCTCCTATCCCTGTAAGGAAGTAGTTTATTATATTAGTCTTTATTGCATCTTTTGTTTGATAGGTAGATATAAATACAGCGTCACCAGAAAATGGCAGGGAGACTCCTATTGCTTTCCTTGGCTGTAAGTCTAGTGGATTTATTCTTTTCCTATTAAATGCCATGTTTCTGTTTGTCGTTTTCTATTGACTTATTGTAGATTGCTCCTGCTTTTTTTACAAAATCTAATTGACTTAGATCTATACCCGGTAGAGGTCCTGCATTCTCATTCATCCCCATATTACTTGCCATCATAGAGGCAAAGTTTGGTTTATTAACCATGTCATGGGTTGGTTGAGAGGGAGTATTATAGTTGCCTGAAGTCATATTTGCTTGAGTCTGGTTTAATATATCCACTATAGGGTCTCCAGATTCTTGTAGGTTTTCTGTAGTTTCTCTAGTACTTGCTAGATTTGTCGTATGTGGTCCTTTGTATCCTCCGTACGGTGCTTCTTCGTAGAACGTTTGTTTTTCTGGTTCAGAAGCAGCTCTTACAGCTTCGTTCATTATCTCTTGTAGCTCTTCTTTAATAGCTGTCTTTACTTCTTCTCGTATGACTGTCCTTAATTGATCTAGTTTCATAATTATAAATAGTTGTGTTATGCAAGTTGATTATCTAACCTGAATTTTAATTCATCTAATAGTATTTGGGTGCTTGAGCTGAAGGAAGCAGGTCCTCTAACTATCACTCTCCCGTTTCGGTCTTTTGCTTGAGCATACCTCTTAGGCGCTATGTAGCTTACCTCTACTTTTTCTGTTTGTATATTAAAATTACCTTCTTCTCCAGGAATTACTCTGTCAACCTCAGTAATGGTTATAATTTCTAACGTATACACACGCCCTTGTGAGTCTGTGTAAGAAGCGTCTTGTGCGCTTACTTCTCCGGTAGTTACTGATTCAAAAGGTTGTATTTTTTTTAGCAGTTCTTTTACCCTAATCTGGTCTTCTGTAAGATTTTCTGTATTGGTATTTAAATTTTCCCTAATATCGGCTATATTAACAAATGTACTGCCTTCTGTTCCGGTAGCAGTCCCTACAATGTCTATTATGCAGTTAAGTATATTAGTATCTATAGAGTTTAATACTGTCCGTACTTGGTTTAAGCTAGGGTCTACGTCTCCTGTCAATGCACCTATAGACGCTACATCATCTTCTAACGCCTCAAGGAGTAGTGATACTTTTCTTAACCTATCAGCGGAAGAGTTTTGCATACCTGCTGTTTTCGATGATATTAATCCTCCCCAATCTTTAAGTGGTGGTGTTCCTATCGCTATAGGTGTAGGATCTAGTTTTAATAAACTTATTAAAGCTTTTGCAATTCTTATTACAGGTAGTAGCGCTCTTGCTAGTGAGTTAAATTTGTTGGTTGTTTTAGTAAAGTTGTTAATTACTCTCAGTAGGGTGTTTTTAGTGTTTACTATTTCTTCTAATCCCTGTAGTGTAGGGCATTCGTTTCTGAATCTATCTGTTATAGAGAAAGCTTCTGACAGTACTCTAGCTTCGAGTTCTCCTTGTATTTTACCTGTCTGTGAGGCAACGATTGCTGATACTTGTGATTGTATTCCCATTACTCTGTGTACACTTTTTTAGATTTAATTTTAGATGGCCCGTTTGGGTTTATCTGTCTCTGTAGTGCATTTATAGTCGGTTGCATTTGTATTCCTCTTTTGTTTAGTAGTGGAATTGGATGTCCTTTTACGGTTTTTGCTCTAGCCATATCCTTAGCCATTGACTTTAGCATATTAAATAATGTTTCTAATAGTCGTTCTGTTTGATTACCTAGTAGTACAGGTTCTCTAGTAGATTCGGATGCGGTTCTTGCTTTTTCTCCTAGTAGTATTCTAGGTCCGTCTAAACATATATATTGTTCTGCGTCGATATTTACTGATCCTCCTGTATTTAGTCCTATTGAGCTTATACTTGATAATTGTATATCGTCAGTTTTAGCGTTAAAGTATATCCTGCCGGAATTTAATAGTACTTGGTTACCTTTAAATTCATTTGCTTTCACAGGTGGGGAATCGTATGCTTTTCTCTTATCGTTAGCTTGTGTGAGAGGGATTGTATGGTCTGATACAAAGTATAGGGAGGAGTCGTCTTCGTCTATATTTTCGCTTATTGTTGTAAACCCGTCTTCTGTCTCTATTTGACCGTTGCTTATGAGTACAACTGGTTTACCTTTATTTGAATCATCTACAAAAGGGTTTGCGAGTCCTTTTGCTCCTGTGAGTCTTATAGATTGTCCTTGTCTCCCTTCGATTTGAAGATCTCCTAGTGCAGATTTTAGTGGGTTTATTGTAGCTTCTTCAGTAAAGTCACCTCCTGAGTCTATATCTAATGTTTTATTTGCATATACATCGATATAGGGGTTACAGTTTGGGTTATTCCATATATTAACAATCTTAGAATAGTAATTAGTATTTACTTGAGCAATTTTAGTTTTATTAGAGGTGGGTGCTGATTCTATTTTAATAATCTCACCTATTACCGGTACTGTCTTGATTTGACCTGTACCTTGGTATGCGAAGCTTTGATTATCTGCTGTATCTTCTGAAGTAGCATTTCCTTGGTATTTAAAAAAGACACCGTTAATAGATTTAGCTCCTCCCTTATTGCTGTATTCGGGATGAGATTCGTCTAGTATTATATCTAAAACCCTACCGAATGATCGGTTAGCGCTTGAAGAGGATGTATTGCCCTTCCCTTTGCTAGTGTTATTGCTAAAATTAGCGCTATACTGTCCCATCTATTCCTCTTCTGGTTTTTCTTGCACCTCTTCTTTTACTTCTTCAGATTGTTCTAATAAGTCTTGAAGTTCTGCATGGAAGTCGAATGGATCTCCATCACCTCCTTTAGCTTCTAGTGCTTCAAATCTCTGTATTACTGTTGCAAGTTTTATTAAGTGTTCATCGTTCTTTACTCCTATTTCCATATACTCTTTAATCATAGGTACAAGAAGAGTAGCATCACCTATATTCTCTATAAGTGGCTTTAACTCTCCTATCAAACCTTTAACTTGAGATTTAGTTTCTCTAGAGTTTGTGTAAATTTCTTCAAAAAGGTTAGATAAGCTCTTACCTGCAAATATTTCTTTATTCGACTCCATCGCTTTATATATAAATATATTATAGTTATGTTATCTTTAATCTTTCACTTTCGTCGTAATCTTTATAGAGCTTGTAGTAGTTTTCTTTTAGTACTGAGACTACTTTAGTAAGGTGTGGGGTCTCACAATCTGTCATTTCTCTAACGTATATGTACAGTGCTTTCTTTTTAAACATGTCTATATCGTAGCGTTTTTTAAATACTGTAAGGATTGCATCTGCTATCTTTCTTTCACTATCTTTTATAAACATAGATTCTATCTCACTATCTGCTTTATCTACCCAAATATCTAAAAACTGCTTTAATGTTAACCCAGCCGAGTCTATCTTGCCTGCTCTGCTCTCATAACTCTCTTCCATCTCCTCAAAAGACCCTATTCTCTTAAGCTTTTTATAGTTTTTATTATTGTAGTTAATTAACCACCTCTTAACTATTGTTCCGAAATAAGAATACGCTTTTGCTCCATGTGTTGAATCGAATTTCATTATCTTCTCTTCAAGGAGCATGGAGACTACTTCGTGTTTTAAGTCTTCTATTTGATCTACATCTGTGTAGTAGAACTTAAAAGTATGTATTATATTCTCCGCTAACTTATAAAACGGGTGATATATGTGTGCTGTAAATATTTTGTTTCTATATTCTTGATTCTCTGAGAGGTTATACTTGACTATGTATTCTTCTGTCTCTTTTGTAAAGTAATTGTTACTGCTTTTCTTTCTTGCCATAGTTTTGAGGGAGCATATATCTGTCTAGCTCTTTCTGTACGTTCATCATTTGATTAAAAAAATAACCGACCTCATCTTCTCCTTCGAATATCCCCTTTTCGTCTAGATCTTTTAGGTGCTTTTGTGAATCTTTAATTAATTCTGATATGTTTTGTAGGTATTTCGTTTGATCCACTGTAATATCCTCATATCTCTCTACTTTTATCATAAGATTCCTGATTGCTATTGCTCCTAATAAAGTAGTTACCGCTAATATAATAATTGTAGTTACCATTAATTTAAATGTTTTTTAATAGATTAGTAAGTCCTACTGAGGATTTAACCTGTCTTCCTGTAGAAGATGCTGTTTTCTGTACCTTTGGAGTACTATCCCCACCGTTTCTCTTCCAGATATCGTACTCAACCTTAGAAGCTAAGAAGTCTGCAGCGTGTAGTACTGATATTATAGAGGTTTTTTGTCTTGAAGATTCTCTATGTGAGAAGAAATAAGCTTCATTAGCTTTGTCAAATACTCCATCGTGACATCTTATCGCTAAGAACTCTTTCTGATTCACTTTTATACCGAATTTCTGGAGTATAAATAGAGATCTATCTGGAATAAGCATAAAATCTAAATCCTCATTAAATGTATATATCTCTGAGAGTTTATCTCTCCTCCATTTATCATCCTGAGGAATATAGTTAGGAGCATCTCCATCACCTATCTTACCTAAATCATGAAAGAGAGCAGAAAATACTAACTCTTCATCTGTAAAATCTACTAAACCTCCCATATCAGAGTATAGCTTCTTCTGTTTTAAAGCATATTCTATAACCCTATTGACATGATCTACATAACCTCCAGGGAAAGCATTATGATACCAAGATTTACCACTAGCAGGAGACATCACATAGTTCTCCCCTAACTTAGTTAACATATCATGAACTAATTGCTTACGGTCATCTTCTATATAACTATCTACTATTCTAAGATGCTTCTCATAATTCTTTGAAATTTGCTCTGCTTGTAACATATTAGTCTTGTGTTTCGGTATTAAGTAATGTTTTAATATTAGATATATGCTCCTTAGTAACATCTATGCTAGCATATGCATCCTTCCTTTCATTACGACCTATAGAAAAATTAAGCTTCCTTAATTCCGACTCTATTCTTTCTAACTTAGTAGTTATTAAATTTTTATTTCTCATATATATTATAATTTATTATTAGTATTCCGTTACTATTATACCTTTATTTTACTATATTAATATTATATTAAATTTAATTGGTTTATTAAACCCTTTATTCTTTCTTCTTATTATATTACTAAGGTATTAAAAAAAATTCGAATAACCTACTAAAAAGGCAATTCTTTTAGTTTTGCAAGGGAATGAGGGGAAAAACAAGTAAGCCGCCGCGCAAAACGCGCGAAGTTGCCCCGAGTTTTTGTTCTAGGTACTACATCTTATAT
>Ga0070747_1000808_pt1 | contig 15340 bp, 5 predicted proteins | sample VirMetDEL_Mar_31_FD_77321 | JGI IMG/M metagenome (GOLD analysis project Ga0070747, IMG submission 77321) | Aqueous microbial communities from the Delaware River and Bay under freshwater to marine salinity gradient to study organic matter... | ecosystem: Environmental > Aquatic > Marine > Coastal ... | reverse complement strand
CGCACCCATACGTTCTACTGGTCTGCCTTCATGTACTGAACCATCTAAGTAAATAACGTAGTGATAACCAATATCACTCCAACCTCTAGCTTTATGCCATGATCGAATATCTTCGACTGTAGTCGGTCTCCCTTCTGGAGTTGCCGTGCAATGTACAATTGCTTTACTTATATCTCTCATTATTTAATTTTTAAAAGGTTCTCTAGGTTTTACTTCTATAGTTCTACTTTTTGTTTTCTTCTTTTTTTCATCTTTAATACCTAACTCCCATTTACCCCAACCACCTATTAAAGCAAGTCTTTGATAGAACTCTATATCATCATTTATAGCTGCATTTATATTTTCAACTTTTCTAACTACTCTATCTAAAGGAACGTTAGTCACTGCACTAACACCAAGGCCTGTAGCTCTAATAGCCGGGTTGTCTAAGGCTAAACCTTTTTCTTTCATTTCTTTTTTGTTCCAATCATATTCTCTACCAGCTGAAGCTAATTTTCTAACTTTAGATCCTATGGGTGGAGATATTTTAAGAGCCTCAAGACCTATTTCCTCCCATTTAGAATCTTCTTTCATCATTTTCAATGCTACATTTTTAACAGTTGCAGCTATTGCTCCTCCAAAACCTAAACCTCTAAGAACTGAATCAACCATACCGTTTGCAACTCCTATTAGTTTTTTATTTTTTCTTTCATCTTCTTCTTCGTCTCCAAATGATAGAGAAAATAAAGCTTGTTGAAGTGCGTTAAATATAAGATTTTGAACTGCCATGTAATAAACTATCTTTGATATATTAGCTTTATCACTGCCTCGGCGATTCTTAAGATCTAAGAAGGCTTTTTTAGTTATTCTTGCATACTGAGATGGCGTGTTAGCAAAAGCTAATATTACGCGTCCAATATTACCTGCTTGTTGTTGACTAATTTTATCAGGTCTGCTTGACTGTTGAGACTCTTCAGCTGTTTCTCTAAAATCTAAAAAAGCTTGTTTTTCTGCTGAGTCTTTATCTAAACCATTTTTCATTAAAGACTTAATTCTATTTCTATAAAAAGTAGAACCACCAGAAGCTATAGCAAAACTATCAGCTAATTGTGTTGGAGCAAATCCTAATTTTAATAATTTACTTATAACACCTCTTGCACCATTTTCTTTTGCCACATCAGCTAAATCAGCTTCGTTAACATTTATTCTTAAACCGTCTCTTCTGTTTACTAAAAAATCAGAATTAAACAATGTTATAAAATCAGACCAATATTGAGGTTGATTAGCAAAAGCTTTACCAGCTTCAATAATATTGTTGTCTTGCCAATTTAAAAAGTTAATACTAGATATAGTCTGAAGAACAGCTGATCTAGTGTTAAAAAACATTATAGTTCCAACTGAACCATTTATCCAATTCATTAATCTTCCAGTTGTACTATCAGGACCATATTGTCTGTTTCTTCCAGTCTTCATTCTTACTAAAATGTTTTCCATAGCGTATCTATAATCAGAGCCAAAAGCAGCTTCTAGCTTGTTTAGATTTTCTTTAGAAAATACTTCATCAACATTTTTCTGCCACTGTTGTAAATAAGCTTGTCTCTTAGTGGTATTTAAAGATTCTAATATATCTGTACTTATTCTACCAGATGTCCAAGACTCTGTAGGTTTAGCATAACCAAATCCGGAATTATTTAGCAAAAGCTTATCAGCAAACTTTTTTAATTCAGTATTAGAATTTATATATTTAACAAGGCGATCTTGTTCTTTCTTTGTTAAACCAGGTACTGTCATTTTTTGTTGGTTCCATATATAAACTCTGACAGCTTGCTCTTGAGTAAACAAATCTCCTTCAATTTTCTTTTTTAAAGTTTTAGGAATTATACCTAATTCTTTTTTTAATTTTTTATAACCTCTTGTTATTTTAATTCTTTCAGCTGTTATTCTAGCTTCAGCTTTAGCATAAGGGTCTATTAAATTAGATTTTATCCATTTTAATTGTTCATTACCAATTTTACCTTTACCTACCATATAATATAAAAGTCCAACAAAATCATCAGCTGAAGGAGGCACAAAAAATCTAAATTTCTTATTTTGTTTACCAGCTATTCTAGCTCTTGCTTCTCCAATTGTTGTAGAAGCTGCTATGCTAGTTTTATTTTCTATCATTTGATTTGTAAAAACACTTAAACTTTTCTTACTGCTTTTTATTTCAGTTTCTCTAGTTCCATCTATTGTATATTCTTGAAAAACGTTTTCACCTTTTACAAACCAATTTTGATCGTTTATTCTTATACCACCTAGTTCTGCAACTTTTGGATTTAAATATCTTTGCCACCACATTCCCCCTGTAAGTAAGTCAAATCCTAATGGCATTTTTCTTGAATATCCTGCTTTTGTAACTTTTTTATCTGAAAATTTATCAAGTGCTATTAATTTATAATTTTCTTTTAATAAAGCAAAAGCATTTTCAAAATTAATTTCAGGATTAAAAGCAGCTTCAATTAAAAAGTCATAAGCATAAGCATTTGGAACAGCGTGTTCCCAAGTGACTTTACCTTTACCATTGTAAATAGAAACAATTTCTGCACCAAGAGAATGAGGGTGATTACGAGAACCAACTGAAGCATTTAGCATGTGATATATAGTTGTACCATATTTTCTTAGTTCTTTATCATTTGCCATTTCGTTAATAGCAAACCAAAAGTCTTTGAACATAGCTTCTGTTCTCTTGTTATATTCTATAAATTCTTCTTTAGATACTTTAGATATTTCAGTTCCAGTTGTTCCAAACTTAGACTTTGGACTTGTTTTAGCATATATTGGATTAGAACCAAATTCTTTTTTTAAAGAATTTAAACCGTTTTTTTCATCTCTTAGTATAGCTTTAACTTCTTTGCTATAGCTAGCACTAATTAACATACTAGGATTTAAAAGACCAGGTGGAAATTTTCCAGTTTTTATTATTTCTTTAATATCTCTAATAAACATTCTAGCTCCTTCTGTTGTGTTTATATCGTAAGAAAATAAATCATTACGACTTGAGAATTCTCTAGCAGATTTTCTACTAAATTTTAAATTTGGATCTTTATCTGCTTTTTCAGAAAGCTTTGGAACTGTAACAGTGGGATTAGCAAATGCAATTTTTTCAGCAACTTTAGGTTCTTGTATAGTTTCCATTGTAGCATCAAAACCTAATTCTTGAGCTAACATCCTAACTATTGCATCTTTTCTTGTACCTCTTGTAGAACCTCCAACACTTGGATTAAAGAAATAATCTAAAAATTCTTCTTTTGTTATATTCTTTTTTCTAAATATACGCTCACCTTCAGGAGTTTTTTCTCTTTTTTGCTTACCGTTTTCATCTAATACAGGCTCTCTAAAAGTAGCAAAGCTTTGGTTTAAAGTCTCTTGAGGTATTGCATCGTATAAAGCTTTCCAGTTTTCTCTTAAAAAACTTCTGTATTCATCTCTAGTTTTAAAAACATTTGTTTTTAATTCTTTAAATAACTCTGTGTCATAAGCTTTTCTAAGAGCTTTTTTGAATTTAGGCGAGTCAATGTCAGGTAACCTTGTTCCAAATGTTTTTCTAACAGCTTGTCTGACTTTTTCAACTTGCTCATCCGGTAATTTTATTTCTCTTCTTAATTTTGATTTTTGTTCTACTGTAGGCTTAAATGATTGATCTACAGCGTCTTCTATAGATATGTCATCTTCTTGAGCTGCAACACCTCTTTCTTCAGTAACATCTGATTCAAATACTGGTTTTAAAATACGCTTAGAACTTTCTTGTGCTCTAAAACTTAAAAATGTGTTTATATAAGCAGCTAAAGAATCATTTTTATTAGGATCATAACTTCTTATTAAATCTAAAATACCTCTTTCTCCTACTTCAAAATCTCTTAATAATTCTTCTCTATCAAAACCAGTTACATCTCTTCTTCTCTCTACAAGCTTAGCTGTTATAGGTCTCATTTGTTCTATAACTTTAACCTCCCAGTCTCTGGGTTTTTCATTATATAATCTTTGAACTTCAGCAGAAGCTTTTTCGTTTTTAGAAAATTTAATTATTTCTTTTTCTTCTTCTTTGTTTATTAAATCTAAAAGTTCTTTTTTTCTATTTTTAGAAAACTCAGTTGGGTTAAAGTCAGCTTCAAATTCATCTATTTGACGTAACTCTTCATATGCGTTTTCATCTTGAACTATTTTTAATAATTCTTTTTTTCTGTTTTTTTGTTTTTCCCTAATCTCTGGTTGTTGTGTGAAATTAGCTTCAATTTCATCTATTTGTTGAAGTTCATTATAAGCTTCTTTTAAATCTTTTTTAGATTTTTTAGCTTTTACTTTTTGTTTAACTTTGTATTCTCTTTTAACAAGATCACCTTCTGCTCTGTTATCTAATAATTTTTCTTGAGCTTGGTTAAGTTTTCCTTTGTTTATACTAGCATTATAATCTCTAATAAAATTATATACATCTTTACCTGTATTAAATTTTATATTTTTCATGCCTAGAGATTGAAGTGTTCTTCTTATAATATCACCTATTTTAGTAAGTGCATTTTCATTAAGTTTTATTTTACCTTCTCTTATTGCGTCAGAAAACAAAGTTAATTTTTCTTCTTCTGATGTTGCTTCAGGTTCTTCTTTGTATAATTTTAATCTTCTTGCAAACTGATTATTTCCTTTAGTTGTATTAGGATCAATTGAATCTAAATACTCTGATAAGCTTTTACCTAAACCTAAAGCTGTGCCTTTACTGTTTTTAAGAGTTGTTCTAAGTACAGCATGTAAATATTCATGAGCAGCCACATTAATACCACCTTCACCTAAGCTTGCCTCTTGATTGTTTATAATTATTATTTCTTTTTCATTAGGTTTACCCTCATTAATAACTATGTGTGTTCCGTAATTAGAAGAATTTCTTTTTACACTAGATTTTTCTTTTTCTGTTAAACCATTTTCAACTTCATCAGCAAAATCATCTACTTCTTTAGAATTATTAAAATCAAAAAACTCAACTATTTTTTTATTATTTTTTGCTGCTTTTTGTATTGCTGACCTAACATTGCCACTTACTTTTATAACTTCAGCTTCGTTATTAATTAAATCAAACTCCTTAATCAGCTTTTGTTTTACGTCTTTTAATCTTTTTTCTTCTTGTTGAGTTAAATCTGAATCATTTATTTTTTGTATTTTTCTTTTTATTTTGTCTCTTTCAACCATTAAATCAAGAAGCCTTGATCTATTTTGCTCAGTTATTCCTTTAGGTAATTTTAAACCAGCATTTCTAATTTCAGCTAAACCTTCTGAATCTTCTTGGTGTTGTTCTTTTGTGTAAAAATTAGCATTTTTTAATTTTAAATCTAAAGCGTTTTGAGCTTCTTTAAAAAAAGCATTAGCAGCTTTTACGTTTGTACTGTAGGCTCCAAGGTCAAAATTAACTGCTACTTTTCTTGCAGCTGTTCTTATTTCAGTTACAGATTGATTAGCTATAGATGCAGTAAATGGAAGTGTTAAACCTACTATGCCTCCAGCTCTACCAGCTTGCCAAGATTGAGACAAATCTAAATATTTATTAATTCCACTAATTCCATCTATTTCAAAACCTTTACCTATTTGGCCTACTAATTCTTGTCCAAATTCTGTTGTAAATTCTACAAGTCCTGACTCAGCTTTTTTTATTGCTCCTCTACCTAAGTTTATAGCTGTTCTTTTAATGTCTTTAGAAATTAAAGAACCTATTGCTTTAGAACCAAAACCAATAGCTTTCAATGAAGAGTTAACGATTTTACCAGCACCTATTCTTTCCATAAGTGTTTGAATACTTGCTGTTACAGCAGCGTTAGTAGCGTCTCCATATTTACCAGAGACTAAACCTTTATATATAAGATTTCTTTTTTGATCTTCGGTTAGATCATTTAAAGAGTCTCCATATTCTTCTTCAAGCTCTGTGTTTATAGCGTCCATATACGCATCACCATACATAGTTCCAAACATTGCTACTGTACCTAAACTACCTATTACTGGTGCTAGAGCTCCACCACTACCTATGGTAACTGCTATAGATCCAGCAGAAGCAGCTGCTGCCATACCAATTTGAGGTAAAGCCTCACCAACTGTCATTACAACATCACTAAAACTAATATCTCCATCTTCTAAATCAGCTGACTTAAAAAGACTTATGTACTCTTCTTTTTTGTTTAACTTTTCTAAATCTTCTAATATTTCTTTTTTCCAATATTTTTTCTTTTTTTCTAAATCTAACAAAGACTGTTTAACTGTTTTATTACCTACCGATGATGTTATAACATCGCTATTTTTAACTTTGCCTTCATCTAATGCTTTTTGTATTAATTCTATATCTTCACTAAATCCTTTACCAATTATTTGATCTATGCTTATTTCTGCAGAAGTTCTAGCTGAACCAGCTCTTTTTATACTTTTGTAAACTGATTCTACTAAGTCATAAGCTGATTCTGGAAAAAGACTAGCTTCTCTACCTTCGTCTAAATTTCTTAAAAAATTATCTGAATATCTTTTAAATTCTTGATTAATACCACCCATGGCCTCTTGACCTATTTTTGATATTTCTTTAACTCTTTTTATATAATCTTCGTTTTCAAAAAGCTTATCCTGTGTTATTGATTTCGCAAAGTTTTGTAATTCTTCATTTGCTTTATTATTACCTTCAGCAGAGTTAACATTATATTTTCCTTTTAACTCTTTTATTTTTTTATCAATTTTAGGTTGAGCATCTAATTGAATTTCAAAATACATTTTTTGTATTATTGGATCATCGTTTATAGCGCCTGCTATAGCTGTTGATGTAGCATTTTCTATTTCTTCAATATTTTCTATTTGAGATAAATCTTGAGATTTGTATTTAGGTAATATATATTTTTCAGTAAAATTAGCAATAGCTTTTGGAGATGTTTTTGTATTTTCTACATCAAGATTATAAGTTAAAGATTGTGAAAACTCATAATTTTTATTTTTTTCATCTTCACTCATGGAAAATATAGGAGTTCCTCCTTTAGTGTATGTTACACTTTCATTATAAACATCATTTATTTTTTTATCTCCTCCTGTTATTTCTCTCCACTTTAAATATTTATCATATTTTTCTTTGTCATTGTCAAGATCTTGTAATGTTAATATACCTACACCATCTTTAGTTTTTGATTTAATTTTAGTAACTATAGGAGTACCTAGTTTTGTAAAACGTTGAGGACCTTCTTGTTTTTGTATTTCAATTTCTTCTTGATAACCGAATTCTGGATTTTTTTTCTTTTGATTTTGTAGTGAAATAAAATCATCTTCTAAAGACTTAGTTTCAGTAGTTACATCTGTTACAGTTAAAGGTATTGATTTTGATATTTCTTTATCTAGAGTATCTATTATTTTTTGATTAGGTTCTGATAATACTTGTTCAACAATCTTTTTTGGTTGCTCCAAAGAAGTATTTTCCGATTCTGAAACCGTATTCTCGGACGCTTGCATTTCTGGTGCCACAGTCGCATCCTCTGCTACAACACCGTTTGACTTTCCCTCACCTAATACTTCCATGTCTACTCCAAGCATTTTAGCAAAACCTGTTATTTCATTTCCAGAATAATTTTCTGCTTTAGCTTGATTAAAAGCTTTTTTTAAGTTTTCAGGATCGTTAAGAGAGTCTTTATAGTCTTCTAAGCTTCCTTTAAAACCTTCTTCTTTGCTTGGTGTATCTTTAGCAACTGTCCATGACAATTCAAGATAATCTTGTTCATTCATAATAAATTATTTTTTGTTTTATTTATCCTCTACCACCAGAGGAGCTAGTTGATCCAAGTCCGCCAAATCTAGTACCTCTAGGTTTGTCTTGTTTAATTTTATTCTTTATGAATTTTTCTCCATACAACCTTATTGCTTCGCTTTCAGCGTCGCTTCCAAATCTATCAACTGAAAAAGAACCATATAAATTAGCCATGTTATTGGCATCTTTTACATCAAAGAAACTTGATTTACGTTGCTCTCTAACTCTGTTACCATCTTCATCTTCTACCGTGCTTCCAGTAGCTAAAATAAATTGAACTTGATCTTTATCATTATATTCTACGTCAATTATTTCTTTGCCTCTATACGTATTGCCGGTAAAGTAACTTCTGTCTTTCTTATTAACAGCATTTAAAATATCTGTTGCTAAACTCTCTGCATTGCCTTTGCTTGCTTCCGTTTTCCTAGCATCTGAAGTAGAGCTAGAACTATCTCTTAAACCAACTGTGCTTACTATATTACCTCCTGGTGGTAAATAATATTCTATTGCATAATCAGCATAAAGATCAGCAAGTTCTAAAGCTTTCTCTTCAGTTAATAATTCCCCATGTGGTATCAATTGTGCTTTATCTTTTTTAAGATCTGTTTGAAATTTATTATACCAACCTACTTTGTTTTGGTTAGTAACAGAAGTATTATTTACATCTGCTAAAACTTGATCTTTTATGTTTTGCTTTAATAACTCTTTGTTGACTGTTAAGCTTTGTCTTTCTCCTGTTATTTTTCCACCAGCTTTTACATCACCTATTTTTTCAGCTTCTTGACCTTCCCAGTATTCTCCTTTTATGTTTCCTTTACCTTCTGCATTACCCATTAAAGCAGTATTTATCATGCTTTGCATATCTGCACTGGCATCTCTTATAACTGCAACTGCAGATGTTTCTCCAGAACTTGCTAAATCATTATATTGATTAGAGTTAACCCATCTTGTTTCATTTTGACCTGCTTTCTTAAAACCTATCATAACTACTGGACCTTCTGTACCTGTAGTGTCCATTTTCCAAAAAGTTTCTCCTTCAACTGAACTATCACCACTTAATCCTAAAAAAGTTTCTGTTAATTCAGAAGAATATGTAGGATCAATACCTCCAAAACTTCCTTGGTTTTTTAATTGTGTTCTTATATCTTCTGTATAAGTACCTGAATTAACACCAAATTGTTTTATAACACCAGGTAGTTGTTTGATATTAATTATTTCTTGCTTTTGAGCATCGGTAAGATTAGGTAAACCAATGTATTTTGAAACAGTATCTATTCTTTCATTTAGTTGTTCACGCATCTGCATAGACATAAAAGGAGATTTAGATTTAACTTCACCGGCCGCTGTTGCAACTTGTGATCTAATATCCATATCCCATTGATCCTGCTTCAAAGCCAAAGCTTGATTATCTTTTATTGTTTGTTTCAAAGCCTCTTGCTCTTCTTTTCTTTTAATAGCTAATCCTTTAGCATAACCAGCAACACCTTGAGTTATATCTTGTTGTAGTTTTCTAATATACTGACCGCTTTGAGTGTCGATATTACCTTGTGGGTTTCTATAACTCATATTTTTTTTTATTAATTATTTTTAAAATCATAATCACTAGCTGCTAAAGAGCCAAGACCTGAAGCTACACCGCCAATAGCACCTGTTATTGCGCCAGTTATATCAGCACCAGCTTGAATTTTTTGAGCTTCTGCATTTTGCATTTGAGCATCAGCTCTGTCTAACTGAGTCATTTCTCTTTGCTCTTGTGCACCAAACATAAACTGTTTACCTGAAACATCTGCTTGTTGTACTCTTTGTGCCTCACTCATTCTGGCCTGTTGTAGTTGTTGTTCTCCTTGAGCTTTAAGCTTTTCGTTTTGAGCTTCTTGTTGCTCTATACTAGCAGAAACACCTTTTTTGCTTTGTAATGCTGCTTGTGCTAAAGCTGTAGCACCACCAGCACCACCGCCTGTAGCTCTAATTGTATCTAAAGTATTAGCTAAAGATATATCAGCTTGTTCAATTTGCATTTCTGCAGCTTGAGTAGCAACACCTAAATTAGCTGCTGGATTAGAAAGCATACCAGATAAATCAGTTACTCCTTCATAAGGATTAATAACAGGTTGTCTATTATTTTCTAAAGCTGTAAGCTTTGCTTGAGCTGCTTCTTGTTTACCCTTAGCTTTTATTCTTCTAGAATTTGCTGATATTCCTCCTATCAAAGCGCTTGCCGCTTGTAGTCCTATCATTGCTACTACTACACTCATATTTTATTTATTTAATTTGTTAAAATCCGTTATTAGAGAAAAAATCAGTTGCTACCGAAAACAATTGTTTTTCTCCTCCTGGATCTGTAAATCTATCTGTAGAAAATGTAGCTGTAGCGTAAAAACCTTTTATACCACTTATTACATTTCCAAATATTATTTCTCCTTGTGTGGCTGCACTTGAATTAACAAGATTAGCAACATAAGCATTTTCTTTTCTATCAAATCCAGCATAAAGCCTAGGAAAAGGCGGGTTGACTGTTCCAAACGTACCAACATAACCTTGACCAACTCCAGCACTTGAAGGTGTACCACTAATTGCTTGACCATTTGCTGGATTTATTACGTATTCACCCATTATATAACTAAGTATAGAATTAGAAGTATCATTTGAATTTGAATAAGACAAATTAAAATCTTTACCTGTAGGGTCAGAAGTCATTGTTTTTAATTCCCAACCATTACTTCCTTCATAACTCATGGTGCTAAATGTTTTTGATCTAATAGGTTCAGGATTAAAGATAACTGTTACAGAGCTTTCATAGTCTGTTCCGTAAAAGTTATTTCTATTTACTTCAGTGCTATTATGTCTAAATAATTTTTCGTTTTTGAATGAATAAAAATTATTTCTTATACTAAATATTTGATCTGGCTGATAACTGAATAAACTTGTCCATCCATTTATAGTATCATCAAATGTTAAAGTTTTAAATGTTGTATTTGTATTATAAACAGGGCTTTGCTGCATAGACAAAACATATTGATCAGTGTACAAATCGTAAGCTCCTCTTACTACTCCCGCTCCAGCATTAGTGTCTATGTTGTTTAGCTCATCTCTAAAGAAGTCTTTCATACCATATGATGAAATTTCTGTCATGCCATCTCTTGATAGCCTTAAAACAACGTTATTGTTTTTGTCAGCAAAGTATTTTCTATATCCATAAACAGCAAAACTTTCTGGATTTTTGCTAATACCATATTCGCCGGTATATGGCTGTAAAACTCCTATAACTAAATTAGAAGAAGTTACTGTTCCTCCGCCTTCTGCAGAGTATATTGCATCTTTATCTATTAAAGCTCTATTAACTTTATATTCTTGAAAAACAATAAGATTTGTGTCTTCGGCATAAAGTTTTTGTATAGAGCCACTTACTGGATCAGCACTTTTAGTAATATTACTACCAACTGGAAAAACATTTGTATCATTAACACCTGTTCTTGAATTAAATATTCCTGAATATATTAAAGAACTAAATAATATAGAACTATTTGGCTCTGTTTCAACAAGATAAGCTCTAGGTGAAAAATCAACTGAAGTATTATTAAAACCACCTCTTATTCTAGATTCTTCTATTGACCAGTTATTGTTAGTGGCTGTGGCAGCAACTACCGGATAACCACCATCGATAGTTGCGGGTATGCCAAAAGATCCATTCCAAATCGGTTGATTTGATGAACTAAGTGTCTTTTTTAATACAAAAGTGTTAAAGTATTTTACTTCTATTTCTACTCCTGGCATAATTTATTATTACTTATTTTTTAATTATATTACACTTCTAATACTTGGTAATAAAAGTCTGTAAAGTTAGATACTGGCGTGTCTGTAGGAAAACCAACACCGCTACAAGAATCTTTCCATAAAGTGTTTACAGCGGTTTCTGTAGCTGCATAATACCACGTTAAATTAACACAAGAACCTTGAGTTGTTGTTTTAGCGTTTTTACGATCTATTAAAAACGGCTGAGTTATAGAACCAACGCTATTACTTTGCCATTGTGCAAAAGTGTATCCAGCTAATATATAAAACCCATTATTAGGGTTATTTGTTTGATTAACACGAACTAAAACTCCATTTATTGTTCCATTACTAATTTCTAATACTGTGTTAGAAACAGCCGCTGGAACTGTACCTATTTTTAGCGTATATATGTTTGTAACAGAATCACTAGGATCATTTAAAGTAACATGAACAGTATAATCATCCATTGGTATTGGATTAGCGTTGTTACTTAAATTAGCAAGATTCATTTGATACTCTGTACCAACAACAGATAAACCACCTATTCCAAAAAAGTTAACTGTACTTTGATTTGATGATTCCTGTTTAGTTATACTATATGTTAAAGATCCAGATCTTAAACCTGTATTTGAAGAACCATTTACACCTTTTATAACAGCAAAATTAGGTTCAGTACTATTTGTAAAAATATCGCCTGCTGCAGGTACTGAAGATGTTATTGTAGGAGCTACATTATTAAGTGATGCAAAATCACTGAATAAACTTGTTGTTGCAACAGCTGGTGAACCGCTAAATATAATTGACGTAAAGTTAAAAGTAAATTCTCTTAAGTTTTGATCAGTTATATAATATACGTTATTAAAATAAGCAGTTGTTGTTCTTATTTGATAAACACCACCAGTTATATACATGTCAAAATAAGGACCACCATTTGTAGAAAGTTGTACATCTTGACCAGTACCATCTATTACACTTGTTAAAGTAAATGAGTTATTTCCAGATATTGTTATTATTTGTCCGTTAATATCTAAAAGATTAAAACCTGTATTTAATATGTTTCCACCGCTGGCTAGAGATTCTGACCAATTTGAAGAATTAAAATTACTCAATGAAGAACCTCCCGCTGTACCTTCTAATATTGCTTTATTTAAAGAAGATATTAAACCAGATGTTGAAGTTTCCCAATATATATCTATTTGTGAATCAACAGGTTCTGTTTCATATACAGCTAAATACTGCAAACCTGGAGGTGTTTCTGTTTCATTTGTAGTATCTATTTGACCTATTTGAGAAACTGTACTTATTCTAGCTATTAATGGATTTGACTCAAAGTCATAAAACTGCTTATACCCATCAGTTATAGTTGACGGAACTTCAAACATGTCTCTAAATGTAGATATCATAGATGCCGTGTCTGAAACTAAAGAAGGATAATACTGTTTGTTGCTTTTACCAAAATCAACTATTGGATCTATAAGGTCAGTTGTATTTTCTATTCTTCCAAATAATCTAACAGAACTTCTAAATTGCTTTTGTTCTGGACCAATTTCATTTAAATCTCTAGGTATTTTATTAATGTTATCGTTAATCAAAACAGTATGTGATGTGCTTCCCAATTCTAAAGTAGCATCTTCAGGGTAAGCAGCCATAACACCAGGTAAGTAAACATTGTAATATTCTTGCTCTGTTTGTTTTACTACAACTTTATAAGAATACCAACCTAATGGATTATAATTAGCACTACTTGCATCACTGTTATAAATACCAGGCCACCCATTAGTTTGATCTGGATTTGATGGTCCAATTGGGGAATTAAATAATATTTTTATTGAATCACCTGGCCAGTTTTTTTGAATTAAACTTAAATCAAAATATGGTGAAAATATAGTAGAAGACTGTGCTGGTTTATTTAATATAACACTTGATTGTCTTCCATATCTATCAGATAAAACAATACCAACTTCGTAATTTCTATTTTGTTTAACAGACGAGTTAGGATATTCTACTTTACTTGAATACACTTTTTCGTCACTTGCTGGTCTAAAACTAACAACACCTCCTGCTGAGCTTACAGCTGGACTAACACTTATTGAATTAATAGGTGATCCAGTAGCTGCTGTTACTACAGTTCCTTTAGTTATTCCAGTACCACTAATAAAACTTCCAACTTCTATTATTCCACTTGCACTTGTTAATGTAAAAGGACCAGTGCCATTTAAAGGACCACCATTTAGTGTTCCAGATCCGCTATTTAAACTTAAATTGTTTTTGTTAGAAATTTTAGGTATATAATCTATACTGCTAGGAGGAGTGTGTTTGTTTTGGAAATTAGCATAAATTACTCTATTTCCAGATATTTCTTGAGATAAAGCTCTTACTGGAGCTTTGTCATAAACTCTTATTAATTCGTCAGAAGGTAAAGTGTTAAATGGCTTTGTTGATTTATAGTCATATTCTATATCTCCATATGTATTTATATTTAAATCAGCAACTGGTATTGTTTGTACAACTTTAACAGAAAGTCCATCAGATTCTTTAAATAGTATATCTATTTCAGAAATTTTTAAAGCTTGTTGTAGTGTTTGTCCAGCAACTATAGTATCTGGTCTCGGTATAATTAGTTTTATACTATCAATTTTGTTTTCTGCAAATGAAACTATAGTGCTTCTATAAGAATTAGTTTGGTCGTCTACAGTTTTAAAACCAGATTTTTTAGTATACATGAAATAACCATCTTGGTTTGGTATAAAGGCTATTTGAGTAAATGGAGCCATTATAGAGTATTCACCATCTTCGAATTTAAATCTATAACTAAATCTTACAAATAGATCAGATAAATATTCTGGATCACCAGCAAAACCACCATCATAATATTCATTAGGGCTAAAAACAAGCATTTGATTATCTGCTACCGTTATAGATCCAGTTAGTATTACTTGAGTTATAACGCCTCCAGCAAGTGTGTAACTACTTACAGTTTTACCTGTATCTGTAAGAGTATAAGGACTAGCTAAACTTCTTAAACTCACCTTTACTCCAGCAGCTCCATAATTTTCATTTGCTTTTATTATATCACCTGATAAGCTATCAATGTTTATTGTTGCAGAGGTTTGCGAACTTCCTCCTCCATTAGCCAGTGCTGTACCACCATTAGGATTTGTTATACTAGTAACATCTTTCATTGTTGTTTCTACAACACCTGTGTTAACACCTACTTCTTGATATATATCCATAGGTACGTATGGATTATATTTTATTATAGATATTTGATCTTCGTTTGTATAATAAGTTGGAGAAGCTAAATTATTAGGATTAGCTAAATTTACATTTATTTTTCTAGGTTGATTTCTATTATCAGTCCAAAATAAAAATTCTTCTAATTGATTAACACCAAATATTGGATTTGTTTTAGAAAAATTGAGAAAAGATCCTTGAACTAAAAGAACGGAAGTATCATCAACTACATTATAACTGTATATAAAATTTTGTGCAGAAGGATTATATGTTCTTTGTGTCTCAGGAGATTGATCTGTATGGCTTGTTAAAAACAAATAAATCATACCTGTTGTGTCGTTAGCAAAATAACCTATACAAGTAAGATTTGTATTTCCAAAATCTTTAATTAATTTATTACCTAAAACATTTTCAAGTGAACCAACACTATCACTTTCTGACCTACTTACTTGTATATTTAAAGCATCTCTATATTCTCCATTAGGGATAAGTCTAGCATCTAAATCTTTGTTTAGTTTACTTTTTATAAAAGTATTAGTGACTTTAGGCATATAACTTTATGAT
>Ga0070747_1000807_pt1 | contig 15363 bp, 23 predicted proteins | sample VirMetDEL_Mar_31_FD_77321 | JGI IMG/M metagenome (GOLD analysis project Ga0070747, IMG submission 77321) | Aqueous microbial communities from the Delaware River and Bay under freshwater to marine salinity gradient to study organic matter... | ecosystem: Environmental > Aquatic > Marine > Coastal... | reverse complement strand
CCTATATATATTTGCGCTATAAATCTAAAAAACCAAAAATTATGATTACACGCAAAATATTAAAAAAAACTAAAAAAGCTAATAAGAAAGTTAGTTGCAACGAGCACCATACTTGGTACGAAATTCACTATAATATAAAGACCGCTAGAGAGCAGTTTATTTTCGACCAAACAACTTACTCGCATACTGAATATACTTCTGAATTTGATAGTTACGTTTGGGATAATTATAAAGATACACTTAACGCTTACAGACGTTACGAATTCCCTCTTAATAACAATATAACAGGAGTTGTTTTTATTTCTGGCTTTTCAGATAAACCAAAAATAACAATAGAGCAAGTTACAGAAATAGCAAATTGGATAGATAAAGAATGTAAAAAATTAAACCAAGATTTAATATAGTATGGAAGCCTTTGATGAAGCATATAACGATTACCAAGAAGAATTAAGTAAAGCAAACAAATGCTATGAATGTGGTACTCCTATAAGCTCAGATAAGGAGTTCTGTTCTAAGACTTGTTATAAAGCAAATAAGATATGAAAAATATAAGCATAACAAAAAAAGGTTCGTCTATTGAAGTTTATAGTAAAGTATTGGAATTACATCCAATACTGAATGAACCAATAAAAATAACAAAATTCTTTAGTAAGTCAATACCTGTTCAAAGAATAAGTATTAATGAATGGTTTGAAAAACATTTTTAAGATGAGCGAAATTTTTATAAAAGGAGAAAAAGTAAGGTACATTAAAAATGACGGTACTTACGAAAACGGTATGGTAAAATCTATACCGTTGCATACAAATTTTCAAGTTTACGTAGTTTACTACTGTAACGATGATTGGGGTAACATAAACAAATACACTGGTCAATTAACTAATAAAAAAGACTTAAAAAAAGGGTGGGAATAAAGAAATTTAAACATACTTAAACATATTTTTGTATATATCATTATATTAAAATATATTTGCCAAGTAATTAAGTTAAACGCTATTATTAGCACAAAAAAAAGTAGTATTATGTTAGAAATTAAGTACAAAAATTATGAGTTTACAGTAGCCTTTGAGGAAGGTGAAGCGGTAGATGTTAGAACTATTCTTTCAATAGAGTCTGATAACGAAACTGTAGAAAGTTTTAATAACGAGGTATTCTTTGATATGTTCGTAGGTTACGAATATATTAATGAAGGCGATGTAGAAGAGAAATTACTAAGGCGCATAAAAAGAGCTTTTTCAAAGTTTTTAAAACAAGTCGAAGAGACAGAAGTCGAAGAGATTAAGGAATCTAATAGCACGGTAGTTCAAAAGTCAACTAGACATACTCCTTCATCTAAGCCAGAAGGAGCTATTGATAAAATAATCTTTGATACCGTAGCTAGAGCATTAGGTTCTAGCGATTCAAAGCAAGAAATCGATGCTATGATAAAAGAGCTTATCATAGACAACGGAATTATCCCATTTAGAACTCAAATAGAGATTAAAAAAGGCGACACGGTCAAGAGAGACGTAGGTTTACAGCATGAAGATTTTGAGAAAATATTAAGAACAATTACGGCTAAGGTGCCAGTAGCTTTGGTAGGGCCAGCGGGTTCGGGTAAAACAACTATTGTCAGAAACGTATCTAAGGCATTAGACATCGAGTTTTCTTCCCAATCAGTCTCCGCTCAGTCAACAGTATTTGATTTCTTCGGTTACAAAAATGCTAAAGGCGATTACGTCGGTACAATGTTTCGAGATAGATATGAAAACGGAGGTGTATTTTTACTAGACGAATTTGACGCAGGAAATCCAAACGTTCTAGCCGCATTAAATCAAGCCTTTGCAAATGAATCAGCACCTTTTCCAGATAAAATGATAAATAAGCACGAAGATTTTATTCCCGTTATGGCAGGTAATACTTTCGGACACGGCGGTACTATTGAATACGTAGGAAGAAACAAGATTGATGCGGCGACCTTAGATAGATTTGCGTTCATCTATGTAGAATACGATGAAAATTTAGAATCTAATTTAGCTACAAATATTGATTGGTGTAATAGGGTACAGAGATTTAGAAAATTAGTCAAGGACAAAAAAGTAAAAACCATAGTTTCGCCTAGAGCCACCTTCTTAGGTTGTAGCTTACTTGAGGCAGGACTTAGTCAAAAAGAGGTAGAGGAAATGTTACTCTACAAAGGTTTGAATCAAGATGAAAGAAATCTATTAAACGAGTAATTATGTCAAATATAGTAATAGAGCAATACACATACGCTTCATTAGTAAGTGAAGCAAAAAATAGAAAAAAACACTCAAACTGTTCATCAGACGCAGCTAGAGAAGGTAGTTACGATTTCACACAAACTGAATCTTTTGAAGAGTCAGTTGAATTTGCTGTGAACGGTTGGGATTTAGGTCTTGAACAGTATAAGATACAGGAAGGTATTTTAGTAGGAGGTTCTACTGAAATACACGCAAGCTTAGCAGGTTCTATGCCTCATATTCAAAATCATATAATGGGTTTCCCTCAGCAAATGTATCAGTTGTTTGATAATAGGGAATATAATTTGCCTACACTAGATATAATTGTTAACTTAGCATATAGTGCTTATATAAAAGGCGAAGACGCACTAGATTTTGGTAAGTCTCTTGTAGCTTATATTAACAAAAAAGCATCGACGAATAATATACGTATCACAGGTATATTTTGTAGTAATCAGTCAAAAAAAGTAGAAGCATATCAAATGATTACTTTAAAAGATTTTGACTCTGCTTTAGTTCTTAATAATATAGCTTTCGCATTTCATCCTAGCTTCTTTAGAAGAATATGGTTTTCAGTACTTGAGGGAAAAAGTTATTGGAGAGCAGGTTACGGAAGTACTGTTGAGGATTACAAATCAGTAGCCTTAGAGAATTTACAGGGTAGTAAATCAGATGAAGTAATTGCTTTTAAAACACTTAACGATATTAATGATTTTAAGTGGGATGAATCAATTATAGATAAAGTGATATTTTAATGCGGGTTTCCTACTACTTTCCCGCATTTTAAAACGGAGGTTTCCTCATAACTTTCCTCTGTTATTCCTCACTATTAATTTAGTGGGGATTTTTTTGCTTAAAACAGTAGTTGTTAAAGTTTTGTTAAAGTCTATAAAGTGTCAATTTTTGTTCTTTTAAACCTTATCTTTGATTATTATTAATAGATAAACCAAATATATTATGTCTAAAAAATTAAGAATACTAAAAACATTAAAAAGAGTAAGGGAGATTGAGTGTGAGCTTGAATCTTTAATGTATAAAACCAAATCCCTTAAAGATGAGTCGGATATGTTGTATATAGCTAGTGAATTAGCTATTGAACACCAAGACCTTGAGACTTTAAATTATATAAAAGAAAGAATGCCTCAAATAGCAGATATTCTAAAATTATCAATACAGGAAAAAATTCCTTTATCAAAAGAATTAGAGTCCATAATAAACTCTAAATTATTTGATGAAGTTAAGTCAGATAACGCAATGTTTAATTTCTCTAAAAACTAATAAAATGGCAAATAGCTTTCAAAAGAAAATTTGGAACATTAAGAACCAAATACCTTTAATGCAAAAAAAGACAAAAGGCTTTAAATTTAAGTACACAACTCTTATTGATATAGAGAATAAGCTTAAACCAATTATGGTTGCTAATAACGTCGGTTATCGTCATAGATTGACCCATAAATCAGAAGGCAATATCTTAGAAACAATTATATTTGACTTAGAGACAGAAGACGACGAAGTACACTCTCTAAAGATTCCCGAAGGAGTAAGTTTAGCAGGTATGAATGATTATCAAAGTTTAGGTTCTGCCTTGACTTATTTTAGAAGATACCACTTAATTATAATTTTTGGAATATTAACTGATGAAGACGTAGATGCGGTTTCTCCTTCTCAAAATCAACCACCAAAAATAACTACAAATCACTTATTAAAAGTACAGCAACTTATCGAGTTAGGTAGAGGTAAATCAACACTAGAAAAGTACCTATCAACTTATTCTAGTAAAATGACAAAAGAGGACAGAGATACTATATCTGAATTAATAAACAAATTACAAAAATAATTATGGAATCAAATAGAAGTTATTTAAGCTACTCTCAGTACGCATTATTTAAAAGTAGTCCAAAGAGTTACTACGATAAATATGTTAACGGAAAAAGCTACAAGGGAACTAAAGCTCAACAGTTTGGTAAGGAATTAATGATTGATTTAGAATTTTTAGAGTCATCAGAATTAGTGCCTAATTACTTAGTAGATATAGCAAAAACCTGTTATATTGAGCAAGAGGTTACTGTTCAACCTAAATTTTTTGATAAAAACTTATTCAGTATTATTGACGCAGTAGAAAAAGATTACTCTGTAATCTATGAGATAAAAACAGGTATAAAGCCTTGGACTGAAAGAGATGTAGCTAAAAACGAGCAAATACTTTTCTATGCCTTAGTTGTTTATTTAACTAAAGGAATTATACCTACTGCTAAGCTTATTTATCTTGGTACAAAACACAACGAAGATAGTAGTGTTGAGTTGACAGGTAAAAGTAGAGTCATTGAGAGAGGTTTTACATTAAAAGAATTGTTAGATTTTGAAAAAACACTACTACAAACTTGTATTGATATTTCAGATTACGAACACTCGGTTGTTAGTTTTGGAGACTCTGTTGATGAAAGGCTTTTAAGATTATTGTCTGAACAGAAGAGAATTGAGTCTGAACTTAGTTTACTAAAAGACGAGATTATGTTAGATATGAAGGATTTTAATAATAAGTACGCAGAATCAGAAAACTTCAAAATAACATTAGCGAGTCGTAAAAGCTATACATACTCTGAATCGCTTAGCGAAGAGATAAAGCAGACCGCTAGTAAATTCAAGATATTAAAAACAAAAGAAGAGAAAGAAGGTGTAGCTACCGAAAAAGTAACAGAATATTTATTAATTAAACCTAAAAAATAATCATTAACAATTAAATTTAATAGTATGCAAGTAGAAGGAACAGTAAGTGTAATAGGCGAAACAGAGTCTTTTGGCTCAAATGGTTTTACAAAAAGATTATTAGTAATTAAGACAACAGAACAATATCCTCAAGATATACCAGTAGAGTTTGTTAAAGATAAAACATCTTTATTAGACGCTTTGGTAGACGGAGATAGTGTTAAAGTCAGTATTAATCTTCGAGGCAGAGAATATAACGGAAAGTACTATTTGAGTGCTCAAGGTTGGAAAATTGACATCGTAGAATAATGAAAATACCTTACTACATAGGAGGTATAACAAAGTCAAGCTCTAGTGGAGATATTCCTCTAGAGCATTTGGCTAAGTCTATACTAGAGCCAAGCGATAAAATGATGTCTCTATTCGAGGCTATAAATAAGGCTTCTAAGGAAGGAGATAAAAAAAGGAAAGGACAACTAAAAGAACAACTCCCATTCTTTACTATATCAGCTATTTTTAACGGAAGGAGAAAGTACGACAACATTATAGATTTTAACCCTATTGCTCAATTAGACTTTGATGGTTTAAGTGAAGAAGAAGCAGAAGATTTCAAGTTTTATTTATTTGAACATTATCCTCAAATAGTTATGTCGTTCTTGAGTCCAAGTAGAAAAGGTGTTAAGGCTATTATTAGAATACCTAAAATAGATATTTCTAAAGGTATAAAAAATGGTATAAAAGAGTATAAAGAATACTATAAAGCCATAGAGTCGGAATTTTCAAATCACAAAGGTTTCGACCCTGCTCCAAAAAACTTAGCATTGCCTTTATTCTTATCCTATGATTATTTTATGTTCGATAGGTCTTTTTATGAAGCTAAAGAATGGGATTTAAAAGAAAGTTTAGAAGACACGTTAAGTCAAGATTTTCCGCTACCTATTAAGCCATACAAAAAACTAAAGTCAAATAATAGAAACGAGTCTAGGGCATATAATACGGTAAGAAAAGCCATAAGAGAAATCAACTCAAGTCCCGGTCATTACCAACTAAGAACCGCATGTCTAATATTCGGTACTCGTTGCGGTGCGGGTTACGTTGATTATAGCGATGCGAAAAGAGAAGTTGAAGATTTAGTGCGCTCAAACGCTTATTTAAGCAAGGGAGTAGCAGGTTATATTAAGACCGCTTTATGGTCATTAAACGAAGGATATAAAACACCTAAATATTATTAAAATGATAAACTTAAAAAACACAAAACAAAGAATGGCTCAGCTTATAAATGATAACCCATCAGACGTTAAGTTGAGAAACGATTATGTTTCATTAAAGTTAGACGATTCTCTAGTTGACGAAATGTATGAAAAGTACTTAAGAAAGAAAGATTAATTTTTGTTAAATTATTGTTAAATAAAGACACTAATTAGTCTGATAAAGAATATATAACTATATTCGATTAATATTTAAAAATCAAAAAAATGAGATACAAGCAGAATTTAATAGTAGTAGACGGAAAGGTATTTTCTTACCAAACACACGTAGCCAATATTGTTGGCAATGAGTTGCATCAGATAGGTCATTGGAGTAGAACTACACAAAAACATATTAATTATATAGCTGAAGAGTACTGTTTAGTCTTAATAAAATAATTATAAAAATGTCCAAAAAAATCAAAAAGCTAGACGAAGCTTACATTAGTAAAAAGAACGTAAAAGTCAAGGAAATATTAGCAGACCCCGATTGGACTCTCAATAGTGTTAATTACGAAGAGTCAAGTGGTAAGTACGAAATTGACGCAACACATTCTGACGGTAGAAATATCATAGTAAAAAGAAATAAGCAATATGTAGATAACCTAGTAAAAGAAATGATAAATGAAGCAGAAGACTAAAGATATAATTAACTTTTTAAAATACAAAGAGACCTCAACAGATATAGCTATCGCTATTGGAATTAATTTAGATAATAACGGAGGTAGAGGTGTAGTAACTAATAATATGTTTAATTTTTCCTATAAACTTGTAAATAATTTTACAAAAAAATTTATTGAACAGGCAAGAATAGAAAAAAAAAACCCTATAACATTAAAAACTATATTAGATAATAAAAACGTAATTTCAGAATTACTTTTAAGTTACGGTGCTAATAACGATTACTTTGTAGTAGATGATTCTTTAATAGATTTTTGCCATGATAAGTGTATGGATTTAATCGAGTTTAGATTACAATTAGAAATATAAAAATAACTAATAGAAACACCTAACTAATGATTTCGTTAAGACCATACCAAAGTGAACTATATGTTGATTTGTTGCAAAAAATAAATCAAGGATTCAAAAAGATATTAGTACAAGCCGAAACAGGATGGGGTAAATCTATATTGATAGGTCATACAGCAAATAATTTAGAAGGTAGAACTTTGATATTGACGCATAGAATTGAGTTATTAGAGCAAAATTCTGAATGGGTTAAAGACTTAGGTATTCTTACTGCTAAGGTTAGAAAAATAGATTCTATAAAAAAATGCAAAAACGTTATCGCTATGACTCAAACAGCACAAGCTAGATTTAGTAAATACGGTGTTGATTACTTGGGTTCTTTTGATAATATTATTGTTGATGAAACACACGTTGACTTCTTTAAGCAAGTGTACGAAAATATAGATTACAAGCTATTGATAGGTTTGACAGCTACTCCGATAATATATAAAAAAGAAAAGGAGAAGGTATCTGCTAACGTTATTAGAACAAGAAAGCTGAGTTTAGCAGATGATTTTGATACAATTATTCAAGGTATAGGTGTTAATGATTTAATTGATTTAGGTTATCTTACAAGAGACAAGTACATAATTCTTAAACCAAACGGATTAGACAAGCTTCAAAAATCAGCATCAAATCCCGACGGGTTTACATCAAAGTCTTTGACTGAGGTTTTTGGTTCTCACGCATCAGTAAAGAAGGTTATAGAATCATATCGAAAAAAAGACAATACAAAGACCATTATTTTTAATCCGACTACTAAGGTAAACTTAAATCTACACGAAGCTTTTATAAAGGAAGGAATAGGCGATAGAGTTCGTATGTTCGATAGCGTAAACAAATCTAAAGACGATAATAGGAAAGATGTAGTTGATTGGTTTAAAGATACTCCAAATGCTATTTTGCTTAACGTAGGAGTCTTTACAACAGGTTTTAACGTTAAAGATATAGAGACTGTGATTTATAACAAATCTACTTTAAGTCTTAGTTTATGGTTGCAAAGTTGCGGTAGGGGTGGTAGGGTTGCTGAGGGTAAAGACAGTTTTACGATTATTGATTTAGGTTTAAACGTTGAGAGACACGGTTATTGGTCTGATTACAGGGATTGGTCAAAGTATTTTAAGGTTCACGATTGGGAAACTAAAAAACCAACAGACTTATTACAAGTTTGGGAATGTTTTAATTGCTCTGAATTTAACTTATTAGGCACTTATTATAACGAAGAAAAAGGTTGTATCGAGTGTTCTAATTGCGGTCAAGAAAAAAAGAAACGAGAGCAAAAGGCAAATTACATAAACGGAGAATTAGTTGAAGTCAAAAAACCTAGATACCCATCTTCAAAAGCTATTTTAAATTACGCTACAATAAACGGAAGGGATGCGAACCTAGCTTTTAGATTGTTGGAGAAGCAGGTTTTGGGATTGGTTACTGAGTTTACAGAGCGTAAGTTTTATCTAAAAAATAGAGATAGATGCCTTAGTAGAATGATTGAGATTTATAGACCTGTTTACTTTTCAATTATACGTTCAAATTTAAAGGGTGCTAACAAAAAACTAATCACTCAAATAGAAAAAATAATAAAAAAACTAGATAAACATTATGAGCAGTAAAAAAAGTTGGCTCGAACAGAATCCCGTAGATTACTACAATCTGAATCATTCAAAAGATGCTTTAGACCTTTTGTTGCGTAAGAACAAAAAATTATACATAGAAAAGGGTAACGTTGTTATGAAGGTATCAGCAACAGAAACTCAGATATTTATGAATAATCATGGTGTCTATTTCTTTGTAGAGTCTGAAAATAGTATGGGATTTTTAGAGGGCGAAAAGTACTCTCCATTTCAGATATTAGTAAAGTTAGCATTTAACAATAACTTTAAATCAGCCTTTGTATATGTTGGACTGAACTATATGGATATGGATTTTCCTTACGTTAGAATTGGTGTTAAGTACTTTAAATCTTCAAATAAAATTGACAGATTTGGTATTGATAGAGAAGAGTTATTAATATGGTCAAAAGAAGAAATAAAGCAAGATTACGGAAAGGAAATGCTAGCAAGGGTTTCCGTTTATGATGATTTTATTATTGAGCCAAACAATGACAAACATAAAAAAGCTGTTAGAGGTTTCTATAATCTTTATTCTCCTTTTCCACACAAGAAAATTAAGTACGATATAAAAGATGAATCTAAAATAGAGTGGTCTCTATTACTTATGAGACATATATTTGGAGAGGGTCTTGAACTTGGCTTAAGATATTTAAAAGTACTTTACGAACACCCTAAGCAAGCTCTACCTATATTGGTATTAACATCGGAAGAGAGAAGTACAGGTAAATCAACTTTTGTAGATTGGCTAAGCATAATATTTGGCGGAAATATGGTTATCATAAATCCTCAAGATATTAGTAGTAGTTTTAACTCTAGCTATGCTACTAAAAATATTATAGCAATAGAAGAGTCAAGGTTCGATAGTGTTCAAGCTACTGAAAAATTAAAGGCTTTAGCTACGCAGAAAACGCTACTTGTTAATACTAAATTTGTAACTCCATACAATACTCCTTTTTATGGAAAGTTAATTATTACCTCAAATGATGAATCTAAATTTAGTAAAGTTGACGAAGCAGAAATTAGGTATTGGGTTCGTAAAGTTCCAACATTAGAAGGTAAAGCAAATCATAACATATTACAAGATTTGAGAGATGAAATACCTTATTTTTTGCATTACTTATCTAAGCAAAAAGATGTTGATTTTAGTAAGTCAAGGCAAGTTTTTACACCAGAAGAAATTCAGACCGAGGCTTTGAGTGTTGTAAAAAGCGAGAGTAAAGAAAGTTTACAGAAAGATATTGAAATATTTTTAGATGATTTTTGTAGCAATAACGAACATATTCCCGAATTACATTTTATTCCTATCGATATTAAAAACGCTTGGTTTAGTCATAACAATAGTATATCCGCAAACTATGTTACAAAGATTATAAAAGATAAAATGAGATTGCGCAGAGTAGATACTCGTTCAAGATACGAACCAAGTCTAACAGGAGAGGCTAGCAAGATTGGTATGTACTATACCTATGAAAACAAATATTATAACCAAGTAACAGAATCAGACGAAGAACCATTTTAAAACCAAAACAAATGAATAAAAAAGAAAGTTTTACATTTCAAAATTACAATAATATTGAATTTAGAGAACATATTAATGACTCAATACCAAACTACAATGGTTTGCGTAAACTGATACCTAGTATAGCATCTAATTTTTTAGTAAAGAATAGTAATATTTATGATATAGGTTGTTCTGCGGGAGATTTAATTTTAGAATTATCAGAAGAATTTTTATCAATACATAACGACTTATCCTTTGTTGGTTATGATATAGCAGATAACTTACTTCCCGATTTAGAGTACGCACCTAATTGTAGTTTCTTTCCTAGAGATGTAACGGAAGAAAATTTAAAGTTTTTTAACACTAGCTTGATTTTTAGCTTGTTTACATTGCAATTTATTGAACTACCAAAAAGAAAGAAATTAGTGCAAAAAATATACGACTCGCTTGACAAGAGAGGAGCTTTTATTGTATGTGAGAAAATATACTCAAATAACGGTTTTACGGAAGACATTTTCACTTTTAGTAACTACGACTCAAAAATAAATAATGGATTGACTGAGTTTGAAATTTTAAACAAACAGAGAGATTTACGCTCTATGATGTACCCTTTGTCTCAGAAAGAAAACGAAGCTATGTTTAGAGAGGCAGGCTTTGAAATTATAGAAGTATTTTTTAAATCATTAAATTTTATAGGATGGGTAATAGTAAAATAAGAACAAGGGAAGAGCATATATCAAGAACTCTTTATATGTTAAATAACAATCTGCTAAGAGCTAGTGTTGGTTTATTTACAATGACTATATTGTGCGATAAAGGAGTAGAGGTAATAACATTTAAAAAATACGGAAAGCTATGGGAGTTGATATAAATTGGTTAGACTATACAATGGAAGACGTAAAAAAAGCTTCCTCAAAAGAAAGATTTACAGCTATCTCACTATTCGCAGGAGTAGGGGGTGGTTGTCTTGGAGCTAAATTAGCAGGTGGAAAACTCTTAGCGATTAATGAATTTATAGAAGAGGCGCAGAGAGTTTATAAAATTAACTTTCCAAACACGAAGGTTATTCCTAATGATATAAGAGAGTTAAGCGGTGCTGATATAATGAATATAGCAGGTATTAAGCCTCGTGAATTAGATTTGTTAATGGCTTCTCCACCTTGCTCTTCTTTTTCAACAGTTGGTAAGCGTGAAGAGGGATGGGGAGAGGTTAAATCTTATTCAGATAAAAAGCAAAGAACAGATGATTTGTTTGGAGAGTTTGCAAGGGTATTAACAGAAATTCAGCCAAAGTACTTTATAGCTGAAAACGTAGCTAGTCTGCTCGAGGGCAAAGCTAAGTACTTATTTGGTTCAGAACAATTAGATATGTTTGGAGAAGAATTAGGAAACGGTGTTGTAAAGGAAAGTGAGACTTTCTATCAGCAATTAGTAGGAGCAGGCTATCAAGTTCGTTACGAGGTTATGAATTCAAAAAATTACGGTGTACCTCAGTCAAGAAAAAGATTGATTATTGTAGGTATTAGAAACGACATTAATGAAAATATAAGGTTTCCTATACCAACAACTAAAAAGAACTATATAACGCTAGAAAAAGCTTTTTTAGGGTTACAGAATACCGATTATGATTTAGAGGAATCTAATATAGAAAGATATGCTATTTATCAAGCTTCTTTAGATACTCCGATTGGTGCGAAAAGCGAAAAGTACTTTTCATTGATAAAGCAATCCCCAGATAAATACGCAGGAACTTTTACCGCAACAGCAGGTTGTTTATCAGCAGCATCAATAGTTCATTGGGAGAATAGAAAATTCACAGTTAAAGAAGCTATTCGTATAATGGGTTTTCCGAAAAATATCTACTTAGGAGAAACATATCCTAATAAAATAGAGCGTCTTGGAAGAGCGATAACACCTTCGATTTATTACTACCTAATAAACAAACTAATCCCCCACTAACCCCCCAATCCCCCATCCCCCAAGCTCCTCCCTAAAAAGAGGAGTTTTTTACATTTATAAATCCCGAGAGCATAATCCAGACCACGTACACGTTTTTTATAAAGGACTGCAGAATAAATGTAGTGCTGTTTTTTACCACGCGCGCGAGATAACATCGTAGTGTTTTTTATCTAGAGATATAAAAAATGCGGTTCTGTTTTTTACCGCACGCTCAAATGCAATAGAGCATAAATGTTAGAGATGATTTGGTGCGCACCAATTGGTCTATGGTATGGTAAAAAACTCTAATAAACATAGTTAAACATACTTTTGCGAGTTATTTGTATATACAATATATTTGTACTTTAATATTTAAAATTTAAAGTTATGAATGTACAAAGTCAAATTGATTGGATAAACCAAAACCCGACAGAGGCTTATTTGGGTCTAATCAACACGGAAAAAAACGCTAAAATTTTCAACAAGATTTTTACTAAAAAAGCAAAAAATGTCAAACCGATAAACGGAACTTACTCAGAAGAACAATCTGTAGAACTCGAGTTAATCACAAAAAATGTACTCTTAGAGATGATTGACAAAGGTGTGAAGTTACAAAGTTTAAAGGAAATGTTCCCTAGCTTATACCAAGAGGGTGGGGTATTTTATAAAAATTAATTTAACCGACCCGCCTTAGTGCGGGTCATAAAAAAGTAGTAAAATGAACAAAGCAGATTACAATTATTTAAGAGCAGAAATTAAGAAGGCTGAAAAGCATTTAGCTTTTTACGAAGGGTTGACAGACGGAGATTATAGCAAAGACATTTATTTTTGGAAGGGCTATTTAAATGCGGTTAATCTATTTCACTTACAATCAAAACACAATTATAAAATCAAATAAATTATGGTATCAATAGAAAGTTTAAGAACAGAGTTAAACGAGGAAATAACTGAATCAGCTATGCGTCAAGACCGCATAAAAATTCAAATAAACAAACAGTTAAAGATAGACGCAGAAGAGGATGAAGCATCTATAATTAAGAATTATGAGTGTGGTTTTATAACTCTAAGAGAGTGCCTTCAAGCAAGGATAAGTGTCTTAGAGGAATTAAGTAGAGATTTACATTAATTTTTTATAACTCCCTAGATGTTTTTTATAACTCCCTAGATGTTTTTTAGGGAGTTTTTTATGTCTTACCGTTTTTTAGAACCAGTTTTTTATCTGACGATATAAATGTTTATGCTGTTTTTTACAGCGCATTTTTTATGGCCAGATAGTTTTTTGCATCGCATTTTTTATGTAGCTGTTTTTTACGGTGCTGTTTTTTATAGCCATCGTTTTTTATAGCGTTTTTTATGGCGAGTTTTTTATCTAGAGAAATGTCCAAATAATAGCAATGCTATCAGGTCTGCGAGCGATGTTATCAGGTCTGCGAGCGATGTTATTAGGTTTGCGAGTAATACTATTAAATGCGCAAGTATTACTATTAAGTCTGCGAGTATTACTATTAAAAAAAAGTTTCGTAAAAGTTTCGTAAAAAAATAACGTATATATATATATACTTTTATATCTTTGTAGGGTATAAAGGTAAAGGGTTGAGCGTATTGACTTAACCGCCTAAAAATCAATAAGTTATGACTAAATTAACAAAAAAAGTAGTAAAAAGTTCGGTAAAAGAAACTTTAAAAAGTAGGATTGAAACAAGTAAAAAAAATCCGCTTATTAGATTCGAACAATTAAAGAGCGAGCTAAAAGGCGTTAAAAAAGAGGTTTTATTTTCTATTATAACAATCGAAAAATTAAGCGGAGCCAAAGATATCAGTTTCGAGGATTGTTTTAAGGAATTTAAGACTCTTATAAATTTAACTCGTAAAAAAGGAGTTGAGGGGAGCAATGATAAAACAAGGTTAAGACGTTGTTTATATAGGACTATCGAAGCGAACGAGGTTAAAAAATCAATACAAAGCGACGTTTTTAATCTTGCAAGTAATTTAAAAGGTATTAAAATAAGTACGAAAACTCCTATCGAGTACAATATTACAAAGGACGGCTTAAGAGGAGACGCCGTTACGTCGACGGTTGACAATAATTTTTTTACCTTCTTTTTGAATAGTTTACGACCTTTGACCAATGATGAAAAGAAAAACCAAAAGCTAGCAATTTTATTAAAAGCTAAAGCGGACGCGGACGCGAGTAACGAGGTAAAAAAAGAAACTAAAAAAGAGACTATATAAATTTAACCAATACCCGCCTAAATTTAGGCGGGTATAAAAACTTAAAAAATGATATTTTTAAACTATTTAATATTAGCTTTCTTACTAGGTATTTTTATAATAGCTATTTTCTTCCTTATAAAGGACGTTCTAAGGTTTGTTATAACTAAAATATATAACTATATAAAGTCTTTATAAAGCTCTCTTAAAAGTACCTTAAAAGCCTTAATTAATTTTAAGGTTTTTTTTTGCGTTAAAAAAAAGTACCCCCCCCTTGGGTTTTGTACCCCCTCAAACACGAACTTTTTGAAATTCTTCGACGTATACACAAAGACCTCGCATCACAGCATCACATTGCGATAACATCACATAAACATATCTCTGCGCTCGTAGGACATATCGCTGCGCTCGTAGGACATATCGCTGCGCTCGGAGAGTTGCCAATCTGTACGTGCGCATTTGTAGTGATACAGCATACCATATTTTGTTACCCATTCGTTGAGTTTAGAGGGTAACAGGTGGGTAACAGGACAGTAACAAATCATGGTAACACTCGAAAACCCCTACTACTACTAGCTTTATATTATATATTTTTTATTTTGTTACTAAAAATAATAGAATATAGTATAAACTTGTTATGATTTGTATTTTATATATGGGTTTGGAAATTGCCTCAGAGAGTAACAGACACACAATTTATTAAAAAACTCAATGATAACGGGTGGTTTCGAGTGTTACCTCTTTTGTTACCGTTTAATATGGTTTGAGGAGCGACACGATGGCTGTTCTTTGGGGTTTTGGTTCTAGGATAAGCGGGTTTTCTTATCGAATAAGCGATAGTTGAATTTTAAAACAAACATATTTAAGATTTTAAAGGAGTTTATAAAAAAAGTTTGTATATTTG
>Ga0070747_1000806_pt1 | contig 15370 bp, 21 predicted proteins | sample VirMetDEL_Mar_31_FD_77321 | JGI IMG/M metagenome (GOLD analysis project Ga0070747, IMG submission 77321) | Aqueous microbial communities from the Delaware River and Bay under freshwater to marine salinity gradient to study organic matter... | ecosystem: Environmental > Aquatic > Marine > Coastal... | reverse complement strand
GTAAAATTGACATAAATATATCCTACCCATTTTTGAGTACATAATCATAATAATATCTTGAAAATATTAAAGTTTATAAAAATAACAAATTAAATTAATTATGTACTCACTTTTTAATCCAGTATCTTTTTGTATCTTGATGATTGCATGCTGTTATGTCCACATTGTAATGCTAATTTACTTTTTTCATTATTACTTATATTTAATCCATTGATATACGTGGCATAGCTTATTCTCAACCATCGCAGGCTGATATCTGCATCATATATCTTGTTGAATACTTTTTTGATTAATCTTATAAAATTAGTCCTTTGTAATGGTAAGAACTTATCTCCATTTTTTATTTTATTTTTCATCATATATTCTTTTATTATCTTTGATAATTCTGGTGGTATATCTACTAGTGTTCTACCATACGCCTTGCTGGTTTTATATTCGTTCCAGACAAAGTATGATGGTGTGCCTCCCTTTTTTATCAAATAATTCGTATCATCGCGTATTCGCGTTCCCGTATGCGTTCCTATAACTACGCTGGTATATTCCAGCCTTCGTGGTGGGAGCATCGTGTATAGTGAGTAAATTAACTTGTCATTAATATCATTAAACGTATTAGCGTTATCGTGGAGAGTGTCCATACTATAATCAGTAATAATCTTTCCCACATCTTCCTCCGCAACTTTATTATCATCTCTTTTCTTCTCATATGCTTTGTTTAAATCTATAATATAGTTAGATAAATAATTATGCAAGATTTTAAGTTTTTCATCGTGGTCTGCCATGTATCCTGCGAGTGTTACGTAGGGCACCAGATTAACTTTTAATGAGTTTTTGTTAGGGTATATCTCTTCCATATATTTCGGCAGATTATAGCAGATGTATCTGCATTTGGTTTTGATATATTTGAGATGATATGGTTGTATATCCTTCCCTGAGAATATGTGTGTTAATACATCATCCAAATCTCCGTCTTTGTTTGATGAAAAGTTCCTGCGATGCAGGCGGCTTATAATATCTACATATTGTTTAATCGTTCCTTCTTTTAATTCTTTTTTTCCTTGCTTGATATGTGATGGTGTTATAGCTGTTTCATTGAAAGCTTTTCGTGCCCGGCGATACTTAGCCATATTATCTTTTTTGTCAGTATCCATCTTTACTTTATACACAGATATATTTTGTTACATATCTAACGAAAGTATTTTGAACTTATTTTCTCGCAGGTCTTTAACGCTTTTTAAAATTGTTGTTTCGGCTGCTACATCATGGTAATAACTATTGCCGTTTATCTTAGCCAGCCTGTGTGCGTATATTGTATTATATTTTATTTGGTTTAATGGGTCACTGGGGAAGCCCGTAACAGATAATACATCGACTTTATTATACATATTATTATAGGTATTTATTTTATGATAAAGTTGATTTGTAGAACCGATTTTGATTTTATCGTTCAACTTAACTATGTATGCAAAGGATTTGTTGTCATATTGTTTGGGTTTATTTTTTTGAAGAAAAGTTTTAGCGCAATTTCCTATATTAGCAACATACCCTCGTAGCAACATCAGTTTATTATTAGTGAAGAAAATTAATTTATCCTAATATGAATGGCGTATCATTGATTACGTTAGCGGGCTTTTGAAGTGTTAATATTGTATTTTTGGTTTTTGATGTTAGCATATCTAATATTTTTGGGAACATTTCCATAGCAGTTATATCGGGTTTATTAAGATATTCTTTTGCTATCTGCGACTTGATTTCTTTTATACTTGCATTGGTAGCCTTCTTTGGTGCATCATAATAATCACCCCACCCATCTCCCTTTGCTAAAAATGCATGTATCGGTCTATAATAGTCCGACATGATATCTTTCGATTCCATTATTGATTTAGCTAAACCATAATCATAAATAGCTATATTATAATCACATGCTTTTAGGTATATATTTTTATCCTTAAATTGATAATGATACCATCCACTCTCATTATTTTTTTGGTATAAAAAGTTACCATAATGACAATCGTTATGAGTATGTCTAACCAGATTATGAAAAGTTGCAACACTAAATATTACCTGTATCATAAGATTAAATACTAAATCATCGTTTTTTAATATTGTTTTCTGCGCAACTAATCCTTTTAAATCTCCATGTGCTAATTCATTGATAGCTAACAGCTTTAATTTATTCGGGCGCTTTTTGCCGTCCATTTTATCATCTAAACATACTGCATTATCATAAGAAGCCAAAAAGTGTTTTGACATTTCAGTTAATAATATATTATCAGTTATATCATTCATTAATGATACCTCTTTCATATTACCCGCCGAATTAGCCATCAGTTTTGATGCAATAGCATATGATTTTGGTGCTCCTTTTATTGTTGTTTTATATATAACACCATAAGCACTCTCCGTTCCGATCTTCTTCTCTAAATTAATGATATCACGAATGGTATATCCTTTCTCTTTGCCGAATGTTTTTGGTTCAACGCAATCGTTCTCATTTATATCTTTAATTAACTCTTTAACTTTCTTGATAAACTTAATTCTATTTTTCAATGTATATTTATTTGTAGCTGATGTAGGCTCCGTTGTAAATGGTGTATCTTCTTTATCTAGGATTACAGGAACCGGTGCAGGTGGTATCTCATGTGCTGTTTTAAAATCATCAGCGGGTTTGGGTGGTGGTGGTGTTTCTGTTTTTACTTTGGGTTTAGGTGCTGGTTTGCCTTTTGCCTTTGCTTCTTTTTGTGCTCTACGGCGTTCTATAACACGCTGTCCTATTTTACCATCTGCTCTAACAGCCCTATCAGTTGCTGGATTAATAACACAATTTCTTTTTAAAGTAGTATCACTCATACTAATAAATGAGTACATAATTATTTTAAAAGTTTAAAAATATAAAAGTTTATAAAAATCAAAGAAAAATAAAATTATGTACTCATTTTTAATTTAATCTTAATTTCTCAATTTCAAAATGCAAAAGCATGTTATCTAGATTCAGCTTCTGCCGTTTTTCGTTGTAGAGAGTAAAGCGGATGTTTGATATATTTTTATTCTCAATACGGTATGATGTCATTTCATAATTATTATATTTAACACATGTAAAGGGTGGTAGGTCAGCATCAATCCATGCTAATATATTTCCCACACCAGTACCATCATCATTTCCTGTTATTAAATCATTGTGGGTCTTATTAGTAAAATCAAGGTCGGTTGCGATTATTACCTTTTTATAATTAACTAAATCTATATTAGTATCACCCACCAATGGCGTATTTACTATTAGCGTATTGGGTGTTTTGTTTATACCTATATTATCTCTGGTGTTCAGAGAGGGCAATTCCAGAACCACTCTACCATTTGGATCGGTGTATGGGTATTTAATATTATCCGTTAAACTCTGTGTTATACTTACCTTATTCGTAAGGCTGTCCAATGTTATATCCATGTTATATGGTGTGATTAATTCTTTTATTTTTGCTACATACGTGCTGGCTTTATAAAATCCATCAGGTATTTGCAGGTTCGTTGTAACATCTACACCAATCGTATAAGGTACTGCTGGCCAGCTAAATAATTTCAATGTGTTTAAAGCAAAACTATTTAATAATATTGATGTATTCTCCAATGAACCATCAATACTAAACTTATAATATTTGTAATTGATACGATTAACTAAATCAATTCTAAACTTTGTTATAATATCATTTTGAGCTGATGTTGCATCAAAAGTAATTAATTCGTCATCAGTCGTCATGATTGGTATGGTGGTATATGTTATATTATCATGGCTCCCTTCTACTTTTAATCTATATGTTACATCATCTGTCAAGGTACTCGCAGTTGTCTTTTTCATACCATAAGTTACTTCACGTAAATAATTGGTATTATTGGTATCAAGCTTCTCAACTATGATATAATTTTCAAACTCGTTAAATGATAATTCTTGCTGTGAGTTACCTGCAAATACATTATCAAACTCGTCTACACCATCTACTATCTGGTCATCTTTATAATGTATCTTAAAATCATCTCCGGTAATGAATTGTATATTATTGGTGGTATCATATGTCAATGTTGTTGATGCTTCGTATGTTTCAATGTCAAAATATAAATCTGTAAATATACTCATTTCAGTTGTATCCACATAAATATATGGTCTTCTCACCAACCTGATTATATTATTTTGCAAGTATGATGAGATATTATACATGTTATTCATATATTGCACATCCAGTAATTTTATTTTGAGGTATTCGTCGCTTTGGCAGATGATGGGGTGGTCTAGTGTGATATCGATATAAGTATCATCTTTATTATGTTTTGTTTTGTCCAAATAAAATGGATATATCATCTCTAATATTATGAGAGATATTTTTGCTCCCTTTGTATGCTTTGCGTCCAGCCCATCCTCACCCTGTTATCATCTTTCTCCTTTTTATGGATACTTAATATTAATGAACCATATGGTATCTTCATTATCTCATCGTAATATGATAATATCTCATCTTTACTAAAATGGCTGCCTACTTCCTCTGCAATGGCATCAATAATATATAGTCGTGATGCTGATTTTAACAGAACAAACAGGTCAGTCTGTTTACGTATTATTGCTGGCACTGCCTTGAATGATTGTGTAATAAATATAAGATTTAATCCTACAAGTTCTTCGCTTTCATGTCTGGATTTTATTGATAAGCGATTAATAAAGTTTCTGCGTGCAGTACCATAACCATCACTACCAATCATATCATCAAGCACTAGGAATACCATGCGAGGATTATATAATAAATTACCTTCATTATCTCGGGGGGCATCGGGGTCTACTTTCGGGTCAATAAAATCCTTCCAGCGCAATAATGTTAATTCTTCCATCGTTAAATTGCTTAATGTTTTTGACTTCATATATTTATCATAAACTTTGCGGTAAATATTATATGCATCAATCTCATCTCTTTCTTGTTTAATATCTTCATATAATATTCTCATGTATTCATCTACATCATCTTCCAAATCAATTCTATCTTCATCATCAAGGGTTTTTAATGTATCCAATATGCTATTTTGTTTTGAGCGCGATGTTCCACCAGATATCCAAATAGTACGCATTCTTACATCAGTCCCGTCCTGTGCAACAAATCCAGAATCCTCATAATTAGTTAACAGCTGAATTGTATTATATGTTTTGCCTCCGCCCTTTGGGCTTGCTGATAAAACTATATTATATGTTGGTGGTAAATCCTGATTACGCGGCTGTGGTGGTTCGTACTTTGTATGCTTGCGGATTTTGTCCGTTAAAGATTTGATCGTTTTTATTTTCATTTTTAAAATATCTCTATTATATAGATAGATTATTTAATATGCCAAAGATTATTTACCCCGACCATTATACCGATGAAGATAAAAGTATTTATGATGACCTCCTTTCTCGTGGTGATACCATGATTGGCAAGAAGCTCAGTGAAAATGAACGCTTTATGTTAGACCTCGCTGCGAAAATGACCATTAATCAAATAAGAGGATATGACAGCGGTTATACCGTTCCTGAAATTGAAGAGATGAAAGCGATGCACAAAGAGGCAGCCCGAGCAGGCACTATCGAAACACCACCTGATGCTTTTTATGATGATTTGATTAAACTTTCGGATGGTACCACTTTTAAACATCCTCTCTCATATCCCGCAGAATATTATTACGACAAAAATAAAGAAGTGCCAGATGACCTTGTAACCATTCCTGATAATGATAATGATAATGTTATTGATGAAAATGCCGACGATAATTATATTGCAGAACAAATGAGAAGTATTCCCGTGAATGTTGATTAATTTATTTTCTATATATTTTAATAGAGATTAATTATATAGAAAATGCCGATGACACGTGAAGAACGCTTGGAGTTACTCAAATTAGCTCGTGAAGCAAAAGCAAAAAAGAAGCTTGAAAGAGATTCTGATGGTGGCGATAAACCTGTTGTTAAACGCAGTAGAAAACCGAAATTATCATCGGATATTGAACCAATGGAAGCCGTAGTTGAAGATCCTGTGGTTGAAGAGGTAGCTGAACCAGAAAGCGAACCCGAGATTGTTGAACCGGTAAAAAAACCTCGTGCAAAAAAAGCACCGAAAGAACCAGTTAGAAGCTTGGAACTAAACAATGATATTGATGTTGAAGATGATGTAATGGTTGAGGAGATTGTTGAGGTTAGAAAGAAGCCGAAGAAAAAGATTGTGAAGAAAATTATTTATGAAAGTGATAGCGAAGATGAAGTAGAAGAAGTAGTTGTTGAAAACAAACCAAAAAAGGCAGCGGCAAAAGTTAAGAAAGTAGCCAAACCAGTACCACTTGAAGCTCCAAAAGATCCAGAGGTTAAAGGCTTTAATTTTTTTAATTGCTAATAATAGGTATGGACGAACGTGCTATCAAGTTATATGATAAATGTGAATGTATGAGCTTGCTTTGTGCAAAAGCAAATAACAGATGGAGTTTTATTAAGTTTATTTTCCAAATACCACTTATACTCACTAGTAGTGTTATGTGTATATTAAATAGTTTTGACGATGGAAAAGGTAATATGAAAATACCGAATGTTGTAGTAAATGGCGTTAGTGTATTATTGGTTAGTTATCAGAGTAATCTTAAAGTAGCTGAAAAATGCGAGTTATTTAAAAACTTATCCAACCAATTTTTACAACTTGCCCATGAAGTAGAAGGGCGTGAGCCGGAGCAACTTGACCGAAATGCTGTTAATACTTTAATTGAAAAATATGATTCGTTAGTTCATGCATGTTTATTTGAAGATATCCCTAAAAGTATCAAGCTAGAAGTTGTGAAAATATTTGAAGGCAAAAGCTTACCATTACAATTAAACGGAGGCAGTGGGTTAAATACCAAAAGATTTAGCGGTGGCAGCAAAAATAGTGCTGAACTATGCAATTTACAAGTTTAATTATTTTCTCGGTATATATTAGATATGAAAGGTAAGAGACGCGTGGGACGCCCATGCAAAAAGCAACAAAAGAAACCATATTAAAATGTTTATATATTATAGGGATGCATAAACGTAAAAAGAACCGAAGTTCTCAGCATTATAATCGCCCTGTGAAGAAGAAATAAAATGTTCTAAAAAACGCAAAAATTGATTGCGTTATCTGATTTTTTTTTATTATCATATATTAGATATGACTAAGGAAGGTTGCATCATCAACCCCGCCACCGGACGTGCCGTGAAGACCACAACTAAACTCGGTAAGAAGTTGATGGCTCAGGCTCAGCAGTTAGACGACGAATACAAAGGAGAAAACGTTTTGAAGGCTGCCGCTAAACGTGCTGCCGCACAAAAAGAAGCAGGTGCTAAAAAAGAAGCAGTTGGCAAAATCGCTGCTGCTGCTAAACGTGCTATTGCCAAGAAGCCTGAACCACCCAAACCCAAAACCGCTCCTAAACCCAAAGCCGCTCCTAAACCCAAAGCTGCTCCTAAACCCAAAGCTACTCCTAAACCGAAAGCTGAACCTCCTAAACCGAAAGCTGAACCTCCCAAACCAAAATCTGTAACTCCTCCTCCCAAATCCGATTCCGAAAAATTAGAATTACTCCCAACCAGTTATACTGATAACCCAGTTGATAAAGCCTGGCGAGAGCTAATATATGGATTTAGTGATTTGTATGATGAAGGTTATAGAAATATGGTGGAAGCGAGCAAATGGTTCAAGCCTGCCTTTGATATATTAAAAAAAGCAAAAAAATATGACATGAAGAGGCTTCCCGATGATAAAAAATTAAATGCTTTGAAATTATTTAAATACTATCCCGAATTAGCACAAGCTCTTATAACTCTCAGAATATTAGACAATGGAAAAGAACTCAAACCAACGCAAAACGAAATCAGAAGAGGTTATATGAAGATTAAACAAGATATGGAAGGTATTGTAAGGGAAGCCGCCAACAATCGTGGTATTGATGTAGATATATTCCTTAATTTTGCGGACGAAAACCTTGAAGTATTACGTACGTATATGACGAAGGCACAATTGAAACTAATTCCAAAATTGAAACCACTGCCCTCCTCCTCATCTTAAAATAATCTCATCATATAATAAGATGAAATACGCACAACTTAAAAAAAGCAGTGTTCAGGGTAAAAAATACACCATTGTTTTTTTTGATGCGGAGCGCAAAAAGCTAAAGACGATTAACTTTGGGCAAAAAAATGCAGATGATTTCACGAAGACTGGTGACAAGGAACAGCGTGACCGTTACCGCGATCGCCATAGCAATTCACGTGAAAACCACAATGTTCCTGATACACCGGCATCAGCCAGCTGGTGGATACTATGGGGTAATAGCACCAGCCTTAGTGCAAATTATAATGCATATTTGAGAAGATTTAACCTAAGTAAATATTGAGTACATAATTTTATTTTTTTAGAGATTTTCAAAAAGTTTATAAGTTTATGATTTTAAAATAATTATGTACTCATTTTATAAATGGATGATCTAGATAAATTAATGAAAAAATTAAACAAGAAAGAGAAGGCTGTTGTGGTGGCTTTATTTAATGAGCTCTGGTATTTAAAAGACGAGAATGAAGAATTGATTGATATGTTTGTAACTGAGAAACGTTTTTCTGGTATAAAGGATAAGGTAGAAAGAAAATATAAGAAAAAAGATGTCGGGGAACATGGATTACCAGTTGAAGAAACCACAAGTACAATGCCCGCACTGCGGTAGGTGGTTTAAACATGCAGGCTATTATATACGCCATGACAGGGACAGTATTGTATCATGTATTACTAAAATCAATATTGCTGAAAATGATAAAAAAGAACGTGAGAGGCAAAAGGAAATCACTAGCAACCGACCAAAGAATTATTATAGTAAAAGATATTATGAAAAACACCGCGAGACCATATCGCAGAGGAAAAAAGAATGGTATATTCAAAATGCCGAAAATGTGAAAGCTCGTTATCAAAAAAAAAAATATAATCAATTAGTAGATGCAGGGTGAAGACCACGTTGATTTAATTAATAATGTTTTAGAAATAGCTGACTTGATGGAATCGGTGCATGAACACCTTGATATTGATGAGTTTGAAACCATATTACGACGACGTAAAGTAAGGCTTGAAAAAATGTTATTGCAGAAACGCAGATGGCGACGTGGTAGAAATCATTATGACAGCATCATGTATAATGAATTACAAAATTAATTTATTTTTATTTAATTACGTAATAAATGATATAAGAAAATAATACATTAAGTATATAATAATGACTGATATTGCAGATATTAATACCAATTCAAGGAGAAGAACCATTGTAACAGAAGAAGATAAGCAAGCACAAAGACAAAGAAGAAACCAATATCAACGAGAATATCTTAAAAAGAAAATGCAAGACCCAGAGTTTGCTGCGAAATATAATGAAAAAAGAAAAAAACACGATATAAAATATAGGCAAGAAAACGAAGAAAATATTAAAACTAAACTGAAACAATTATATTTAAACAAGAAGAACCGTTTGAAAGAACTTGAAGCGATGTTTTGTTCTCAATAATTTATTTTTATACCCGTTATAAATATGACGTTAAAAAATGATATAAAGAATTAAGTAAAATAATATATATTAGTAAAATAGACAATGTATAATAAAATATGTATAATACCCTCGCCTTTTAACAGAACAGAAATATTTGAATGTAATGATATCAATGGTTACTTTGAGTATCTTAAACAAAATCCCGCAATGTGCGAGAATGTTGGTGCTTATAAACAAGATATTAAACCCCTTTTTGATGTTGACGCTTACGATGAAGATATTGATATTGATGCTTTTATAGCTAAAATTAATTCTATTTACCCGTGTAAGCCCGTGTATTATGCATTGCGTAATAGTAGATTTGATGAAGATAAAAATAAGTATAAATACTCATATCGTTTTTATGTTGATAAAGTAAAGATTAACATTTTAAACCAAAAGAAATTATATGAAATCCATAATCTATTTGATGATAAACGATGGGATAAATCTATTTATACTAAATCGCGTATTATGTTATTACCACACACATGCAAGAAACCTATTGCTAATTCACGTAGTTTAAAAAGTGTTCCCGAATTACGCATCGGTACTGGTGATATATTTAAATGTTGTGCATCTTATATTGAAGAAGATTTTGAAGATTATAATATTATTCCTGAATTAAAAGTTGAAGAAGAAGTTAAAGAAGTTCCTTTTATTGATGATGAAGTCGAAGAAGAAGAAGAAAATATTGAAGAGAAAAAAAGCAGAGGGTATTATGATGTAATTACTAAACATATTCTTAGATTGTCCCAACAAAGAGCCGAAGAGTATTCTGATTGGCTTGAAATTATAATGTGTATTGTTAATATTGGTGATAAATACGAATGGGATCTTAATTTAATTGTTGATTTATGTAATAAGTTCTCCCAAAAGTCAAGTGCATATAACGAAAAAAATAATAATAAGATTATATTTGGTATCATGGGTGGTAATGGAAGAAACAACAAAGTAGGCTTGAAACGTATTCTCACAAGATTAAAAGAAGATGACCCCGAATATTATAAATCCAATATTGTAGATAGCTACAAAGATGTAAAAAAAGAGTTTGAGAAACAATATTGCGTTATTAATAATCCACCATCATATTATAGGACACCACAATTACCAAGATATATTCTTGAAGACCTCTGTATAAATGATGTGGAACAACAATTAAAAAATGGTGATTTGCTATTGCAAACACAAAATATACCTTATATGGGAGCAAAAAAAGATAGTAAAGGTAATATAAAATATGAAAAGCAAGCGTTTATATATGAATGGTTAAAAGACCCTAATAGGCTTACTTATGAAGGTGTTGTATTTAAACCTTCGGGATTACCTGAACAATGTAAAAAACATTATAAAAATCTATTTAATGGCTTTAAAGCAGATAAAGTAGATATTGTTGGTTATGATGATTACGCAAATATTCAACCTATATTAGACCATCTGAAAATTGTTTATTGTGCTAATAATGAAGACCATTACCAATATGTATTAAAGTGGTTCGCAAAGATAATTCAAGACCCCGAAAACAGACCACAAGTTAGTTTAGTATTTTATAATAAAGAACATGGTACTGGACGTAATACTTTTACTAATTTCTTTGCGAATGATATTCTAGGTTGTGAATTGTCAGCCACGGCTCGCAAAATTGAAAGAGTATTTGGTAGGTTTAATTCAATACTGGCTAAATGTATGTTTTTGGTTATTGAAGAAGCAGGTGGGGATTTAAAGACTTTTATGGAAGACCTTAAAAATATGATTACTGAACCTGATTTAACTATTGAGAAAAAGAACATTGATGCAGGTAAGTATAAAAACTTTGTTAATGCTATTATGCTTACCAATAATGAAGATATTTTGGATATTGATGATAAAGACAGACGCTTTTGCATATTTGAAAGCAGTTCTGAAAAGAAGGGTGATATTGAATACTTTACTAAATTATATGCTTGTATTAACAATAAAAAGAATGCAGGATTGTTTATAAATTATTTGCGAAATGAAGTAGATGCATCATGGAGCCCTATGCAATTCCAACAAAATCGCCCTGTGACTGCTGTGTATCGCAAGCAACAAGCCGTTAATGCCAAGAATTATATGAAGTATATCTCTCATATCACTAATGATAATGAAATTAATATTATGAATGATCATAAATATAAATGGAAAAAATATAAAGGTAGAGAAACAATATTTATACCTTATAGTATTTTATTTGGTGGGTATAAAAGAATGTGCGAGTTTTATAAATATACAGCATATTCTTATGATAAGTTCTTTCATAATATTACTTGTAAAGGCACAGGTATATATCACATGATAAATAAAAATACACACGAGAAAGGAGTAAGAATATACAAAGATGAAGTATATATTTGGTTTGAGTTATTCAGGAATACTGAATGGGATAATATTGAAGAAGAGCCTGAATGTGATGAAGGCGAATATAGTAGTGATGAAGAAGATGAAGATAATTAAGTTTGCTCAATAATATGGCAAAGTTTGCGAAAATCCGGTATTAAATTGTGCGAAATAAATTGCCCCCTAAACTCTCCCTATAAAAAATATTTTTTTTATTTTGATATAAAATCTTTCTTTTTTATAACTTTGCGAAACCGGATTTTCGCAAACTTTTATAGTATATTCCTGTTATAATTCGCACACTTATATTTATATTCGCACACATATAGTAAACATATAGTATAGTTATAATATACATATACATATAAAACGATATAAGACTTTAAAACGTTATAATAGTAAATGAGCAACGAATATACAAGACGGTACGAGAGACCAGAATATTATACCCAAACTGCATATCCCGATATATTCAAACATACATATTGGGGATGTCACCATGGAACACCTAGTGATGAGATTATTAATAACAGAGCCAGATTTGTTAAACAATTTGGTATTAGGAAAGTATCTAACATGTCGTTCAGAGATGAAAAAAGATTATTTGATATATTATATTTTGGTGATAGTGATAATGCTATAAATTATAAAAAAAGTGAATATTATAAGGATAATAATTTTAAGGATTATTATTTATATTGTCAAACACCAACTATTCATATTTGTACCAACTCTTCACATGATTTTTTTGGTACAAATGTTTTTCGCAGAGACCACCCAGAATATTATTTATCCAAAAAATATCCTGGTTGCATAATTCATATTTTTAGTATGCATACTGGCGATAAAGAACATGCTTTAATACTTGAAGATGATTATAAAGAATTATACCCGCTTTATAATGTAGATCAAAAAACATACATCAAAATCAGACCCAGATTTAAAAAAGATTATGATATTATAGACCCATTTGAAGATTAATACATTAAAAAATGATATAAGACTTTAAAACGTTATAATAGAAAAATGGCAACAAGAGTATTATTTCGTGGTTACGAGTGTGAGCTCGATGATGGTATATTAACACACCAAGGCATTCCCCAGTTTGTATCTTGCTGTTGCTGCAAAAAACTAATGAGGATATATGCGATGAAGAATGGTAAAGTATATCTTACCTGTTTGCCCTGCCGAGAACAACTAAAAGAGAAAAGGAGAGCGGCTCGGGTTCGCCCAGCATTTATTCCCGAAGATGATGAAAATGATATAAATAATACAGGTGATAATAATAATAATAATGTATAAGGCATACAACTTAAAAAAACAAATGAAAGATGAGCTATCAATGATAACAGATGATAATGCATGTCAACCAATGTGGTATCACTTGCATCACTTATTTATGGAATATAATAATCTTTGTAAAGATTAATCAAAGCCGGTGGGGGTATCAATACCTTCTAGGTCAAGGGTATGAAGGTATGTATCATACATGTCGTATTTATAAATCAAATCCCATTGCTTTTCGGTAAATAGGTTTTTTAATTCGTCTCTCATATCTTCATAAGGGTCTTTATCACCTTGATTAATTGTATTCCACCTGATTAAGTTTTCAATTTCCATATACAGTCTTTCACCATCACAGGATTTTTCATATACCATTTCAATAATGTCAATAATATCTTTTTTATGTTTTTCTTCCATGATACAAAGTTGCAAGTCCTTGGGGAGGTCTTCAAGGTAGTTGTTGATAAAGCAGAGCATATTGGTCATGTTGGTAATATAAAAAAGTATAAACGACTATCAATTTTTTATTTTCTCTGGACAAAAGTATATAAGAGTATAAAAATAAAGTAATATGGGTTGTTGGTATATAATTCCACTTATTCATAGTTTCCCAAATAATAATCAAAGCTCGGGGTGTACTGTCGCCCAATCTCCAAAACATAATAAGCCCCGTGCCATTTCCTTATTCTGCAACAACTTACCTTTGTTATGTAGGCGTTGAGGCTGTTTAATTCCAGCATTCGTTTTGCCGTTAGTGAATTAAAACAGGCTGCATTGCATAAAAATATAATTCTTTTTATATAGTGCTTCTCAGCGAAGAACTTTAATATATTATAAAAATCATTCTTTCTTTTTCTCTCAGGATTTTCACCTAAATCAAATGGCGGATTAGTAATTATGGTTTCGGGTTGCACGCCATCATAATCAAAGTCGCGAAAATCAGTTCCGTCGCGGATTTCACATCGATACTTGATAACTTCTTCCGGGAGATTATCATAGAATCCGTTTGTACCTGCAAATGGTTCTAATACCTTTTCGCCTTCTTTCCACTCAATATTACTGATGATATCACGGCATAATGATACCGGGGTCTGATGAAATGTGAATAAATCATCATTATTATAAATACTCATATTCCTATTATAAAATGAGTACATAATCTTTTTTAAATTATACATTTACAAACTTTTATAAATTATGAGAATATTTTAAATTATGTACTCATTTTATCTTCCATAATCTCTTCAATACATAATTCAAACATCATTTTAGCACCATTTAAACCATTGCCAGCTTCATCTAATATAATTAATTTTATATCACTCATATCCTGTGGTGGTAGTTCTAATGCTATATTATCAAGCATGAGCGAGCTTTTGCCATTAAAACATCGTGTTAATATAGTCGGGCTACCATCGGCATCACTATTATAGTAGCTGGTCTCATTATAAGATACATTATCTAATTTTATAGACCACACGGAATTGGTGCTGATATCTGCACTAGCACCGATAACTTTTAAATAACTAGGCTCTTTAATGGTGATTGTGTTAAAGTTGTAGAATACAAACTCGCTATTTCCGGTAGCCGAATTAGCTTTGCCAACACTAGCAATGGCATCATTGGTATTAAGTATAATCTTTTTATAACTTTTCTTCTGGTATAAATAACTCATCTCTATTTAAAGCTAAGATATTTTTAAATCTAAAATAAATAAATCATTGGCTGTTAATCCTGTACCTGTTATTGTTTCAATATGAAGCTGCATACCCATGATAACCTGCGGTGGTATATTACAGCATATATAAGGCATTATTTCATTTCTGTTTTCATGTAATGTAGATACTTTATTATAAACTAATATATTGGTATCGGCATCGCTGGATTTTATATTATCAGTTAGATATCGCAGATTTTTAATTTTTATAGTAAAAAGAGGATCTAATACTGGTGGTGGAGTATTAGATATTGCCGTTACTTCAACTTGGAAAGGTGTAAAATATGTTGATGTAGGTAAAGCATCGTTTTTATTGATCCAAAAAGTATCTCCTACGGAAAATCCGTGTCCACCATTTACTATTTGTTTTAATTCTAAATATTGGCTACCGCTACCCCATACAAAACCGGTACCTTGCCCATTGTTTGTTGATGGTGTATGAGT
>Ga0070747_1000805_pt1 | contig 15373 bp, 12 predicted proteins | sample VirMetDEL_Mar_31_FD_77321 | JGI IMG/M metagenome (GOLD analysis project Ga0070747, IMG submission 77321) | Aqueous microbial communities from the Delaware River and Bay under freshwater to marine salinity gradient to study organic matter... | ecosystem: Environmental > Aquatic > Marine > Coastal... | reverse complement strand
CTGCTCCGGCGTTTTCGATAAATACTATGTTCCCAGCACTAGGACTTGCAGGTAATGTAATGGTTACTGCGCTACCAGAGTTCACAACTAACTGGTCTCGTGTAACTGCTGTGTAGTTTGCAGTCTTAACAAGGAAGTTATTGAACGCCCCGCCTACGCCTGTGCCAAGCTTTGTAGCTGTGATAGTTCCATCTGCAATCGCAGCGGCTGTGATAGCATCATCTGCAATCGCAGCGGCTGTGATAGCATCATCTGCAATTGTAGCCGCTACAACTGAATCGTCTGCAAGAAGCGCACTGCTTACTTTAGTTACTGACATTCTATTCTCCTAAAGTTGGCTTGGTGTCTGGGAAGTCTTCAGTAGAAGGCCAGTCTCTTAGGTCTTGGCGATACACTAGAATGTTTGGTCTATTAGGCCAGTCAGGTATCTTTGCCGCTTCATCAGTAGAAGACAGTTCTGAGTCTCTCCACTGTCGAGCAGTTTCTTCTGCTGACATAGTGCTTATAGCAGGGACAGCCTCTTCGTACCTTCCAGTGTGGTGCGCCTCAACGAACTCTTGAGTAGATACAATACGGTTAATTTCTTCGTTGTTTTCATTTTTAATAATATAAATAGACATTGTAGTTTCCCTTAAACAAACATGATTATGCAAACGCCAGAACCGCCTGCCGACCACTTACGGTTAACCAAACTAGTGCTTGTGTGAAAGGGGCCACTATAAGCACCGCTACCGCCTCCGCCAACGCCACCAGTGCCAGCAGAGTTATCAGAACTATTTGAAGTTGAATCTGTTGCATTTATCCAAACAGTACCACCGCCTCCACCAAAACCTCCTCCCTGATTATTTCCCTGACAATAATAATTAGCATTACCCCCAACATTCCTTCCTGCTGAACTACCACCGCCTCCACCATAACCCCCTGCTCCTGCATAAAGGTAGTCAACAGACCAACGGCCATATCCTCCTGCTCCTTGAGCGTCAATTACATTGATTGTGGGAGAGCCTGTGGGTGCACCATCGGTTCCAGTGCCGTTACCCGAAGAAGCGGTAAGGGCAATTATCTCAGAAGTACCATCTTTTGTTGCAGACCCCCCTGTACATCTATAAGCAACAGAACCAGTGCTAGTTATACCAATAGCGCCGCCACCATTTCCGCCAACACCTGCGCCGCCAGTAGCGATAATTTTATCTTGACCGCCGACAGCGCCTGTCATAGTTACAGCGCCGCCATTAAAGGGTGTACCATAGAGAGCAACAGCGCCTCCTCCTGTTACAGCGGCATTGCCGGGACATCCAGCTACTCTTGAGATAGAACCACCAGTGCCTCCAGTATAATTAAAGTCTCCACCACTAGCAGAGCCGCCTGTTCCCCCAGCAGTATTAACAGAACTAGAGGTGCTTGCACTGTATTGTCCGCCACCGCCGCCGTTAGCAACCATGTTCACAGAAACTGCCGAGGAAGCTGTAACAAAGCTAGAGTTGCCTCCATTGTTGCCTACTCTTGAGGAGTTAATATCATTTGGTGCAAGCGTAGTAGCACCTCCCGCACCAATAGTGACGACAAAAGTGTCTCCTGCTGTTACATCAAAAGTTTTTTCGCTATAGCCACCACCACCTCCGCCTGTACCGTCTCCTACATTTGAGTCTATGGTTACGTTCTTATTAGCAAGGAATGCTCCCTGTCCTCCGCCACCAGTGATTATAACTTTAATCCTGCCTGTTAATGGCGCTGTGAAAGTCCTTGACTGACCAATAACAAACTGTGTTGTGGGTATTGCAGCCGCATCTCCACCACCGCCTATAAAATCTGAAAAATTACTCATGCTATTGCCCATCCTACTGTAGAGTTTGTATATATAAATTGAATTGAAAGATATGCTTTGTCTAATGTCATGTCGGTTCCGCTAGACATAATGTTACTACTGTTTCGTCCGATTACTGTATCCTCAAAGTTTCCGACAGTGACCAGAACTCTTTGGCCGATAGTCGGTGATGCGGGAAGCGTAATAGTTCTAGTTGCAGTATCTACAAAGACATGAGTGTTTACCGTAGCCGTCATGGATGCAGAAGTAACTACAGTTGTTATGCCTACTGCTACAGGCTCTGAAGCTATTTTAGCTGCTGTTACTGCGTCTGCTGCAATCTTAGCGGTAGTTACTGTACCGTTATCTGGAGTACCAATAGTAAGCGTAATGCCTTCAGAAGCCATTACTTCAATTGATACACCGTTTGCAGGAGCTGTGCTAAAGGTTAGCGTGTTTCCAGAGACTGAGTAGTTTGCTTTACTTTGATACACACCGTCAAAATATACGTTGGTGTTGTTTTCTGCTGTTTGTGTTGAAAGTGTAAATGCAGTAGTAGAGCCGTTACCTGTAAGCTGTGTGATTGCAAAGGACGTTGAAGCTGTTGATACTTCGCCTACTGTAGCCGCTGTAGCTTCAATAACTGCTCCGCTTGCAGGGGCCGCTGAGAATGTTATAACGTCATTAGCTATTGAGTAAGCAGACTTATTTTGATATACGCCATCAATGTACACAAGCGTATTAGCAATAAGCGGAGAAGAAGATAATGTGTATGCGGTTGTTGAACCATTACCTGTGAATGTGTTCACTAGCAGGTCAATTGCTCCACCGCCAATTTCACCCCACTCAGTCGTGTAGCCTTCAAACTTTCCTTCAGTGCTGTTGTATCGGAACTGACCAGCGGCATTAGTAGGTCGTTGAGCTGTCGTACCTACAGGTACTTTGATGCCGCCTGTGCCGCTAAAGCTTGCAGAATCTGTAGTTATTAAACCAGAAGACGGATTATATGTCAAGCCCGAATCTGTTTCAATTCCTTGGTCTCCTGTTTGACCGTCTACAAACGTAACGTAAACAGTTTCGTCTGTGCTGTTGTTGGCTGTTGCTACTACTTGACCGCTACCCACATTGCCCCAAGAATCAGTATAGCCTTCAAATTCTCCGGTTGTGCTGTTGTATCGGAGTTGTCCAGCAACTGCTGTAGGCCGCTGTGCTGTAGTACCCGAAGGTATTTTTACAGCCCCTGTAGTACCAATAGTAGTTGTAACCGCTGTAGCGTAGTTGCCCATGTAAGCGTGTGAGCTACACTCGTAGTACAGGATATTAGGCGTATCAGCCGTTACAGCTATTGTAGTATGAGCGCCAGAGCTTCCGGGAGTTCCTGAAGTTGTTACGCCTGTTGTGTATGCTGTGGTCTTAGCCGCATCGTAATAAAAACGTAGCGGGTGTCCACTGTTAGAGCCGTCAGCTTGGTCAAACTTGTAGTAGTAACCCGTAGAGCTTGTGATGCCGTCTACGCCTGAGAACTGAATCGCCGGAGACTCGACACCGTTTAAGAAGTATGCGCTGCTAGAGCCGTCACCGTTGTAAGGGTGCGCTGAAGTCTTTGAAGCTACTGTGACTGTGAAGACTACAGGGCTTGAAGAACTTCCGTAGATTCCACCCACAGTGTCGGCAGATAAAATACCTACATCTGTAATGTCTTTGCCTTGTGAATCTAAGTCACCGCCAAGTTGGGGTGTGGTATCTTCTACAACATTTGCAATAGCATTAGATGCTGCTAGACCTTGTACTACTGTACTACGTGCTACTTTCTTTAAGCCACCGCCTGAAGTGTCAATAGCTAAGAATACGTCATCGCCTGCGATTGAAGTTATTTCCGTTAAACTACCGATTGTAGTTGGACTAAAGTTAGTACCGTCTGCAATTAACAATGCATCTGCGGTATTAGTCCCCATTGTAATATCGTCGCCAGAAACAGTCAAGTCTACAAACGTAGGACTGTCGGTAGTTGCTAGACCCTGATTGATGGCTTTAACGCTTGCAAGGGCAGTTAGCTCACTGTCCATCAGTGCGCCTGCGGCTGTTACGTTTGCTGTGTCTGTTACATCTGCACTGGCTTCAACACCATCTAACTTAGTTCCATCTGTTGCTACATCACGGCCATCAACTGTACCGCCAACAATTATGTTTCCAGCTACAGTTACGTTTGTTTCGAGCATTGAGCTAACAATAGCTCCAGAACCAATTACAAAGTCTAAGGTATTATCATTATCATCATATGTAACTGTAATGCCTGTTTCAGTGTTGCTTGTTACCATTGCACCTACAGTGTCTGCAATAGTTTCTGAAAGCGTAATGCCAGCAATAGTAATCGCATCAGCTTCTAATGTGCCGTTGATGTATGCGTCTTTAAACTGTAGTGAGCTTGTACCTAAATCAATATCGTTGTCTGTTACGGGTACAATTGCGCCGTCTTGTATGCGTATTTGTTCTACTGCTGCACCACCAACCTGTACATAAAAACCCCAACGGTTGTTAGTGGTATCTACTGCAACCTTATTGAAAAAGTCTTGGTCTCCGATAATACCTATATTACCGCCTTGACCTGCGCTTCCATCGTGTTGGTGTCCGGTAGTACCAGTAGTTGTGTACGCAAAAGCGTTTAGTAACTGGTTAAATTCATTGTTAAACAATCCGGCGGTTATTACGTCACCATCATCAAAAGTGCTTTGTCTTGTATAATTCGTTCCTGCCATTTCTTATCTCCTGCCTGATGGCACGTAGTTTACGTATAAACCGTTTATTGAGTATGGGGGGCTTTGGTCTTCTGTTCTAATCTGGAAGCTTACTGTGTGACCGCTTCCTACTATTACTTCTCGTGCCATTGGGTCGTTAGTACCCTCAAAAATAGCATTTCCAAATATAGCACTTCCAAATACAGGAGGCACTGGAATTCCTGTCAGTGTAATATCTTCGGGCTGTGCAACGTCTGAGTCTGTAAAATCAAACTGGGTTCTAAGTATTGGAGTTAATTCACCTTCGGGAGAAACTGAAAGCTTAATATACTTCATTGTCTTTCTTGTTCCTGCGTCACCAAAGTCTAAGAAGGGGGTTGTATACTTAGCATCAATATTAAACTTAGCACCGTTAGCAGAAAAGGCTCCGCCTACATCGTGGTTGTAGATATAGCCTGAGTTGTCCCCGTGATATATTTTTTCAATGCCAGACGAGTTAAAATCTGAAACTATAGACGCTGCTTGAATTCCTTTAGTTTCTGACCACTCAAAACCATTACGAGTTAGCGTACCTATGATTCCTCGTGACTCTGTAGACTGTTCAGCAGCCGTAGAATAATACAGTCGATACTGTGAGCGTCTGCGTAATACGCAACTGCTAATGTTATAATCATCAATATCTCTAGATATTAAAGATGTTATAGCTTGTATTTGTCTGCTTACTGAACCTAACTCAACGTCACCAATACGTGCTGTACCTGCTACTGTACGAACACCGTCAGGCGAAAGGAACACTAAGTCACCACCAATCTCTTGAATACTATAGTGGCTCAAGCAACCTACGTTTTTAGCAATTGGAACAACAGCAATGTTTTGAGAGTCGTTAATGTTAATAAGCTTGTAGATACTGTTTTTACAGAATATAAACAAATCTGTTCGGAAGCTTTTAAGACCCACTACTTGGTCATCAATTGAAACACTTCCTGCTCCAGCGCCTGTAAAGTTATCAGGCTCAAGAGTATGACTATAATAAATAGTGTTCTTTTGTGTTGGAGCGCCTGCGACTACAAAGTGCTTGTCGTGAATAACACCTACAGACGGAGAGACTGTTCCGCTTACTGTGACTTCTTCTACAAAGAAAGTTCTAGTCGTTAAAGCTCCTGTTCCAGACATTTTAAACAACAGGGGTTTGTTTTCGCCGTCACATATTAAGAGTTGTCCGTATGCTTCGTTACCTTCAAATATAGTAATGGAGCATTTCTTTTGATTTGTTCTTGTAAGTACAGAACGGCCTGTAAAAGTAGTATAGTTGTCACCGCTGCCGTGAACTCCCGTTTTGTTTATCTGAAGCCACGAAGCTCCGTCAGTTGTAAAGAAAATATCAGTACCCGAACATGCAACAAGTCCATCTGCATATACAGCTAAACCTAAAAGTTTTTCACCGCCATTGGGTCGGGCTGTACCTAAAGACGTATAGCCGTTTATTCGTCTATATCCGCCATCAGGGTCTACTTCAAAGTTTAAAAGCTCTGTAGCAAATCCGGGCTGTCCAAGCATTTCAAGTTGGTTGAGGTTAGTGTTTAACCCACCTTTGCATGAAATACCAAAAGGTTGTGAAGCTGCCATATTATACGAATCTCACTCGGTCATCTGTGATATATGTTGGTACAGGTTCTATTAAGTTTGATTTCATGCTACGCAATCCTTTCTTGTAGTCGTCTAGAGCAAAAGCGGCTGACTGAGGATTGTCTTTAAACTGCCACATGTAATATCTGGCCTTAGCGATTAATACAGGGGTATATACGTCTGGAAATAATAATGTGTCTGAGTGTGCGCTAAGCCTTGTTGGAAGGTTCCAAGCAAAAAACCAAACGCGATATGTCTTGTCCGGTATTGGACTTAATCCAAACTTACGTGAGTCTGGACTGCGGATAACGCGAGAAGGCTCACCAAAGGCTTGCGAATCTGCATCATCTAAATTTTCTGGGACTCTGTAAAAAGTTTTCCACTCTTCGGTGGTAGTAAACTTCAAGTTTCCCGCTGTGTGTGGGGCTGTTTCCCCTGATACTCCTACTGTAGTAAAGTAGAAGTTATCCCAATCTATTGACCCGTAGTCTGTTGTTATGTCAGAGCTTGAGGCTTTCAGCTCATACCATCTTGTACCTGCTGTAGTTTCTACATATACGTTTCCGTACATGGGGTCTGTTTGACCGCTTTCAGCAACTGATAAAAAAGGCCATTGCGGTTCATCATTTATGATGTCAAAATAAGCTCTATTGATATTGTCTTTAGCGTGTTGCTGTACACTTTTAGCTTGTGCAAAGTTACTAGCTGTAAGCGTGACTTCATTCAACTCACGTAAAAGTTCATTTGTTAAATCTAAGTAAGTTGTAGACATGCAATGTTTAGCCTTTTAATTTGTTAAAGATTGGGGGCCTTTTACAGCCCCCGCACTTATTTAGATACAGCTTATACGTTGTAGAACGCACCAACGAGTGCTTCGTCACGAAGGACTTTAACACCGAATACGTGCAAACCACGACAGATGTCACCGAAGCTATCTGGGTCACGAATGACTTCAGTGCTGGTGATAGTCTGTGCAGTACAGATAGCTGACATGTGTCCAGCTAGAATCTTGCCATCAGCGTTGCTTGGAGAAGCTACGTTGTTAGACTTGTACATGCTGAAGCCACGAAGCTTACCAGAAGTAACGAGACCGTTACGGATGGAGCCTTGACCAGCATTGAAGTCAACAGACAATAGCTTAGAGCCAGACTGAGACAGTTCTTCGTAGAAGCTAGGAGGTGCAACTACCCAACGACCTTCTTCTGGTACGTTCTGCTCGTCAAGAAGACGGGCGAACTTAGCCAGCAAATCGAGAGGGTCAGTTACGTCTAAGCCAACTGCGCCTGAACCGTCATATACGCCAGCACCGAGGTGAGTTGCGCTATCAGTACCTAGAGTATGGTCAGGGCTAGAAGTAGATAGACCAGAGAATCCAGCAGCGATTACAGCAGTGTCAAATGCGTCACGCAAAGCGTAAGCAGCAGATGAAGCGGCAACTTCTTTGAAGTTTACGTGAGACATAGAAGTTTCAATGTCGTCTACGATGAACTTGAAAGCGTTGGCTGTATCAACAACCAGATTGATTTCTTGGTCAGTTAGCTTAGTAGCAGTAGTGTCGCTACCACGAGTATAGGCGCTAACGCTAATTACTGGCTCTTTAATGATTCGTACAGAATCACCGAAGGCAGAGATTTCACCTTCATAGTCAGTGTTAGTAATAGCTTCTGCAACCGATGCTTTACGGAAGAAGTTAAGAACTTTCTTCGAGTAAACGGCAGGCAAGAAGTACGAATTAGTCTGTCCAGCGACAGAGTTCAAAGTTAGCATTTGTATCTGTTGAAGGTTCAAAATATTGAGCCATGTTATGTTTTCCTTATTAAAAGACAATTATAAATTTAAGCTACTACTCTGCCTTCTATAATGGCCGAATCAATTTCTTTTTCATACTTATCGTAATCAGCCATAGACAGGGCAGCAATTTCCCGTTGTGACCATACTTTAGCTTCTTTAGCATCAACAGCAGTTGTTTTAGTTGACACCATATCAGCCGCCGAAGCTTTGGTCGAAGTTTGTGACTTTTGCGAAGTACCTTTAGAAACTTGAATACCGCTTTCTAATTTATATAAATCAATAGCTTTGACTGCTAACTCTACGTTATCTGGATTATTGTACACCCACTCCTGAATAGTTTCCGGCTGTGACTTAGCCCACGAATGGAATTCATCACTTTGTCGAATATCTGAAAAGTCAGGATGTGCGGAGTAAAGAGTTTGTTCTGCTTCTTTACGTGCAATCTTGGCTTCACGTTCTTCAAGTGCTGAGAGTCTATCATCAGTCTCTACAGCGGGTGTCGGTTCTACATACTCGTCTTGAACTTGTTCTGCTTCAACTGCATCCTCGTGATGAACAGCCTGTTCAGTTTGCTGTGTCATTCGAGCTTCGGCTTGAAGTTCTTGTTCTTTCTGTTTAAACTCGTTAATCTTAGTATCGTAGTGTTTTTTTAAGTCGTCGTATCGCTTTTTATAATTAGCATTTTCTTCATCAGGGGCTGCTTTAGAGGTGGCCTGACTAGGTTCGTGGTAAACTCCATCAGCACTTTGAAAAGGAGCGTCTTGTTTGCCGCCATAGTCTTTTCTCATGTTGTATGGATTTGCCGTTTCTTCTTGTTGTGTTTCTTGTACTTCACTCATTGTCACTGCTCCTTTTGGGGCTTGTCGTCTTTTCAAGGTAGCTACTTAACTCGCGACTGCTAAATAGGGCTTGATACTACAAGGTGGCCTCTAGGTTAAAGGTTGTGATAAGGGGCCTTTCGGGTGGCCTTATCTATTTTTTCGTACACTAGGCATTGCATTCGCTGCAAGCATTTGGTCGTGGACTGCCTTATCAGGGTCTGTCATCTCGTCCTGCATGCCGCTAAGAATGCTTCCGCCCATGTACTTTTGCATTAGACCTCCATCATAAGCACGTTCAGCATCATCCATCATAGTTTGAAGCTGTTCTGTGCCTAGTTGGTCTGTTGCTTTTTTGGTGAAAACAAATTCACCATCCGATAGCCTTGCAGGTATCGAATCTGATGTGCCTGTTCCGGGACCTTCTACGGCTCCGTCACCTGCAAACTCTCCGGCTATATCCATAACTTTGTCAAAGATGTCGCCTAAACGCTCATCACCTTCTAGAGCGTTCAATAAATATTCTTGGTCTTCAGTGCTTAGGGCTTCGTCTAATACAAAGCCTGCATACTCATCTTCCATCTCAGCGTCTGGTAGCTGTGAAGCTTCTACAGCAGCCATCTCTTCGGGTGGAATGTTGTCGTATGTATCTACTGGCATGTCAGGGGCCATTAACGAACCGCCTTCTGCTTTCTTTATTTTTTTATTTTCTCTATACATTTCGCCTGCTTTACGTAGTACAGGCTCCAGAAAGTCTACAAGTCCTTTAGGCGGCCCTTCAGAGCCGGGAATATACTTCATAATTTCTACTATGGCTTTATCAGCGCCGTCCTCACCTGCTTGTAATATATTTTCTAACTTTTCTTTTTTTTCTACATTTCCGCCTTCTGCATATCCTGTATTCGTAATAGGAGCGTTGTTGCTTGGCTCAATAGGGTCAGGGCCTTCTAGGTTACTTATGCTTGCCTCTGGTTCTTGACCTAAAGGGTCGCTAGTAGAAACAGCTTCTTTTGCAGAAGCCATTTTAGATGCCGCTGCTCCAAGCAAACCTCCATCTAAAACTTTTTCTATTACGCCGCCTAAGAACTTGCCGTCACGGTCTTCGTTTTCAGCATCCATTTTTTGTAGAGCTTCAGAGATTGTGCTTCCTTCAAAGCCTCTTTCGACTTCTTGCCATCGTCCCATTATTCTTTGTTTGTCTTTGTCGGTTTCAGCTTTGTCCATAGACTCTTCCATAGCTTTATAAAGGCTTATGTACTTGTCAGCGTCTGAAATTTCTCCGCCCTCTTTCTTTTCTACTCTTTCTTCCATGCTTGCAAACTTAGTTAGCTTTTTAAAATCTTTTTGCGATAATAAAGGCTTAGACTCTTGTTCAAGCTGTACTCGGTGTAGGTCAGTAATAAACTCAGCAATGGTCTCTTTAGAATCTACAATAGGCGAGTCAGCAACTTCGCTTAGAGATTCCATGATGAACTGCTTGTCCATCTTTTTGTTTCCACCCTGAAAATCAAAAGAGTTTACAAGCTTTGTAGTATCTTTTAAATTTTCTACTGCTACTACAGGTTCTTGTGTCTCTGTCTCTGGCTTTACTTTAGATACGGCTTCTGCCATCTCTTCCATTTCCACGGGGGTAGTTCGCTCTGGACTACGCGCAGCTACGACATCTTTACGTGCTTCGGATAGTAATGAATCTGCACCCTCTGCTGCTGCTTGAGCTACTGAGCCTACTGCATATTTTAGTTTAGGTACTTTCATTACTTTTCCTCTTTTCGTTTCTTGGCTTCAATAGCCTGTTCTTTAAGATTCATTAAGTTAGCCAGTGAACTCGCTTTCCCCTGCTTGCGGTACATTTCCAGTTCCGATGTTGCCACCGCCAGTCCCTGTAGCTCCAAGTTCCGGAGGTTGTTCAGGTGTTCCTTCAACGCCCCCCATAGCTCCTGATTGTTGACCAGCGGCCCCAGCCTGTTCGCCATTTCCTTGTCCAGCATTTTGCGCTCCTATGATTTGTGCCATGATTGCAGCTTCTTCAGGGTCATTAAGAATCTCGTCAGGGTCGAGGTCAAGGCTATAGGCCAACTCGCTAACAATCTTAGAGATTTTAACAAACGGAGCAATCGCAGGGTTCTGTGCGGTTTGAAGGAACATTGTCAAACGCTGACTACGAACTTCTTTCTGCATCAAGCTGTTTGTACCCATAGCCCGTACTTCGAGGTCTCCTTGAATATCTAACTCTCCCTCAAAGAACTGCATGTTCCATTGGTAGTAAGCTTCGCCTAGAGGCTTTAGCAAGAAGTCATCAATGTTCTTAATAACTGTTTTGATGTTTAAAGACGCTGCACCTAATAGCATTGACATGCCGGATGCAGTACGGGTCATGCTCTGTACGCCTGTCTGTCCGTGTGAGTAGCTTGGAATACCTGTTTGTTCGTCTGCAAGCTGACGGAACTTGTCAAACATCATCATGTTTTCTTGTGATGTGTTGGGGAACTTAACGCCATGAATAGCCTGTCCCGGCATTCCAGCCTGTCGGCGGAATACTTTTCCGGGATATATGTCCATGCTTTGACCACCAACAAGTGCAGACTCGTCTACGTCAAAAACTAACGAGCCGCTTAACGCAAGGTTGTCAATTGCCATACGTGCGTGGCCGTTCATTATCTGTTGAGAGTCGTCCATATTCTCTGCAACACCAATACCAAAGAAAGAATAAGGATTACGTTCGTAAGGAAAGGCGTTGTAGGGTAATCTGTAAGGAGTAAATGGATTAACGACACCCCTAAGAAGCTTTCCATTGCTAACCCAAGCATTGACTTGAACTTCATCTAAGTCATCCACTTCATCGGGGAGTTCCATTCCAACTTCTCTTGCATATTCGGCATCCATGATTCCCCAATATTCTAACACTTCAAACTGTCCAGACCCAAAATCTTCTGTTCGACTGTCATCCTTAAGCTCAGACTCATAATCTTTTTCGGTATAGTTCGGCCCCATCTGCAAGCAACCACGTATTGCGTCTTTGTTGAAGAAAGGCATTTTAGCTAATGCACGTAGTTGAGACTTATTCATTTTGTGTCTATGAACAATGTACTCACAATCTTCTATGCTTGTGGCGCTAGGGTCTGGGAAGAAATCCCATATGCTTACAAACTCAATGCGTGGGACTCGGACTTCAAGAGGCTCGTAAGTTCGAGAGCCTTCTTCGTCTGATGTCCATCGACTTAAAGTCTTGTTGTAGTTGAAAGGGCCTTTAACGATTCCAGTTCCAAATAAAGCTGACTCTAGCAAAGCGTTACGCAATTCACTTGAGCCTCCTGATTCTTCAATCTGGTCGTGGATTAAAGTCTGCATGTTTCGTGCTGCTTCTTTGGCCGGAGAACGCTCAAGCACTTGAGGGTCTGGGGAAGCTCCTTCTTTAAAGATTAACTTGGCTTGTTCAATAGCTTCAGTTAGTGTATCCTTAGTTGCTGAAAGTGTGGCTCCCGGCCCTAATACTTGTCCATCTCCTTCGTAACCTACATCGTAAGGACTGCTTGGCTTTTGGTCTTCTTGAGGCTCTTGGTAGCTAGGCGCACTTGTTTCTATACTGCCTGCTCCGCCTTCTAGATGTGTATACTTTGCAATTCCTTCGGGCAGTCGAGTTTCTCTTACGCCTATTGGGAATTGACCTGTACCAAAAATAACGTCGATTAGTTGACCGAAGGCTGCTAATACTTTTGTTTTAGTTACTTTTACGAATACTTTAGATTTTTCAGATGTTCTGAACTTTATGTTTTTGTTGTACATTCCACGGAAGTTGTGGTAGGCCGTAAGCCATCTTCTTTCGTCTGCATCTCGCGCTTGTTCTGCGGAAGCATAACGGTCTTGTACTAAACCTACAAAACGATTACGGACATCTTCTTCTAGGTCTAATTCTAGGCCACCAGCAGTTTCTTCTTCTGCGAAGTAGATTTCGTTGGCTGTTCCGTACTCTTCGTTTTCTTCATTCATTTATTAATATCCAAATGTCGAGTCAGACGGCGTAAAGTGTGATTCTTTTCTAAACTGCCTGAGTTGCTGTATCGTATCGTTGATACGGGGCCTAGCCATTATTAAGTATCTTAGTGCATCGTATGCGTGGTCTGATGCGTTTGTGTCTACGTCTTCTGGCTTGGACTTATCTAAAGGAATACTCTGTAGCTCTCTAATTAGATTGGGGCAAGTGTTAAATATTTGTATCTTGGGCCTACCACTTGCTTTTAATCTTAAGTATTCGTGTATCTGTATTTTACCTTGTATTCTGTTCTTGTCTGCCCTTCTAAGCTTGTGTCCGGCTTTCTGGAGCGTTTCACCTACAGTTGGGCCTGTAGTACCTGTTCGACTCCAACACGCTGTATCAAGCACTCCGGCTACGCTAAAGGGGTCTTCGTATTCCATCTCTGTTAGCATATTAGCTAAGTCAGTGCCTAAAAGACCTTTGCGGTACAACTCACGATAGATTATTAGTGTTCCATCGCTAGGGTCTACTGCACCCCAAACACAAGCACTTTCTGAAGCATACCCGTAATCTATTCCCTTGCTTCGTTCCCAGTGTATAGGAATCTCAAAAGGCGTTATTACATGGTCAAACGGATTAAACTCTGTAAATGCTGCGCCTTCGGCAACGTCCCAATTACCGTCCAACAACTGTTTGCGTTGTGTGGGCGGTAGAGCATTAAGCATTTGCTCGTATCGTCCGTCCTTAGCTAGATAAGGATTATCCTGTAACCTAGCGGGTATAAACTTCCTTGTTAAACCATCAGAGCCTCTAAAACTTTCATTAGGGGGCGCTGGGTCTATGTATCTTTTCTTTACCCAGTTTGCTCCCGAACCTCCGGGATTTGCTGTACAACGCATGTACGTTTCAATTTCTGGGTCAGTAGTACGTAGTCGTGAAGCTAAATAATTCCAAGCAAACTCTGTGGGGAGATGTGTAATCTCGTCAAAGCCTATGAAGCTGTAGGCTTGTCCTTGATAGCGATAGACATCTGCGTCACGCTCCAAGAAACCAAACTCCATCTTTGCTCCGCTTGGAAAGTTCCAGAGCTTTTCTACTTCTTTGTACTTACATCCGGGAAATGCTTTTGGATACAGTTCTCGGCTTTTGTCTATTAGTTCTCTCAGTTCTGGCATAGAGCGCCTGAGTATTAAGGCTCTGTGTGCTGACCTGTGTGCAAAACGAAGGGGGTCAATAATCATAGCATATGACTTACCGCCCCCCGCTGCTCCGCCGTACAAGACATCCGTTTCACCAGCGGCCAAAAAATCTTCCTGCGGCCCTTCATTAGCCTTAAAGATTACATCCTCTTGTGCTGCAGCTTGCAATGCTGGTGGGATGTTTTCCAACTCTTCGGCGCTTACGAGTTTTGGTGCTTTCTCGTTTTCGAGTTTGTCGAGAGTCTTTTTAGTTTTGCTTATAGACTTCTTGTAATTATCTATTTTGTTCTGCGCTGCTTTTAGTTTCTTTTCTTTTTCTTTTACGCTGCGCTTTGCACTTTGTTTAGCTTTTGTTTCCGAGTGGTAGGTGTAACCTCTACCCTGTGAACCTAATGGCCTTCCTCCCTTCTTTCGCGGAGTTCCATCAACCTTTAGTTTAAAATTCCCTTCTTCATCGGTCAAGTAGTTTTCGGGGTTTATGTCCCAATCATTCTTTTCGCTGTTCGGCAATTTTCTTTAACCCCATGTGTGAGATTGAGCGTCCAGTCTCGTGAGTCAACCACATGCTGCCTTCTCTTAGGCTTAGTGTCTTGTCTCTAATCATTGGTAGCACTTTATTCAACACGCTTAGTTCTGCGGGTATTGCTTCTAACATTTGGTTATTGGACTCGCTTAGCTTATAACCAAACGGAATAGTGCTACTCGACCTCCGTATATTCTCCATCTATCACTACCTCTTTCTTGGCGGGTATAATAAATAAACCTCCACCTGCATTTACGTTTACATCGAGGCGTTCTGTTTTACCTAAGCCTACACGGTCTAGGATTTGCTGTGCAGCTTGTATACGCATGTTAGCTTGTGGTACTGGTTCTGTGCTATCCATTATCTGGATTAGCTTAGAAGCTGCTTTAGGTGCATTGAGAGCTAGTATGTTTGTAGCTATATCTAGTATCTCAGACTTCAATGCTTTTACTACAGCGTAATGTGTACCTTCTGCATATCCAGCTAGTTCTGCTGCATGCTTAACATCTCCACCACAAGAAGTAAGATTATCCAAGAAGGATTGTTGTTTTGTGGTAAGTTGTTTGTCAGGCATTCAGACTTCCTAGTCTTTTAAACTGTATATACTATAGTATACCCGTAATATGGGGGTTTGTCAAGTTTTTTATTACTTATTTTTATAAAAAAAACTTGACAAGTGGTCAATTTACGGGTATAATAGACATTAAGCCCCCCGGGTTTATAGCATATGTATACTGCATACCTCCCTTTAAAGCCTTGATAGCCGCCCAACTACCCCGCTTCCCTCCCCCTTTGAAGACTTTTAAGCTGCGGGGCTATCTGGTTTACATGGCATATCTTCGTAAAATGTATATGATTGTATATATATCCCAGTACCCCCCCATGGCAGCTTGCCCACCCTCTG
>Ga0070747_1000804_pt1 | contig 15383 bp, 22 predicted proteins | sample VirMetDEL_Mar_31_FD_77321 | JGI IMG/M metagenome (GOLD analysis project Ga0070747, IMG submission 77321) | Aqueous microbial communities from the Delaware River and Bay under freshwater to marine salinity gradient to study organic matter... | ecosystem: Environmental > Aquatic > Marine > Coastal... | reverse complement strand
GAGTCCCACCTTCTATTCTACCGCTTTCTTCTTTCCCACTCGCTCTAGAGCAACCCCTTTCAGTTTTTTGCCGTTTACAGGGTCGGTGAGCTTGTCTGGTATGCTGTTTAGGCATTGCCACGCTGACTGAATATAAAGGTTTTTTTCTTCTAGTGTGAAAACTTCGCTAACACAATCGTCGGTTAATACACCGTTTTGAATGTCTAACCTATAAGGCTCATCGTCAGCGTCCGTGACACCCTCTATTCCCTTTAGGCCATACTTAACAAGTAATGTCTGAGCTCTAGTGAGGTCATAAACAGACTCCCCATTAGTGTCGATTTTTGTACATTCTGACAATTCTATTTTTTGCATTTGAGTTAGTGGGCCTAAGATAAAAGTGATCTCACCAACCTTGACTTTGACTCTATCTGTGAGCCTCATTATCTTTGACATAGCATCCCTCTACGTTAAATTAATGGGCCGAATTGCTCCGACCCACGTTATTTCCTAAATAAAACCTAAGAAGATTGAATCAGAACCAGAGCTTCTATGAGCTTTTACAGCTAACTGGTCAGAAACGATTCCATCAACGTCACCAAATGGCGATTCAGTTAACTTGCCTTGTGGAATCCACCCGGCCACTGCTTCTGAGAACTCACCCGCTGTTGCTGATGGATTGTAAGCGTAAAAGAAGATTGAAACATCATCGTTATTGTTGAACGCATCCCAATTAGTAAGCGTTGTATCGTCGGCATAAGCTGTGGCGCTAAAATTAGTCATTTGAGAAGTTACTCTTGAACCCAATTTCCCATTTGCCGAACACGCATCCTTCATAAAAGAAACTTCATTCTCAATATTTAAATTCAAGTCCGTATAAGAAGTTAAAGTCCCATTAACCCAAAGACATGCACTTAAAGCCACCGGGGGAAGCGCATCACTTGTGAAGTCTGGAGCATAAGAGGCAGTACCATCGGCACGCTCTAAGGACAAACCAGCCACGTTAAAAGACGCAGTAGGAATAGTTCCAGCACTCCAGTTTTCTAAACTCATTGACTGACTTCTTAAACCGCCAACAGTCTGGACAATTTCGCCACCCACGTTATGCTCTGCTGAGAATGTGCTAGAATTAGCTGTATCACTGTAAAAAGTTGAGCAAGCCGCCACTACGACCGCATCACTAGGTGCGCCGTTAGTTAGAGCAAATGGGAAAGTAATAGTTGTCGAATCTACGGCTGAAATTGGACGACACTCATACGCCCCACTCTCCTTTACCAGGACAATATCACCCACCAAGAATGAATGTGACGCGAAAGTTAAAACCGTTGATGTGTTTCCTGTAGTTGTAGTTTTTGTCGCAGCAGTTCTTTTCCCACCCATTAAAGATTCAGTTAAGACCTCTAAGGCTTGAGGATAAGCACCTTCTGTTGCCGATGCGCGGAACTCAACACCAAGTGAGCCAGCAACTTCTGGAATCCCCACTCTTGACGCTTCGCTCTCTGTAGTATTTGAAAGCGTGTCGCGTGAAAGTTCTTCTCTCGTTTTATTGAGTTCAAGCGCGTCTGCGAGCACTTCTATGTAGTCTGCACCACTGGAAGGATTGACGACTGTACCCTCTGTCACTTCTTTAACTAATGCGATTGATGACTCGTTAGTGACCACGCCAATCTCTCCACGTTCATTATTCAAAATTCTCTTAAAAATATCCATATAATTCCTTTATGTTAATGGCTGCCGATGGCGCACTGTAAATCTTGCTTTTACTGCTATTGTATTTTCACTTATTTTTTCTGGTTCGTCTAAACTGATGTTTGAAACTAGCAACACGGTAGAATTAATACCCAACTTAGATGATACGAAATCTTGATAAATAACCTCCATATCGTCATAAATACCCTTTAGTTCTATAACTTCCTTATTATCATTACTCCTGTTCTCGTAATTTTCTGTTAATACGACAAAGAACTCCTGGTCCATAGTTACGGCTTTCAATGTCCCTGGAACACCCTCACCACCACCAACGCCATACCCATAAGCATTATTCTCTGACCTTTTACCGTTTTTTTCAAGATCATATGAGTATTTTAACTTGGTTCGCCCTAGCGATAGCGCCGTAATTCTCGCCTCTATTGCATTTAATATTAATGTTTGATTTGAACTCATCGCCTAAGCAGCCTTCCTGTAGCACTTCCTAACTGCTCAGATATATCTTTAATCCCATCATCATTTTGGTCTAAGTCTAAGTAAAAAGTCTTAATCGCCGTGCTATACATGCCCCTATAATGTCTGGATTGTTGCATATAATAATCGTCAACCTCGTCCTGTCTCGACAGCATGATTTTACTTAGGGCTAAATAGGTGGCCGCAAGTTTAATTTGACCCATGTCTAGAATATCAAAAATAGTTACGTCTTTATTTAACCCGTCTGATAATGATTGTTTATAATGACCACTATTTCTTAAATACTGGATAATCTCGTCTCTAGCAGCAACGTGTGCAAGTATAAACGAGCTTTCCCCACTAGGTAGAGCGTCTGAAATCTCGTAATGCTCTCTTTTAAGATCGTTATCATCTGCGAATACTAAATTAAGACCATTAATAATTGTCGCTGAATGGGTTACCGATGGACGAAATCTGTACCAATATTTAATTGTCCCATCGACAGCAACACTAGCCTCGTCTGTTAAATTTCTATCGAACTGAATAAAGCCAGACCTTGTTAAACTAGCAGTCTCGTCATACATTCCAGTGAGGCTCGCCCAAGTAGTGCCATTATAATACTCTCCGGCCAGTACCCCGGCGTTTGTGTTAGCTGTGCCAAGTTCGACGTAAAATATGTTTATCGGTTTATAGAAGCCCACATACAAATAAGAAGTAGAACTATTAAGAGTGATCGTAAAAGCATCACGGTCAAAATCCAATGCTTCTCGGGAATAGTCCGTAAAGCTCGAGTTATTATCGTCAAATACTGTCAATTTGTTTTTAACTCTTAGCATCTTTTCCTTCTTTTAGTTCATTTTCAATTAACCTTAACGCCGATTGAATGTTTTCGTGCTGCTGCAAGTTACCATTAAAAGCAGCGCATACCTGTTTAATTAATTCTAGTGCTTGCTCAGTACTCATTAAGCAACCCCTAACGTTGTAATCGTTCCCGAGCTTCCCTTGTATTTTAAAGCCCCTGACTCAACATAAAGAACACCGCCACCTGTAGGCGTTCCACTTGGAGCCGTAGCGTTTACGATACCAATAACGCCACCTGTTCCACTTCCATAGTCAGTAGTTCCTATTCCAATATTTCCTGATGAGGTATTCCCAAAAAAGATATCACCGATAATCAACTCGTTGCTTGCTGTTGCGCTCGAAGCTTCTAAGTCATAACCGATTAGAATATTATCTGTACCTGTAGTTGTAGCTCTACCAGTATCATAACCAATGAAAACATTTCTAGCTCCTGAGGTTATACCTATACCTGCACTATATCCTATCCCAGTATTTTGAGAACCTGTTGAACTAACCGCACCTGCTAGTGCATTAGTCCCTATACCTGTATTCCCTGATCCTGTCGTAGCTCGGGCAAGTGCGGTATCTCCAACGGCTGTATTTCCTGAGCCTGTCGTATTGGCGGCTAGCGCATTGGAACCAATTGCCATATTAACACTACCAGTGTTCACGGCCAATGAGCCATAACCTAAAGCAACATTGAAATTACCCGAAGTGCTATTTATCATGGCGCTTCTTCCTATAGCAGTATTTCTGTAATTATTAACTATAGATTTTAAAGCATCGTTACCTACGGCTGTATTTTCGTTATTAGATAGATCATCACTTGAACCCGCATTAGTCCCTAAATGAAAAGAACTATCATCATTAATCCCATCGGTTAGATCATTCACCTCTACTGCGCCACCACCAGCGGCTTGCCACGTTGCTGCGGTTGAACTTGTAGCCGTTAAAATCTGCCCTGTAGTTGGAGCTGTTGCGGCTGATACATTAATGGTTGTCGTTGCTGATTTTAAAGCATCCGTACTGCCAGAATTACCACTAACACTAGTTTGATCTCCAGTATTGGAACCCGATAAAGTTAAACCTGAGTCCTTTATTAATTTCCCAGTAATCCCATCGAACATTACTACATTGGAGTCTACTGAACTTGCGGGTCCAGTAACATCTCCACTACCACCACCAGCACCGTAAGCTGTTTCGGTCCCAGTATCATCCTTACTTACTAAAAGCTTAGTAGTTGAATCAACATAGAGAGCAGTTTTTCCACTCTCAGGAGTGCTAGGGGTTGTATCGTTTTTAATAATTAACTGAGTCATAATATTCCCTTTAAAAATCCTCGACCCATCTAATTGCCGCAGTCACGTCTGTTGTTGTTGCTGTTGCTGCAACGGCTAATGTCAATGTCTCGTTTGGTAAAATAATTATATCTGTTGTTTGCTGACTCCCTTCGCTTATTGAACCCGATGATGCGAGTGTGGAGAAATCAATTATTTGTCCACCAGTGACCGTTGTGCCTGCTGTGTCGTATTCGATAACTGATGTATTGGTACTTATGTCTGTATAAGAAGGAGTCCCACCGAGAGTGGCATTTCTTACGAGCTCAAATTGCGCAGGCTTATTTCCATCAACCGAAGCGGAATATTTTAATATATTTACTGGAGTCCTATTTGTAATAGTCTGATATGTTGATTTATTTCTAATGGTTAAAATGTTTGTAAGCGTTGTTGTTACTCCAGACTTACTAAAGCCAATGGCGTTAGTCGGTCCTAAGTATTCAACTTTCCCCTCAATCTCTCCGCAGCATGACGCCCCTTTTAATGTAATGTTCGTATTGTTAGTTGTATTCTCAACCGACCATAAAATTGGAAAGGATGGATTACCTAGGGATGGCACAGTATTGGAATTGGCATATCTAACCGCGTGAACAGGTACGAACCTACCAGTGGTGGAGTCCTCAATAGCAAACTCAATTAATCCAAAACCTAACCATTGAAAATTAATCTGATAAACATTTCCTTTTGTTGCATCTAAAAGCTGACCTGTTGGATTACTTGAACCGCCTGTTCCGTCCATCTTGTCGCCGTTCCAATTTTCCTGAGTAACCCACGTATCTACCCCGCTATTCCTAGTCATAACCCCGAACGATGTTCCATTGTAACCAAAAAATAAACCGTCATCTACATCGCCTGCGCCAAACAATTGCTGCGACCCTGCGACTCCAGTTGTGTAAAGAGCTGTTCCTCTAATGTGACAACCTTGACCTGGTCTATATTTTAAAAATCTTTTTGTTTCAACCATTGCGCTAGAACTTATGGCTGCTGTTGTTTGTAGAACTAACATTGAATTAGCTTGCGTAGCTGTTCCACTCCCAGTGAGGGTAGTATCTACCATGTCAGCGTTAATATTATAAATGAAATCAACTTGAATCACTGGAGTAGGCTCTACAGTTTCAAGTTCGCCGAACGCTCCCCTAGGTAATGATACGTCTAGGGCATTACTAACAGGTTCAATAGAAACATTTTCATAAGCACCACCAGAAGTTTTCCCAACAAGGACACTTCTATTTAAACCCACCGACATACTTGAAGAAATAAAAGAATCTACTCCTAAAATTTGAGGCGATAATGCTACTCTTAGAAACTTAGTATCAAAATAGAAATCGCTTTGTCCCGCCTCGTCTGCTGTGAATCTATAGCGAACATAGGGAGTAAAAGCAGGCGCTGAAAAAGTTTGGTAGCCATCAGTCCCGATATAAGGAATTGTTAAAGTCCTAAGAACATCGGTTCCCCCTGCGTCCCTAACGAAATCAATTACAATTGTCCCATCTACGTCAGATAAAATATGAGTTTGAACCTGCGTGAATGTACTCAAATTCAAAACAGTAGAATCATAAGTGGCGCCGTTACCAAGTAATGCACTTGTGCTAAAGCCTAATTCCATGTTTGGGTCATTTCTAAGTAAAGTCATAATCTGTTCCGTTATAAACTAAAGAAAAGCTTTCTAGATCTCTCAAAATAGGTGACGCATTTCCTTGGACCGTTATATTTAAGGTGGAGTCTCCACCACTTCTATTTGTTACTGTTATTTTAGAACCAGTAACGACCCCATTTAATGATGTAGTAATGCCTGATGCCGTTAATCTAATCATTTCATATAACTCTATATTGATTGACTCGGTTGTTGCGGAGTCGATAATTCTATACAGTGGTTTTGTGTCAAAAATAATTAATTCGCCATCAATTACAAGTGTCCCGTCTATTGTTATTTCTTCATAGACAAGCATTTGCTGATTGGTGGGAATCCTAACATTTTTACCATCTGCTATTGTTTCAAACGAGAAGTTATCTGGATTTACCAGGTCTAACTCATTAATAAATGGGTTAAATTTATAACTCACGAATACACCACGCTTGTTAAAACATCTTTACTTGCGTCGGTATATGTGACAGTAACAGTTCTCACTGTCGCCGCTGATAATGTGTAGGTGTAAACTTCTGATGATGTTGTTGGGTATGTGGCCGCAATAGTGTCGTAATCTAGACCCTGGATTAAAGAACCAAGACCTTTTGTTTTAATGTAATAGTCGGACTTATCCCCTGGGGTTACTTCTTCACCAGATTTCTTTAGAACTTCTATTCCGTGATCTTTTACTGCCATACACCCTCATTGATATTATTATTGGGTTAATTCTTTTAGTAATTCATTTGTGAACTTTCTTTGATCGTCCGCTAGTGTGAAGATTAACTTAACCTTCCCTTTGTTTTCTATAACCTGTTTGTATTCAATCTTAAAAGGCAAGGCCTCAACCATCTCAAAGAGACGGTCAAGGTTACTTGCTTCTAAATACCTAAGTATTGTTGGTTTATTCACTATCTTACGAAGTACTCAACCCAAAATTTAACCTTACCAGCAGTTAGAGCGTTAGTTCCAATTGTTACGATAAAGTCTTGATCTCCAGCAGAGTTAACCATAAATGGAGTAGTCCCTGTGTCGATTGAGTAATCAGCAATCAATGTTGCTTCCGCAGTAGCAGCTTCATAAGTTGTTGCAGAAGTTGTGTTACCAGCAGCAAGAGTTGAAGTTGTTCCAACAACAGCGTCCTCTACTGAGTAATGAACAGCTTTAACAAGTGCACCAAGTGGCAAAAGTCTTGACCCAGCTTTAGCTGAAAGATCAATAGCTCCTACAACGCCACCATCGGCACTGAAATCATATTCATATTCCTGGACTTGTAGTCCGTCATTTTTAAAATCACTCATTATTCATTCTCCTTATTTGTTGATTTTTTAGAGGGTGCTTTTTTAGGCTCCTTCTTCTCTTCCTTAAGAGGTTTCGGGGCCAATTTCTCGGCCCGTCTTTTCTTATACCCCTCACGATCGCATAACTTGTCGTGTGCGCTCATTATGAAATCTTCACTACTCTAGCGTCATCTAATTGCTTGAGTCCATAAAGAAGGTCACAGTTAACACGAGTCGCTCTTTTACCATCTACACCAAGGTCATAAACCGCAGTAGACATTTGGTCTTGAACTGCAAGAGTTAGGAATGATGGGTGGAAAAGGTAAGCCACGTTACCAAGTTGGTTAGACCAATCCATTTCAAATCCAGCAAGTGGGAACTCAACCATACCAGATGATAGAGGTGATCCAGCAGGAACGAAGTCAGAGCTAGTGTAACCAGTAATATTGAAAATATCGTTAAACTGAGCTGAACCACATCTTAACTTACGCCCTTCTTGTGGAACATTAGCAGTATCGAGAAGCTCTTTTGCTTCTAAAATATCAGCTAGTGCCATAGTAGTACCAGAATCAAAAGCAATGTCATGATCTGGAGAAGAAGCAGAAGGAACGATAGTTGAAATAATTGTGCTGTCCATTTTCTTCATAATTGAATAAGCAGCATGTTCTCTAAGCTTGTCCATCTTATCGATAGACTGAATCATAGCTCTTTTAGTAAGAATAAAATCCTTAACAACGCGCTTATTGATTACTAATTGCTGAGAAGAAACAGTCACGCTGTCGGCGTCATTTCTAGCACCTTCAGCAAGCTCATTAGCTTCTGCAAATTCTGGGATAGAATGAATATTAACTGTGTCACCAAGGTCAGAAATCTCACCAGTGTAACTCTCGTCAATAGACGCTCTAAAGATTAGTTTGTTTTTTAATACTTCATAAGTACGCGCACTCCATACCTCAGGTACGATCGCGCTTAGTTCTGATGCTGCAGTGTGAATTGAATCAGCCATTTATTATCTCCTAATTAAATGTTGTTTTTTCGTAATAATTTCCCTGTATAAGCCAGGGTCACTTTTTTCTAATCCTAATAATTCTAACGGAGAATATGTTTTATCTTTCCCATCAAACGTTCCCACTCCATTATTAACTACAGGTGGGGTGCTATCGTTAAACCAGTGAGGCTTTTGAGCCTTTAGTCCTTCGACGAAACTATCAGCACCCAAGACATTGTAACGCCCTTGGTCTGTCGTCTCTACTACTACTGAACTCATGTCGATCATGTCTAAATCATCCAAAGCCTCTTTTCTGATGTTGTTTTTCAAAGCAAATTCGCGAATACTCGCCATTTTCTTGTCATCTACAACAGCATTTAACGTGTTCTCATACTTCCCCCTATAAGTGTCCCGTTCATTTACGGTTGCCTCATAAAGCTCTTTGTATTTCCCACTAGCTTTTTGTTGATTAGTCTCAATCTCTTTAAGTTTAGCTTCGTAAGCTTGTCGTTCTTCACTCGCCTCTTGCGCCATTCTCTTAAACTTATGCATGTCATTCTTCATTTGCTCGTAAGCATTTGGGTCAACAGCAATAGGTTCTTTCTCAGGCTCAACAACAGGTTCCGTAATTGGTTCCGACATAAATTCTCCTTGGTTACAAACCGCATTAAGTACGACTTAATGGAATATTTCTTTGAATAGGTACGACCTATTATGATAATTAACTAAATAGTGAATCTTTTTGTTTGAAATGGCAATTATTGTCTCTTGACCGCTTTTTTAACTGCCTTTTTTAGTATGACCATAATCTCCCTCATTACATCGGGCGCGAACTTCTCTCTATTAATTGTGGGTAATAGCCGCCTGATTACGCGACCCTCTTTATTGTGATATTTTGCAATCTTGCTTTTAAAGTAGATTAAAACCTGACCTATTCTGTTTTGTTTAACTACTAATGATTCGAGCATTTTTCCTGTAACAAACATATCGACAGGTTTCTTACGGCCCTTTTTCTTGGCGTAACCATCAGAGTAATCCTCAAACCTTTTACCTTTAACTGGAGACTCACCACGGAGAATTTTCCCCTTAATAACGTCGCCGATATTAGATTTCAAACCCTTAGAAAAGTTCTTTTTAATATCAGTAGGCATTTCTTTTAAAGCTAGCCTACTCCTGACTTTTATCGGCATGGATTTCCTTTAATATATCTCTAATTCCGTCTCTAATAGGTTTAGAAAACCCAACCCCCCTTCCTCTAGTATCACTATCATTAGGTATATGCTGACGCTTCCTGACTGTGTCCCCGGTATTGTGGTTAAAGGATTTCTTCTTCTCCAGAGGGTCGGTAATTTTAAAGTCAATGGAGTTCTCTTTAAATCCAGCATGGATGCTTTCAATCATATTGTCCTTTAAGTGAAGGTCTGGGACAGTTGACCCTGTTAATTTTTGTTTCTTCTTGGCGTATGTCTTGTTCTTATAGCTCTGAAATTTCCCACCAGTAACAGGACTAACCCCCGCTTGTGTGTGGTTTTCTATCTCAGACAAAACGTAATCGGCGACACGCCTCTTAGCTATCGCCTTCTCCGTCTTTGTCAGACCCTTGAGCTCTCCCTCCAGGTCCAGATTGTAGTTGATCTTCGTCTTGGTTATCGGCATCATCACCCTCGATCATATTGGCCATAACTTCCTTGGCCCGTTCAAGTTTTTCTTCAAGGCTTTTCTTTAACTTATCTTGAGCCTCTCCCTCGCTTAAGTCGGGATTATCAAGCATTATCGCATCAACCATAGTGTCTAAACCTATCTCAAGGCGCTTACTAATAACCTCTAGTTTTTCTTGCTCTGACATAAACTGCTGAACCGCGCCAAATTTAATCGTGTAATCAAAAGGCTGTGGAATTTTCCCTATAACGGCAAGTCTGTCTATTAAAAGGTTTTTATCTAAATAAAGATTGTGCCATCTAGCGGCTATCTGAGCGACACCTGGCTCTGCTATTCTAAATATCTCCTGATCTGCCTCTACCGAACCAACAGGCTCGGACTTCATAATCATTTCTTGGACACCACTGGTAGACCCAGTTGATGCGTTTAGTTGACCCTGCACTGACCCTGGCTCTAAGTCGTTAGTCGTTAAAAGTATGGCCAGATACTGCTCTACTAATTGTTTATGCTCGTTTAATTGAGGATTAGCGTTAGCAAACCCAATAGTGGGCGTAGGGTCACCCTCCGCAACGTCCATTGTGATAGCTTGGTTAGGTCCAACTTTATAAGATTTCGGAACACCTTTCCCGAATAAATAAAACAGCCCTGTCCCGTGCATCTTAGCGATATAGTAAATGTCTGATAAAATAGTATTAATTAAGATAGAGCCTTCTATTAGATCCTCACCACCTACTGCCCAAAACTCACCATCACGATCTTTGGCCAAAGATTCAAACGGTAGTTTTTGGATAGGATTAAGCAAATCTTCTGGGCTTAACTTCCCGATAATCTCGCCATCTTTGTTGAATGTGAAGTGGAACTTGTTCCCCCACCATATATATTGCTTCTCTTGGTCTGCTCCAGAATCGGCTATCATCTGATCTTTATTGTCGCCATCTCTAAAATTGCTAACCACCCCACCTTGCTCTCTAGTGGCGGGATTTTGGTCGGGTACAGCGCTATTCTCATGGAAAGGGCTTAATATATAACCCATAGCTCGTTCAGGATCATTGGCGTCCTGGATAACATCGTATTTATGCGGGGGCATTGGATCTACCCTGTACGAGTATTTAGCATTGCCCGAATCAGTGAGCTCATTAACTTCTTTTATAGGCCTAACAAATATATCAGTGTTTAACATGGCTTCCAGGTATTTATTAGCTTTCTTCATTTTAACATTTAGACCCATTTTCTCTATAAACTCGTCTAACTGTTCCTGACTAATCCCCTCAACAGCTTCTCGTCTTGGTGTGGTGCGATACACGCGAGCCTTTTTTCCTACGACTTTCTTGTAGATATTCACAGTAGCAATACGCGACTGCATATCCTGGACAGTTTCGGGATCAAGTTCTTCTAAAAGGTTTCTAAGTATGTATTTCTTAATACGGTCTTTTAATATTTCATAACGCTTAAATGCTTCGCGCTTACGGCTTATGTTCTCTACATCTTCAATCTCTTTAATCAAAAGAGTTCTAACCTCTTTATTTAAAATCATTTCTTCGTTATGAATTTTCATTTATCTAGCCTTGGAAGCGTTGAATGTTTCTCTGTCATTTATTTTGTACTCAAAGTCGCAGTAATAGTCGAAACCGTCAGAAGAGTGGGTCAAGTCCTTATTTTTGTCGTCTTTAGTAAAATCTTCTTTTTGCAATACTTTATTTAAATCCTTATTTAGTGTAGGACATTTTTTCGGATTAACCAATACGAGCCCATTTGAAAGTAGCCCGTTAATAAGTAGCTGTTTCTTTCTCATGCGGGGGTTTCCGGCCGATCTATACCTAACAGCATCATCTCCAAAAGCATCCTTGAGCGCGACAATATCACTAACCCCTGTAGTTTTCCTGTTACGTCCTGATGCATCACAGGTTATCAACATATTCTGAGTTAAGCCAAAAAAGCGACCCTTGATAGCATCGATCATGGCGTAAGTATCAGCCCCGCTGTGTTTTAAAACTATTTCATCGACAAAAATACTCACCTTTTCGTTTTGCTCGTTATAGTACTGCTGACATATAGATGCATGCATATTCCCCACGTTAAAATCTATATTCACATAAAAAGGATAACGTTTATCAAACTCTTGATTAGAGTGGTTTTTAGTCGAGTATGAATAATAGAAATGATTTCCTGTAAGTTTAAGCATCTCCCCTTCTGCGAATAACCTAAACGCCATTGGATCTAGTGTTGCTCGAAGGTGTTCTATGTACTCGGGAGCCAAATGTTGATTATCTGTAGTTTTACCGTTTATTATCCTGAGTTTTCCAGTTTGTTCATGAGCCTCTACAAAATCGTCTAGCCATGCGTACTCATCCTCTGGTGTTCCAGCGAAACATAACTGCCTATAGGGAGCATCCTTAACCCTGATACGTTGAATAAATTGCTGTACACGTTCAAAAGGAATAGACGAGTGTTCATTAATCCCGCCATAGCCAAGGTTTGGACCCTTAATAGCCTTTTCCCCTGTAAAGAAATAAAGTGGTGCCTTGGTCCAGGGGAATATAATATAATGATCGGTCCTATGAATCTTTGTGTGATCCATCAACCCAGCACCATCAAGTATCTCTTCGAATGTCGGGAGAATATCTTTTTTATACATTGGGAATGATGGTGATAAACACCCGCCAGCAATATCTTTGTTAAGCGCGGATAGCTTAATGAGCTTCATACAAAGCCCGTAGGTTTTCCCACTTCCAAGTCCACCATTAAACATTAAAAATGGCGTCGATATATCCTTATGAAATTCTTTTTGCGGATCGTTTTGCGAGTATTTTATTGCGACCTTTGCCACTAATCATCCTCATCCTCGTCTATAAACGTAGGACCAGAGATATTGGTTTGCTTAATATTACTTTGATCTTTCTGCCCTAGGTGTTGCTTGCCTAGCCAGATTAAAAGAGTGGGGTTTCCAGATAGCGCGACTTCTAATTGTTTTCTTCTAAGGGAAACAAGCCCATCACCTTTGTGCTTTTCATAGAAAGCAGTCCAGCCCATGCCTGTCTTTTCCTTAATTCTACGTTCTATTGTTTCATCGGAGCAGTTAAATATTGAACACAATTCTCTTTTTGTACATTGAATACCGCATAGCTTCTTTAATTGCTCTATATCAATATCGATAAAACCTGTCTCGCCATCAAGAGGTCTGGCCATCACGTTCCTCCTTTAGTTCTAAATAAGTTTGTCCTGTGGATTCTAGGGTTGCTTTATTTCCGGTGTATTCTTCCCAGCGCTTGATAATCACATCGCAGTATTTTTCATCTAATTCTACAGTTAAAGACCTTCTCCCTGTCTTCTCTGCAGCTATAACAGAACTGCCTGACCCACCAAACGGCTCATATATATATTCATCTCTCTTGGTGTGATTTTCTATACTTTTAACATATAGCTCTATTGGTTTTTGAGTTGGGTGAGAGGTTTTACCCCCGGCATCCTTTTCATGTATAACGCTTTTAACGTCCCATATAGTCATTTGTTTCCTGTCACCAACCCATGAATGATTCTTACCATCCCTTATTGCGTACCAACATGGCTCATGTTTCCAATGATAATCTGACCTACTTAAAGCGTGAATATTCTTGTTCCATATAATTTGAGCCTTTATATTAAATCCACAATCTTTAATATTATTCATAACAACATCAGTAAACGCTGAGGCGTGCCAAACATAAACCACGTCACCAGAAAACAAACTATAAGAGTCGTACCAATCAGACCTATCATCATTTTGGAGATTAGAACTCTCTTCTCTCTCTGTTTTCTTACTGCCCTTTGCTTCAGCCCTCCATCCTGCCTCGTACTTAACACCATAAGGCGGGTCGGTAACCATAAGATTTGGGGTTTTTCCATTTAGGAGTTTCTCAACATCGTCAATCATTGTGCTATCGCCGCACATAACCCTATGATTCCCCAGTAGCCAAATATCGCCCCTTCTCGTAATCGGGTGTTCAACTTCTGGAACAGCATCTTCATCCGCTTGAGGTTCAAACTTCTCTGCTGGTTCAATTACGAAATCCTTAATCCCCAGGAGGTCAATATCGAAGTCCGGCCCTAGGTCAAGCATTTCAGAATTAACCTTTCCTAAATCTAGACTGGCCCAACTATCTTTAGCTACGGCGTTGTGAGATACGACAAAAGCATAAAACTGAGCCTCGTTTTCAAACTCTTGATATGTTACCGGAACCTTTTCCATTCCTAACTTTTTCGCACTAACCCATCGTCCATGACCAGCAGCAATCACATTGGTTCCACGCTGGACAATAAGGGGGTCTCTGAACCCTTGGAACTCGATAAGCTTACATAGTCGATCTATCTGCTCGTCGGTATGAATATTCATATTCTTAGAATATGGAATAAGCTCATTTACACTTACGAGAGTTATCTCTTCGCTTCTTATTTGAGGCATCTCTAGCTTCCTTTATTCTATCTTGGGAAATTTTCTTGTTTTCCAAATAAACCAAGTCGTTTTCATCAATATACCTTATAGAGCCGACAGCTATACCTGACACTGTTCCCGATGCGATATTAAATCGTTCCGCGATCTCTAAAGCTTTAAAATTCTTATAATTATTAACTATCCAGGAGGCCGTAGAGTTTGACATCTTAGCCATAGAGTTCTTTTCTCCGACACCACTCGTCCCGTGAACTATCTTATCCCTCGAGTTATTTAAAGGTGTATCCCATCTTAGGTTTGATAGATTATTATTGGATGGATCACCATCATTATGCGCGCATTGCATACCGCCAGGGCAAATGCCAACAAAAGCCTCTAAAACAAGCCTGTGTACATACCTATCAACACCCTTTCTATTCTCCGGTGTTGATAACGACACTCTTTTGTATTTCTTTTTATATCCACCAGGTCTCGGTTTCAGCTTCGCAAAATTGCTATTAAAAACATCGCCACTCTGATTTATGTAATAAGGTTTGGACGTAATTATTGATTTTATCTCGACCATTTCAATAGATTTTGACTCAATTGCAATACCCATTACTTACTCTCGCTTCGATCTACCTCTGATATTTCCTCGCTGAATAGCTTCTCAAAATAAGCATCCTCCTCGAGTCTATCCTTCTCCACTTTCTTTTGCATGGCCGTCATTCTTTGGCGCTCGACATATTCCAGAGCTACTTTTGAGAATGTTCTAGCGAAGTCTTGGCTTAACCCAACGATTCTATCGCGGTCTAGCTTAACAGCACCACCTAGTTCAATGATACGGATCTCTTTTAATAGGTTCTCAATACATAATTTCTTACGCTCATGCCCTAGTAGGAATGTTTTAATATCTTCTTTAGGCTCAAAAATTCGCTCAATCTCAGCGTTAAACGCAGTTGTCACGATTTCCTGGTTACTCACTTAACGATACCTTTAGCACCCTGCATAGCGGCGGCTTCTTCTGCTCTTGATGCTGTCATTACTTTCATAGCGTCCTGATTAGAAACTCTACGCTCAACTACTTCTGAGGCGAGATAGGAAATTTCGT
>Ga0070747_1000803_pt1 | contig 15389 bp, 14 predicted proteins | sample VirMetDEL_Mar_31_FD_77321 | JGI IMG/M metagenome (GOLD analysis project Ga0070747, IMG submission 77321) | Aqueous microbial communities from the Delaware River and Bay under freshwater to marine salinity gradient to study organic matter... | ecosystem: Environmental > Aquatic > Marine > Coastal... | reverse complement strand
CTGCCGTGCCCGTTGGCGTATATATCTTTGATATCGTTGATGTATTCAGATGCGCCGTACACACCAGACAATGGAACTGGCTCCGGAGCGTCAAAAATCCGTCGCGTCTCCTCTGCGCCTAACTTGTCAACAGCATCGTTTGCATCCTTCGTGCCTTCGGGGAACTTTACCCGCCAGCACTTAGCCCTGCCCACGCGACGGGCAATTTCCTCTGCCAGCGCCTCGCCTGCCTGATCGTTGTCAGTCGCTAAAATAATCCGCTTGACCTGCTCCAGACGGTCACGCTCCTCCCAGATATAGCTGAACTTGTTGTCCTCTTCTGGCGACACGCGGTTCTGGCTGACCTTGGCGGGGGCACCATTCGGGCATGAGACTGCTTTGATCCCCACGCTTGCCAGCGCAATGACATCACACTCGCCCTCGACGATGGTAAGGTCTTCTTCATCTACCCCAATGTGCTCTATGCCGTAAAAAGTTTTCGGTGCGCCATCGCAAGTGAACCCCTTGCCCTCGACAGACCTCCACTTAATCGCAGTGGGGTTTTCACGCGGACCATAAATAAATCCCACCGCTTGCTTTTGTTCGCCAGCAAACCATTTTTCGCCTGTGGTCATTGCTGGTAACCCCTCAAGACTATCTAGTGGCACATTGCGCTCGCCGAAAAAGTCGTGAATGAGTTGGACGTTATAGTTTAGTTGTGTCGGTATCTTGACTACCTTCTCCATATAAGCCTCGTAGAATTTTTTGCGCCGCACAGCACCAGACAATCCACAGTGATGGCAGTGGTATAGGGTGCCGTCGGGCTTGATTGTAATTGAGAGTGTTTTTTGGTTTTTTTTCTTTCGTTGGTCGCCGCAATCGGGACATTTGACACGGGAGTCCCTGTTATGGCCCAGAACGTACTCTTCTAGCGCATCCATAATAGTTGCCTATCCCTATTTTTTATGATATTGATAGACCCTAGTACTGTCCTAGTCTAGGAAAGAACCAGTTTAGAACCTTACTATATATAAAATTAGTAATGTTCTAGACTAGAACAGTCCTAGTGCTAGAACCTCCTAAGAGTCTACGCCCCCGCCCATCGGGGGCTTTTTTTAGGAGCATGCCGTCAGCTCTTCCATGATCATTTTTCCTACGACTTTCTGCTCCGTTTTACTTAGCAACAACATTTCATCTAGGGCGTCTTGCAGTCCATCCGGAAAACCGGCTATGCCGCAGTGCGCCAAAAACGCAGGGGATTGAAGGTACTTGACGGCGTCCTCTTTTTCAGTCGGCGCAGAGCCAACCAAGTCACGAATGGCTTGAAAAATAACCTTGCTGTAAACCGTCTTATAAATACCGGACACTTATCTCTGCCCTCGGGTCTTCTTTATCGACCCCTCCCCAAATGATGTGCTTCTCTTTTACCTGCCTGTCATTTTTGTAAATCGGACCCTGCATACAATCTAGTATGAGGGACTCATCAAGATCAGGCCGTCTGCTAGCATAAAATATTACGATGCGTACCGCTACATCTTTCTCAACCGGAGGGTCAATTGCCTTGCATTGCTTTGCAAAAGACTTGACATAGTCCAGTGCTTTTTGTGATTTGATGAACAGCGGGCGACCAGTCTTACTCTTAACAAGTCTACGGCTATTTGCTTTGCTACACGGCTCACCGTGAATGATCATGCTGACAATGTTTGACATTTGACTGTTCCCCAGATTATCATTGCGACTGGTTAATAAGAGGTCCAGTCATGAGCAAGATGGGACGTTACGTTTATCAACTACAAGAGCAAGAGGAAAACCCCAATGTCGAAAAGCAGTATGATCAGAATCGAAAAGGACATTCCGATACCGCAACGCACCCGCTTACCAGACTTACCATTTCATGTTATGGAGGTCAACGAGTCTTTTCTCGCCCCCGTCTCGCACGAAGAAGCGCGACTTGTCCAAGCCTTGCGCCAACGAGTGGTGCGATTCCAAAAGCAACATCCACCGAAAAAGTTTAGCGTGGTGCGCGACGGCGACAAGATGCGGGTATTTAGAATCCAGTGAGGATAACCAACCACACAAACCTACCGGAGCCTGTTTATCAGGCGCTCACTCACAGCGACTATAGCCGTGGGAACAGCAACCGATCTGTGACTCAACTGATTGACTCTCCGCGTGTTCGCATTCTCAAGACTGAGCATGACAACCTCATTCAAGAGGACGCATCAGACATGGTCTGGTCCGTGCTTGGCACCGCAGTTCACAACATGTTTGAACAACACCAGCCAGACGGCCACATCGTCGAGGAGCGGCTGTTCGCAGAAGTGGACAACTGGGTCATCAGTGGCGCCGTTGATCTGCAACGATCCGAGGAAGACGGCACAGTCACCCTTCTCGACTATAAGTGTACGTCGGTCTGGTCGGTCATTTACGGCAAAAAGGAATGGGACAGGCAGTTAAACTTCTACGCTTGGCTTGTGGAGCAAAATGGCGAGACCAAGGTATCTGCGCTGAGTATCGTGGCGGTACTGCGCGACTGGCAACGCAACAGGTCTGGCGAAAAGAATTACCCACAGGCGCCGATTGTCATCGTAGATATACCGCTTTGGAGTCGACAAGACAGGGATAGCTATGTGCGAGAGCGGGTCCGCCTGCACGATGAGGCAGAGTTTCTCAGACTGACGGGCGAGCCACTGCCGCTTTGCTCTGACGATGAGAGATGGAAAAAGCCAGACACTTTCGCCGTGAAAAAAGAAGGAAACAAAAGGGCTTTGAGAGTGCTCGATTCAATGCAACACGCCGAGGAATACATGGGTGAAAAGGAGGGGCTGGCTATTGAGGTTAGAGAGGGTCGGTACACCAGATGCGAGGATAACTGGTGCCGCGTTGCCGAATGGTGCGATCAATGGAGGTCCGGATGATTCAGCAAGACCCTGATTTTTATCTCAAGGTTCTTGGGATGATGCAACACTCTAAAAACAAGTTACAGATAATGGTTCACGGCAACACGCTGGCGTTTTACTTGAACGATAAGCATGTTGGCAATCTGGGAGCCGCTGAGTTTTACAAAATGAAACCAAGGGAAGTTTGGACAACACTAGGAGTAAGCGATGAGCACAAAAAAAACAACATCCTCTGAGCCGACGTATCAGTCGGTATGGGAGACGCTGTCAAAGGTCGATTGCAACGACCAAAAGAAAAGCAAGAACGGTTTGAGCTATCTGTCTTGGGCTTGGGCTTGGGGCATTCTGATGGAGCATTATCCTGACGCCACTTACGAATTCTTTGATGAGCAACGCGATGCGCAGGGTTACTGTGAGGTCTGGTGCCGAGTCAAGATTGGCGAGCTAGAAAGGATCATGTGGTTGCCCGTGATGAATTATAAGAACGAGGCCATGCAGAACCCCGATATTCGCAAGGTTTCGGATACCCGCATGCGGTGCCTGACCAAGTGTATCGGGATGTTTGGCCTCGGCCACTACATCTACGCTGGCGAAGACTTGCCGCCAGATGACGATTCTCAGACTGAGCAGAAGCAGGCGAAGGAGCCTGAGCCGAAAGAGGCAAAGGCACCCGCGAAGAAAAAAGAGCCTGTCGCGACGGTAACGCCAATCAAAAAAGAGGAGGAGCCAGCGGAAAACCATATCGGCTCCAAGGAAGAGGCTGATAACGTGCTGGGCTTTATGATGAGTACTGCTGACACGTTTGCAACAGGCACAGAGCAGGACTTGATCGACTTTTGGAAGCAGAACAAGCAGGTCATAGACTTGCTCGATGAAAACTACAACGAGCATTACGAGCAACTGAAGGGTCACTTCACTGCTCTGCGGCAAAAACTAAAGACCCAAAAGGAGGGAACCAATGAGTAATTATCACAAGACCGATGGCGGTCTCTGGCCCAACAAGGACAAGAAATCTCAGAATCACCCAGACAAGACTGGCAAGGTCAAGGTGACCCGAGAGCAGATTAAGGGGCTTATCGCTATGGCAAAGAAGGGTGAGGAACCGGTGCTGAAGCTGGCCGCGTGGGACCGAAAAGCACAGGATACTGGCGCACCCTATCAGTATGTTACCGGCGAGGTGTACTGGGACGGAGAGGAAAGTGCCGCCCCCGCGCCGCCACCCGTGAAGCTTGAGCCGGTCCCCATGTTTGAGGATGATATTCCGTTTTGATTAGATCAAAGAAATTGCTTGCTGGGGCCAAGGACCAGTCTTGCGTAAACTGCGGTGCCTCCGATGGCACCGTGGTTGCCGCGCACTATACTGGCATGAGGTCGCAAAGATTCGGAAAAGGAACGGGTCACAAGCCTCACGACCTATGCGTGGCCGATCTTTGCCAGAAGTGTCATTACCACTTTGACGTGGCATCCGACAAATCCTCGTTTGATAAAAAAATTGATCTCAGCGAGCAGTTTTTATTCCTGATAATTCAGACGCTAATTAGGCGTGTCTCTCAAGATATTATCGATATCAAAGGGCACTCCAACGACTAAGGAGAGAGTAATGCAGTTAAACATACCGCGAACCAAGTCGATTCAACTGATGAATGTTTTTCAGTACTTGTCTTCAGCATTTCCCGACGCGGTTAAAGACCTCATTGACACTAACAGGCAGGCACCTTATGGGGTCACCATCGAAATTAAACCTCTCCGCGCCCAGCGAACTAGGCCGCAGGAGAATTATTATCGCAAGCATTGCGCTGAGTTTGCGCGGTTCTGCGGAATGACTCCGGACGAAATGCATGAAGAGATGCTGTGTCAGTGTTACGGGTCTACCGAGCACGCAACCAAGTTTGGATTACGCCGCAGGCCAGCAAAGAGATCGGGGGGTGCGTCTCGGGGTGACTATTCAGAGCTTATAGAAACGCTGTGCCGCATTGCCGCAGAGGTGGGGTATTACGTCCCGCCAGCAGAAGAGGATAGGGCGTGACTGGAATTAAAATAGAACTGGAGGGTGAGATGGCTGAGCAGGCTATTAGTGCAATATTTGAGAAGCTGGGGGAGTTAGATCAGGCGATTTCGACAATCACAGACATATCCAACATGAACGCGGATAGTCTGGATCTCATTGAGGCGTCGATTGAGGACTTGAAGAAGGCTCAGAATAAACTGGCAGAGATGGGTGGCTTGTGAGGCACTGCTACAGATGCAACAAGGCCGGTGTCCCAATATCTAATGCGCTATGCGATGAATGCAAGAAGCGGTTACAGCCGTCAGGCGTGCCAGAGTATGTATGGGCGCTGTTTGTTGTTATTGCCATGTCGATAGCGGCTATGTATCTGCCTGAAGCTAGTGGATGACCTCGCTTCCATCGTCATCCACACCCAGCTCGTACAGACACGCAAGATGAACTGCTGACGCCATCATCCCTACATCTAGGGCCGTGGCGCCATCACTACATTCAAACGAAATACTGCCGTCCTTCATGCGATACATAATGACCGCGCTGTACAGATCAGACGCAAAGCCGCCGTCATCAGAAGTTAGTCGCTCCACAAAGGACTCAGCCATCTCCTGAGCAGACTCCCACGCCATAGGGCGCTTAAACTCAATTATCTTTGTCATGTCTCGGCCTCACGGTAACGCGGTGGACTTCACCCTCTGACTTGTCGTATGTAATAACCTTTGCGCCGCGCTGACTAACGTAGCCATTTGAACTACTGTAATTATCTCTTGCCGCGAGCGTTGGGTGCTGTTCGATTGTAGCCCCTGCGTCATCAAGCAGTCTTTCATGGTGGAGGTGACCGCAGTGAATGTAGGCGTGGGTAGAGGCGCCCCACATCTTTCTAAAGCGAGGCTCTGACGCAAACAGCTTTTGCAGTTGAGCCATCTTCATCTTATGGCCGTGATGAAATCCCAGCATAATATCGCCGTGTTGGTAGGCGTAATACGGGAACTCGTTATCTATAACCTCAACCCGAGGCTCGTCCTCAAAACGGTGCTTGATGAACTTTCTCATCCACACGCTGGACGCTAGGTCGTGGTTACCCTCTGCCTGAACAACCACCACCTTGCCAAACCTTTTTAGCATTAGATGAACTGCCTCGGTCATCACGCTGATGCTAAGCTCAACAAGTTTTGAGTAACGGTCGTCCCCGGTAAGGTGGTGCCCGGCTGTGGGCGTAACCTGAACAAGTCCGTCCCAGTGGAGAAAGTCTCCGAGCTGGTTAAGGATTCCTGTCCCTGACTTCGGACTTGCATTTAACATGTCATTAATAGAGTTTAAAAACACGTTACGAGCTATCTTTAAGTCCCAGTCTTCACCGTCGCTGTCCTTCCAAGCCTTCATCCCAAGATGAAAATCGGTGATAGTAAGGAGGGAGGCTAGGTTCTCGTCGATTTGTTTTGGGGACTTGGCTGGCTTGAACTTAGGCAATGCCGTGGCGGCATTTTCTACCGCTTCAAGGAGGGCTTCTGCCCTGCGCTCTTCGTCCGTCGCTGACTTGACCCACTGTCCGGTGGGCTTGCCGTCTTCGTTGTAGTAGGTGGATATGCCCTTGACTTTGTAACCTTCTGGCACAACATGCGTCATGTCGTGATCTGGGCTGTATCCCCGCTTGAGTGCGTTGATTTTTATGCGCTCAAGCATCTTGTAGACGTTACGCTCGGATATGCCTAGTCGCTTTGCCGCCTCTCGCTTTGTCATGCCGCCGTCTACAAGAGACGCGACTTCTGCCTGAGATTCACTCTCGGCAAACTTCCCCAGATTCATTTTTTGTCCCCGCTAAGATGTTATTTTGTTTTTCCTACCACCTCGTCGTATCTTTTGTTGAATCGCTCTATCGTTTTATCAATACGCTCTTGTATTCTCCGCTGTTGCTCGGCGATTTCAAGTGCCCTTTGTGGGCCGACATTTTGCAGTTTATCAAGGTTTCTTAGGGATTTACGGAGCGCCCTTAATGTTTTTTCTGTTCCCTGTAACATGGGTAACATTTTGACGTAGCTCTGGTTTTCTTTAATGTAGGCAGTCCGCTCGGCGCCTGTTAGTCTGTCATTTGCCTGCCTGTCTTTTCTTTGTAGTGTTGCCCGTCGCTCGTAGAAAGACTGGCTGTCTACACGGTTATCCACCTCGCCGCGTATCCTGCGCACAAAGGGAATGTCTCTGATCTCCAAATCCTGCGTTGGATCCATCAGCGCATCAGGCACTTTGAAGAACGTCCTTTCAGCAAATGATCCAGCGCCGCCACCGTAGAACGACAGCAGGTAGCTCAAGGCGTCCGGCGGTATTTCGACAAGTCCCGGCTCAGACTCGTTGCCGCCGGTCAAAGTACCGATTGTCTCAGAAATGCTCTTCCAGACTTGTGATGTGTTAGAGAAAGACCGGCGTGACAAAGGATCATCCCCGCCGGGAAATGGGCTGTCCGGAGGATAAATGGGAGAGCCAAAATAGTTTTCATTCATAACCAGCTCAAGAGCGGGCTTGAGAACCTGCGGCGTTCCGGTTTTTACCAGTGAGCCGAGGTAAGTTTCGCTGGTAGACGTGCCAAGCGGGTTGAACGAACCGAGAAACACATTGGTTGCCCTGATGGCCGAGTTTTCTGGCGACATTTGTCCAGCAGATACTAGGTAAGCGTTCTCTCCAAGATTCCAAAACACGTTGTATCCATACGGCAGTGGGATTGTTGAGTACCCTTCGGGATCCCCACCCCACAGGGCGTCTGGAATGATGATGTTCCTGTCTCTGATGTAGTCCGGTATGCGCTTGAACTCATCCTCACCCATCAACGCATTAGCGATAGCGGTTGAAAGCGCGCCAAACCCCATTATTGACCCAACCAACGCCTGCTTTGTTCTTGACGAGTTAGGATCAAACACATTAAGCCCGCGCATGGTGTTTACCGTGCCCTGCACTGAAGCATTGAAGAAAAGATAAAGGCTATTCAGCAATTGACCAGAGTTGCCTTTCCTGTTGAAGTTGACGGTCAAGTTCTTGGATAGCGTGGATGCTTGCTGTATAGCCTCCGAGCGTGACATACCGCCCTCAATCATGGCATCCCTTGCCGCGACGAATGTTGCCAGACGCACGCCATTCTCAACCGCGTTGTTGCTGTCGTCCACAAAGTCTTTGACCGCGAGAAAGCCTTTGGTGGCGCTTCCCTTGAACGTGCCTTTAGCCATTTCGGCCATCATCTCAAGATTTTTCTTTTGTTGTTCTGGGGGCTGTGAGTGAAACCAGTCTGTTTTCGTTCCGGAAGTCATAAACTCACGAAAGTTGGTTGCGTCTTCAGAGGACAGGCTTTCTGGATTGCGAAACCCCCTGTAGAATACACTTACAGACGGGATCGTCCTCTTCAGCACTTGGCCGATAATGCCTTGAGCATCTAGAGCCTTGCCGCCTTCCATCGTTTGCTCGCCGACAATATTAGCAATTGCCGTCTCAACGTCGCGGGGAAAATTACCCATGACAAACTCCGGGTTGAGACTGGTGTTGACGTATGACATGAAGCGAGTAAAACGGGACAGCTTTTCTACCAAGAAGCCGACGCTTTGTGCGTCAAGATTAATCGCCGCTTTGCGGAGGTCAGCATTATGGAAGAAAACGTAGTACTGCTTGCCGTCTACCTTTACCCCTAACAACTCCTGACCAGTAGGATTTAACACTGGGTCTTGGATTACTCGGACCCGCTTGACCCAGTTCTTTTTATCTGACTCGCCTGATATGTCGTTTTTCTTCTGACCGTATCGTGACTTGTCTGGACCAACGTAGGTGTAAGAGGAATCAAACGCCGTCTTGTATCTGGGGTCTTCTGGGGAGATCAACTGCCATACTTCATCATTGGGGTTTTCTTGTATGAGCTTGATCAATCGCTCACCAAAAGAAGTGTTCTTTACCGCCCTAGCGGCCTGTGTGCCGCGCATTGATACCGTGGTGGCTAATGGAGAGATTACTTCTTTTTTGCTACTACCGAAAAGACGTTTTACTTCCTTTCCGACCACGCTCAACGTGCCACCAGAGCCTGCGGTTCTTTCGCTTGTTTCCGCCGCGATGTCCTCGTCATGAGGAATACCTCGTAGCGGCGTATAGTACTTAAAGAATCCGTCTAAGAAGCCTCGCTCCTGCTCGGTCATTAAGCCGCCCTTCTGACTGATTGCCAATGTCGTGCTGGTAATCTTGTCAACGCGAGAGGCGATTCTGGACAGCACTCTGCCTCGCTCGTTGCCGCCCTCCCACTCTCCTTTTCTGTCATTCCACTTCATGCCGAAGTCTGACAGCATCTTACTCTTGACATATTGATCAGTAAGCGCCTGCCCCGCCCATTTTCCGGCGCCAGCATCGGGTATGGCTGGATTGATTTTTCGGACGCGGTCGTTACGCTCCACAGCGTGGCGCAAAACCAAGAACTCATCCATTTGATCCAACGTAACATCACTGTCCGCCATATCCTTCAATAGCGGCTCCAGCTCATTGCTGTTAAAGCGGCGGTTAAATTCGCCAATCTTTCCGGGTAGTGTCTCCTCTCCGACATACGCGCTTTCAGACGCTTTTAGCGGGGAAAGCCCTTGGGCTTTACGGTTCTCGTTGATGGCGTCTTCTATCGACTTAAGGTCGGTCAGCTTGTCCTGCACTTGGAAGACGATCTTTTGGAACCAAGCTCGGGATGGGGTGGTGAAGGTGGGTGCGTAACCGTTTTGATCTGCAAACCCTGAGTTGATTGAGTAAGCCATCGGGCCTGCTTCAATTGTCGCCATACCGGCGGCGTCTGGATTTGTTTCTGTCACATACTCAGCAACGTCAGATATAGCCTCGTTGCTTGACCGCTCTACATTTTTGTCTGCCGCTCTGCGAGAGAAGGCGATCTTGTCTTGCCCGAAGATGTCCTCATCGCTTGGTCGCTGTCCGGCGACATCGGCTTCGGCTTCAGACTCAACAGCCTCTGAAACAGCCGTTTCTGTAGACGTTTTTCCCTCTGAGAAGTCTCGGATGATCTGGTCAAGTCTTTCACGATTTACTTCCTCTGATTGATACCACGGGTAACCCGCTTCCCTGTATGATTTTACGCTAAATTTAGCAGGAATGACTCCGCTGGCTGGCTTTCTGACTTGATCCAAGAAATCCTTAAATCGTCCCAGCTTGAACTTGTGTGGAGTGCCGTCACTCTCGGCATACATAATGTATGGCTCACCATCTGCGTCACGCGCATAAACAGAGCCAAACGCAAATTGATGGAACCGTCCTTCTGGTGCGCCTATGTCCGCATAAGAGCTTGCCAGCGACTGATCCCCTCTAGTCTCGCTAATCAACCCCTTGATCGTCGGGTGAGATACGACCTGACCCGAGTCTCTCACCCAGCTCTCCCAGTGGTAGCGGCCAACAGACGCATCTTCCGGCCTGCCAAGCCTGTCGTACAAGCCCTGTGTCCTGCTTGCTAGAGATCGCTCCAGCGCCTCGTATCTCGCCAGCCCGTGAGCGCCTTCAAATAGGCTGGCCACATCGTCGTATATCAGCTTTCCGAACCGACCGGCATCCCACATGGAGTTGATCTGTATGCGGTCCAAGATCACAACATCTTTCCTACCGGTCATGAGCAGGACAAATGAAAGCACCTTGTTCTGTATGCCCATGCCCTGATTGAGGCCGTAGTACTTGGCCCGGATGTCACTGGTTGGCACAGACTTGTCAGCTATAAGGTCATGCAACTCTTCCAGTGCGGATTTGCCGCTCGACATACGCTTAGACATCTTGGGCAGGAACGTCTTGCCGAAGGCGCGAAGATTGGATGTGCCTTGCTTGGACGGAGCAAAGTCAGGAATAACCGTATCAGACCACTCAAGATACTCGTCAATATCGGCCTGAGTCCACTCCCGCTCGGTCGCTCTTTTAATGAATTCAGACAGCTTCCGGTCTACAGCCGCATCAAGAAACGCCGATTCGTGCGGGTGCGCTGACAGCATTCGGGACAGCATGCCCCACAGCATTAACTTTCCGGTCGTGTCTACAGTCGCATCACCGCTTTCGTAGGCTCTGCTCATGTCCTCTACCAGCTCAAACCCCTCGCCAGCGGCTGTAAGCTGTTCTGGGGTGAGCTGTTCGTGCCTTTCGACCCACGAATCCATGTCGTTGTACAGGTCGATTAACCCTGTTGGCGCTGACGGGGTTTCATTGTCCCCTAGTAGGTCGCGCTCAAATTTAAGCCATGCGGCCTTGCTGGATAGCGGGTCTGGGTGCCGCTCCGCCAACTCAGCTAGTCTCTGAGCCTGAGCCTCGCCGTTGTTGGGGTTGATTGCCTTTGGCAGTGCTGGCTTGCCAGACACCTGCCCCCTAGATGAGACAATATATTCTCTGGGGATTCCATACTTCATGTCGGCGCGGCGACTCAACATCATATCGCCAAGGCCAGCCTCCTCCATGAGGTCACCCGCTCGCGCAGTTTGCGTGGCAGTGCCGCCCATTGCTTCAGCGGCTCTTTCAGCCGCTTGCGGGGAGTCTGTTTCAATAACGGTGCGGCCTGTCGGCGTTTCAACCTCATAGGTCTCCACCTGCCTTTCAGTGCGCAAGGGTGCTGGCCGGTCGATAAACTGGCCCGTTGCCCTTTCTAGTCTGTACAGCGTCCTAATTGGACCCCTTTCTCTCGCTCCGATCTGTCCCGACTCAAGATCGTTCATGAATTGAGTAAAGGACGTATAGTCGGGATCAACATCCTGCGCTACGCCAACCAGCCCCTTGAAGAACTTGACGATCTTATTGATGATTGATCGGGGCTTGCCCGATACTACTGCTGGCTTGTTATCAATAATGACACGCCCAACGATAGCATCTCGGATCATCTCTGCGATTGCTTCTTCGGCAATGTTTACGTCTGATTCTGTGTCGCCATATGTCTCAATCGCCCAGTCGGCATAGGTCTGTCCGGTAGATGTCTTGCGATAACGAGATGACAGTCTTTGTAGTAGGCGTAGCTCTTGCTCAGTGATGACATCAAGCTCGCGGAGAGCGTGAACGACTTCATGATTCAGCACATCGACTAGCGCCGATTCGAGGTTTTCCGGTTTGACACCTCTTGCCATGATATTGTCAACAGCAATCTGTATGACCCGAGCGCCGTCCACGCTAATGCCGCCCTCGGCACTGGCGCCTGCGGTCTGATCTTCTGGGAGACTGCGCATATAGACGTTGCCGTCCGTGTCCCGAGCGACCGACTTCAATATGTTTGTCACCATCGTCTTGTAGTCCGTCAGGCCGAGTTGCCTCATTCTGGACTCAAGAGCACGCTCCAATATGCCTTTTGTTGCCGCATCCATTCCCTGTGGAACTGCGGGCGATGGCAATCCCAGTACCTCGGACTGGGCCTGCTCCTCAACGACAGGTTCTGCGGCTGGTCTGGCGCGTAACTTGAATAAGGGGATGTTCGTGGGGGAGGAGAATCGAGGTAACTGACGTAACTTCTGATAAAACAACTGACGCTCGCCAGCAGTCATGTCGCCAATAGTCTGATCTCTTCTTAACTTGTTTCCAGTAAAACGAGCGGCAAGCGCCTTGATCTCTGGAGAATTAAGGTCAGAGGATATGTTTTTTGCCTCAAGCAACTCCCGCATTTTTTCAATGCTGAAGTCTGGGTCACCCATAATCTCTTGACCGGGGATGGACGCGCCCCCCTTCGCCAGATTAGCTTCTCTCGCAAAACTGGCCGCATCTTGCGCAGACCGGAAAGGAACCCGAGCCGGAATGCTTTTGCCTGCTTCTCTTGCCGCCTGCCTCTCCAGCTTGGTTGGTGGCCGATTAAACAGTGTCTCTCCGGACGCCTCCATAACACCGTCAGCGTTCATGCGCTCTGGAATAACGGCGAATTTGCCCTGAACAGGCATTGGCAGTGCTCTAAAAGTGTCTACGTCAAACGCGCCTGACTCGTATTCCGCTAACCGGCCAACGTCCTTCCCTATTTCCCGTCTTATTTCGCTGAGAGCGAATCGCCTTGTGGGGTTTTTGCCCGCTTTTATTCGACGGACATTGATGCGTTGAGATACGGTTTGCTTGCTTCGGGGAATGCTTGCCTCAATCACCTTTTCCGCCGAAAGATTGGGAATGAAACCATTCTCAACGGTAGTGCCGCCAGCATAATTTGCGGCTTCTGTTGAGTAGGAAAGGGATTCTGGCCCAAGGGCTATTCGGCCAAGCCGGTGGAGGGTCTGAACTTGCTCTGGGGAGTACTCTTCTTTGGCCTCGGCTATTGCCGTGCGATTGCTCTGGAAGATGCTTTCTTCCACCGTCTGCCCGTTAAGAGCCGCTACGGCGGGCTGTAATTTTGACGCCATATCAGTACGGACAGGCGCCCCGTAAATCCTTCCGGAAGCGTCTTTAATGGCGACCATTCCGGGCATGCCTTCCATACGGTCGTCTAGATAAAACTCCGGCTCAGTCGGGAACTGGTCCCCCATTTTGCGGACCACGTTTCTGGCAATCTCGTTGTACGCACCTTCGTCTGGAAGGCGCTGGTTATACCCCTTGAGTATGAGACGCTCTGCGCTGGTCAGCTTTTCTTGCGCCCGACGCTTCTCAAGCACCTTCATCTCTTCTGGTGTTGGTTCAGCAAGTGCCCTGCCTGCCTCCAACAGCTCAGGCATTATGACCCCGTCCTGCTCTCTCGGCTCCACGGGAGTAGTGATAAGCTCACTCATTCGCTCGCGTCTTGCCTCTTCGGCCAGTGCTCCGTTCTCTCGCAAAGCGGCTTCTTCGGCAACCAGCTCCTCTCGGAATGGTTTGATCTCTTCTTCTGAGTCGGCTGGCGCACGCCTCCTGCGAGTTGCAAGATTGATGCCGACATCAAACAGGGCGCCTGCGGTGCCGCCAGCGACCAAGTCAACTCCCAGCGAGTCGCCGATCTCTATGTCTGGGTTAATATATTCCTTGAGCACGGCGTCGGTGGCGATGCCAGCCAGCGCCTCCTGAGCGGCCTCCTCAGTGCCTTGAACTGCCGCACTGCGGACGTAATCTCCCAGTGTCTCAACAGCCTTGGGGTTTTTTGCGGCGGCTCCAGATATGCGGCGCAAGACCCTAAATGTGGGACCGATGAATGGCAGTCCCTCTGAGGCACCAATCGCCGCCAGCCTTGTGCTCGCCTTTTCGTAATCCGCGTCATTAACAATCTCGCCGCGCTCGACCTGCCTCGCCGCCTCTTCCATTCCGCGAGCCACGTTTGACCCCGCGCCTAGCAACATGCCAGAGCCTAAGCCAAGCACGCCACCAACTAGCGTTCCGATACCCGGAACTACACTACCCAGAGCCGCACCAGCTAGGGTTGTACCACCAAATCCCAGCACTGAGCCGGTAACATCTGCGGCTAAGCCAAGCGTAGAGGCGTCGTACTCTTCGTCATAACCAAGGCCGCTCCGGATACTTTCTTCTATCGCGCGGTTGCGCTCGACAAGCTCCTCATCCTCTTCCATGCCCTCGCGGAACAGGGACTGTAAGCCAGCAGGAGATTGACCCAGTATTCTGCCCGCCGCTCCAAGAGTCCGCTGGCCGAACTCTGCAATATCGGAGAGCATGCCAGTGTCTTCCTCCTCCTCAGCGGGGAGGGCAACAGGCATCGTCCTTTCTGGAGGCTCTTCAAACTTGAGATACTGATACTTCGCAAACGCAAAGATGTCTTCCTCAGTCGCCCCCTCTGGGTGCGATATCTCGATTATTCTGCCGTCAGGGACGCGGACATCTGATACGGGCATTTACTACTCCTAGCGTGTTCCTACGACTTTAAACCCGTCAAACGTCTCTGTCCTTGCCAAGCTGGCGGCTATGTCATTGGAATACTTGACACCTTGCTCCTTTAACCCAGCAAGTTGCACCTGAAGCTCCTCAACTGTCTCGTCCTGCGCTAGTCCTTGCGCGCGGATTATTTCGTCGTTGACTTCCTTAATCATATCGTTGACGCTGTTTAGCAACGCCCTGCGATTTAAACCCGAGGCCGCGTCTATCTTGTAATTCAGATCTGCGGCTCTATATGCGACATCAGAATTAAACTGCTCGCGCTTGAGCGTCATCCCTTCGTCATATCGGCGCGTCTCTTCGCCTCTGCGAACGTCCTCTCGACCAGCTTCATACTCCGTCAAACGACGCCTCATATCTAGCGCCCTTGCGTCAGCAGTGCCCTTCATGGCGGCAGTGCCTGCGGCGGATATCCCCTTGGCTACGTCACCGGACGCAACTCCAGCGCCAAGCTGTATCATTGCGTTGGCTAGAGCCTGTTGCTTGCTTTCTGCTATGAGGTCTGCAAAGTCAAGATCAGGCATGGGCGTGTCTTTTCCGCCTCTAGTTAGACCGTCAAGTATGCCAGACAGGTCTTTTCTTTTGGGGTCAACGGTGACCTCCTCTAGCCCTGTCAAGGCGTCCACTGCCTTCGTTGTTCCGAATGGGTTGGATACCGGCCCTGTGGGGCCAATCCCCAGCTCTCTGCTCGACTGGGCAATATCTATGATCTT
>Ga0070747_1000801_pt1 | contig 15406 bp, 18 predicted proteins | sample VirMetDEL_Mar_31_FD_77321 | JGI IMG/M metagenome (GOLD analysis project Ga0070747, IMG submission 77321) | Aqueous microbial communities from the Delaware River and Bay under freshwater to marine salinity gradient to study organic matter... | ecosystem: Environmental > Aquatic > Marine > Coastal... | reverse complement strand
GCCATTATTTAACCCCCGCTATTTCTTTAATTAATTTTTTAATTTTATTCATTATATTTTTTATTCCTTTTTTAATTTTATTCATTAATTGAACTGTCCGCCTCCTGTAGCACCAAATGTTGATGTTAAGCTAAAACTACGGTCAGCAGTTTGGCCTTCAGCATCGGTTGCTCTTATTATAAAATTATAAGTGGTTGGACTTGTTGATGAACCACCAAAATCTGTTGTACTTAAAACACCAGCAGAAGATAAAGTAACATTAGCCGTAGCCAAATTACTTCCAACTTCACTAAATGTTACAGCACTATCTGAAGTAGCTGCAACGGTTGCAAGTGTACCAGAAAAATCTCCAGCAAAAGAACCTAAACTACCTGAAGCAGTTGTCCAAGTTGGGGCATCAGATACAGTTAATATATTTGTACTTGATATAACTGCATTACCATCTGGGTTTTCAATTCTCATTCTATATTGAGCATCAACAGATAAAGTAATTGTAATTGTTAATGATGTAGAATTATTAAAAGTAATTGTTGAAGCAGGATACCATATACCTGTAGCAGTATTTATAAATTCAACTTGAGTACCTGATATAAAATTAGATCCTGTAATTGTAATTGTTGATTCAGTATTATCTATTGTACTCGGAGATATAGAAGTAATATTAGGTTTTGTTTCACCAACTGTTACACTTCCACCTAAATTAACAGATGTACCATTAATAGTTATTGATTGACCCTCAACAAAAGATTTAACTGATTGTTGAGATGGTGTTTTAGTTTCACTATCAGTAACCATATCATCTTCATCAATAACATTAGCAGCAACCCTAGCATCAGCTCTTCCATCAGTATAATATAAATTAGTATTTTCAGGAACAATTGATGTATCTAAAGTACTTGTTGTTGAATAATTTGATGCATTACCAATAAATATTTTACCATCATCAAGGTTTGGAGTTGCATTGCTTCTACCTGCACCTTGAATTAATATAATACCTGTTGAAGCATGAACTTTTTCAATTTTACCAATTTTTTGAACTTGACTAGATTCACCGCTTGGTTGTGTTTTAGTTAATTGACCAGCTGTAGTATTTATATAAAGACTATCACCTTCAGCCCAAGTACCACCAATATTTTGAGTTGTATCAATATTAGTTATTTGACCAAATGTTAAAACATCTACATTTGCATTTAATGATACTGTTGAATTTGCTAAACCAACTGCTGGCATTTTAGAACTATCGTCAGCATCTGCTTTTGATACAACTGGAGTATTACCACTAATACCTGAAATATAAACAACATCACCTTTTGTTAAAGCTTCTCCTGCTTGTGCTTTCATTAAATTAGCACCACGTAAATTACCAATAAATTCTGTTCCTGTTACTTCAACAAAAGTTACATTATTAGTAGTATTTAAAGTTTGATCAAATGGATTAGCAGACAAACTTGATAAATCAACACTATTACCATTACTAATACTTAAATTTGGATTGCTAAATGATAATGTTTGACTATCTGTTTCACTTGTTATATAACCAGCATCATTTGTCCATTGAGATATATTACCTGTTTTATTTGTTAATTCACTTGTAGAACTTGAAGTAATAAATCCTGCTGTATTTGTATCAATAACTGTTTGAACTTTTGCGTCAGTATAATATTTATTTGTACCCTCAGATAAATCAGAAGTTGATTTACTAGATAAATCTAATGTAGTTGAAATAGAAGCATCAGCAGTACCATCAAAACTAGCAGAACCAGTTATTGGTCCTGTTAATGCAATATTTCTAGCAGTAGCTAATCTTGTTGCTTGATCAGCAGAAGTTACAGCATCATTAATTTGTACATATGCACTTCCTGACCATCTATAAACATCTCCTGTATCTTGAGCAATATATATTTTACCTGTTTCACCTGTGCCTGGAAAAGCAGCAAAGTTAGCATATTCTGCAACATCATCAACATAACTAGGTAATTGTGCAGCTCCAACTTTTCCTGTTCCATCTAAACCAGCATAACCATTATTTTGATTTTTATTACTTGTTTGTTCAAATTGTGTGCTATCTAATCCATCTATTGTACCAGCATTAACACTTAAATTATTAACAAATGTTGTATCAACACGTGAATCAATAGCTGCATTCATTGAACTAGTATCAACTGTTCCAGATGGGCCTTGTGGGCCTGTTGCACCTTGTGGGCCTTGAGGACCTTGTGCTCCAGCTATACCTTGTATACCTTGATCACCTTTAGCACCAGCCGGACCTGTTGGACCTGTTAAACCTTGGATCCCCTGAATACCTTGATCACCCTGCGGACCTTGTGGGCCTGTTGCACCTTGTGGACCGGTTGCTCCAGTTGGACCTGTTTGTTTTGAAACAGTTATAACTTTTGTTGTTCCATCTATTTTAATTGTCATATTATTTTATTCCTTTACTGAGGTTGATATCTTATTACAAATACAAACCTTATCGAATTTTTAACTTCAGGAGTACCCTGTGCCCATTGTACTTTCATAACCACAATATATGGTGATGTATCATCAGGGGTAGCTGTAAAACTTCCTTGATCTGATAATAATGTACTTGGAACCAACAATTCAAATTTACCAGCAGTACCAGTATTATGTATAAGTTCTGACTTTGTATATGAATGTTGTGTTGCACTTCCGACTTGTGCTAATGAATCAATTACAATAGATCCTCTTTTTCTTGTAACATTTGCTTCAAATAAATCAGCTTTTATATCAAAAGTAGTAGATGCAGAACTAAAATCTATAGTTCCATCTTCTACTGATAATAAAAATGAATTACCTTCAGTTACTTCTCGAGCAACAATATTATCTGCTCCTCCTAAGTAATGTTGTATGTTTGATATTCTCATATTATCTCCTGTAGGTTAGTTATGAGTAAATACATATCTGTGGATATATATTTTATTTTATTAAGTTTGTTTTACCCAGGCAGTACCATTCCATTTATAGATATATTCAGCAATTAAAACATCACTATTACTATCTGTAATTGTATAAGTACTTCCTTTGTTAGTATAAATTGTTGCACCAGTATCACTTGCACCTAAAGATAAACCAGTAATATCACTATCATTGCTTACCCTATATGCTAAATATATTTTAGTAGAAAAATAAATCATTTCTGATCCACTTAATACTGTATCAGGACTATCAACTGGGATATTATATATTTCAGAAACAGTTAAAGCATCTGTATCAATAACATATTGTCCATTTGAATTAGCAATTATATTAAAAAATCCATCTACTAATGCTGCAGAACCATTTGACATTCCATCAAATGCAAATTCTGGAGTTTTTAGAGTAGCTACTTTATATCCTGGAAATATAGTTTCTAAAGTATTTTTAGTAGTTTCAAACCAAGAATAATCTGTTGTAGTATTAGAAAATACATCTTTATTAGCGAAATCAACAGATCTTAAACCATAATAATCTGGTGTTTTAGAACCTAATGTTGTAATTGAAGCATTACCAACACCTGTTGTAAAATTACCTATTGTATTTCCTGTACCAGAATTATTACTTACAAGTAATTCATATGTATTATTTACATATCCATTATTAATTGCAGTAAATCTAATTTGATTAGTAACTGGTTGATCTACTTCAATATTCCAATCAGTTATAAAACTATTAACATTGCCTATTATATCTGAAATTGTATTTACAGCACCAGGTAAAGCTGGATTAAAACCAACAAAACCTTTATTATAATCAGTTGAACTACTTCCTGGTTTAGTTACTTGAACATTAGTTTTACCAGCATCATTAATATCTGTTTGTGTGGTACCTAAAATACCTTGTGTAATACTTTTTGTAATATTTGAATCAGAAAAAGTAAAATCTAATCCAATATCATCTTGAATTGTTGTGGTATAATTAACTATTTTTGAATCACCTGAATCTATAACAGCTGTTATATATCCATTTAAAGAAGCATTTAATGCATTTTTAAATTCAAGAGCACCCGCTGTTGCATCTAAATTATTACTAAATGATGTAACACTTCCACCAGTAAATGTAACCTTATTAAATAAAGGTTGTCCGTCCATAGTTTTTGTGTATAAATTAGGAGCAGTAATATTATATGTTTCACCTAATACTCCAGTTCTTGTAATTGAAGCATTACCAAAAACAATATTACCTGCATCTGTACCAGTAACACTTCCATTGCTTACTGTTGCGGTCCATAATTCACTAGGATTTGAATTAAATCCAACTGTGCTAGTAAACGTAATTTTTTTAGCTGCAGTATCATATGTAGCATTATAATTATTAGGCGATTCAGTACCACTATTTATTAAATTTATTAAATTATTTCCAATATCATCTGATTGATCATCAGTTTCTAAATTAGCTGCAACATTTAATGTTATTGTTCCTGTTCCATCAGGTTCAGTTAAAGTTATATTTGTAGCAAATGAAGTTCCTGCACCATCAGTTTCATGTTCATAATTATGAATAATATTTGTACCATCACCAGCAACATCATTAATTGAAAAAGATGTTACTTCATTTGAAGATGTACCTAAATTAACTATTATTTCATAACCTGAAAAATCTACAAGACCACTATCAGGATTTATATCATCTACATAAGCAGGTAATGAAACAGTTACTCCACTTATACCTAATCCTAATATTCCTGTTCTAATTTCAGATAATGCATCAATAGAACCTATTCCATTTGATAATGTAGCATTATTTAAATAACCTAATGTACCTAAATTAACTGAATATTGTGTATTGGATCCTGCACTCCATCTTGTTTCTGAAGTAGGTTCAGTTGAATTATAAATATATAAGTCATTATCTAAAATAAATTCTTTACCAAACCCAACAATATCTGCTGAATCTGAATAAGTAAATTGAGATGAATAACCACCACTATCAGTAAATATTTGTGTATTTGTAGTTGTTACTACAGCAACATTAGTACTATCTATAATATGAATATTTTTTAAACTATTTCTTACATTAATACCAGTAATAATATCTGAGCCTGACCATGTTCCTGCGTTTGCGTAAACAGAACTGATTGCCATTTTTAATTTCCTTTATTAGTTAAATTGTCCACCACCAGTTGCAATAAAATCATTATAATTTATTGAACTTGTTGCAACAACTTGTGAAGCTGAATTAGTGTAAGTAATTACATTGTTATTTGCACTAGCGCTAAAATTAGCTAAATTATCAATTGCAGAAGCTATAGCCGTAGCCGTACCTGCAACAGTTGAAGACATAGTATCTGTTAAATCACCATAATCTGTTAAAGATAATTCCCATGCTCTGATTGGATTACTAGTATTATCATAATTACTATCTAATGTAATTGTATATGTATTTGTTGTTCCAGGTCTGGTTAAATTTATTTCTCTAACAGTTGTGCTTGTAGTAACTTTTATAGTATTATCATCTTGTATTTTAATTGATATAATACCACTAACAGTTTCAACATCTTGAAATACTTTTTCATATCTATGATAATATCTAATTTTAGTTCCATTATACCACACAATAATTTTATCATTTGTATCTACAATGTTATTGCTAATATCTAAATTTGATATTGTATCTAGTATTGTCATTATTTTATTCCTATATTAATTAAATTGTGCACCACCTAAAGCTCCTAATAATGATGGTATTAAATAAACATTCCATATTTCACCTTCAGTAACTGATGAATTATAAAGTAAAACATCATCTCCCATATTAGAAACATTAAAGTTTTCAACACCACCTGCATTTGTTCTTGCATAATATGTCCAAGCATTACTAACTAATTTAAATGAAAATAATTCAGTATTAGACATTACATATGCAGTTGAAGTACCTATAGATACAGATCTTCCAAAACCGCTTGATACACCATCAGGAACTAATGAACTTAATTCTAAAATACCATTAACTTTAACACTATTAGATGAAGAATCTGCAGTTAAAAAACCAGCTGTATCCCAATCTTTAGCATTTGCAATTACTTTTCTAGATGTAGCATTTTGTATATCATCAGCTAAATTAATATGTAATAATTCTTTTTGTGTTACATTACCTCTTGTTCCTGTAAAACTTATTTCTTGTTGCTCTGTTACAGCAGTTCCTGAATTAAAACTTGCTGGAAATGTTATAGATCCAGAACCATCAGTACCACCAGTTCTTGTAATTGTATTAATTGTAGTTCCTGCATAACCTATTTGTTGAACAGCAGGAGTATCATTAAATGTATCTCTCATATTAGAACCAGTTGAACTGTCACCATATCTAATTTGAGTAAATCTATTTACAACTCCATAAGGGTTTTTTGTATCATTAGGATCTACAATAATTCCTGAAACACCTGAAGTAATACCACCAGCTCCTGGTCTAAATACACCAAAATCATAAGCATTAGAAAATGAACCTCTAGCAAACTGATTAATAGGTCTTACCCAAAGTACTAATGTATCTGTAAAATCTAAATCAAATACTTTATGTCTAATTACTTGATTTTCAGTAAATGGACCTGTTGATGTTCTAAATGAAATATTAAATTCTCTATCAGCAATAGCATCATTAATACTATCCCCAACATATATTTCAAATGTTTCTGTTAATCCAGTAGGTACAGTCCATTGTAGTTCTACAAATGGAGTAGAAGAATCTGTATTACTAGTAACGGATGTTAAATCAGTAATTGTTCCAAAATTTCTAGGATTAGCTAAATTTGTATTTGGAACTGTTTGAAATTCTGTTAATGCTTGTTCTGCATATGCATTAGCATTATATTCTTGTGCAGTAATATAATATCCTGATACACCATTAGTATTCATATCAGTTTCAGTAATAGAATTAATTTTAAATAATTTACTAGTAAAACCATAAGTACTATTTGTAACTGATATTATATCTGTAACTTGTAATGCTAAAGCCCTTGTATCTGTTTTAAATGAAACAATTAAATTATCTCTTGATGTTTTAATAATAACATTGGCAACTCTTTCAGCCATAATATTATTATTTAAATATTTTAATCTTGTATCCTGAACTAATTCAGGTTCATTATATGCTTTTTGATTACTAGCTAAACTTAAAAATACTTGATCATCTTGAAATTTTTGATCAATAGAATTAAATGAAACATTTATTTTATTTAATGTGCTATTAAAACCATCATTAACTATAGTAACATCCCCATACATATTATCAGGATTAAATGACATTACAGATGAGCCTGTAGTATCAGAAATAATTTGAAATTTACCTAAATGATATCCAAATATACCTTGAGAACAAACAACTAAATCAGAAATATTTAAATCTCTTGTATCATTCGTATTTAATGCTCCGTTTGTTGTATATCTTTTAGCATTTATTGAAGCACCATTTTTATCTGTATGTGAAATTAAAGTGTCACAAAATGCTTTATGAGCAATAAATGAATTTAAATCAAGATCAGAATCACTTATTACATCACCACAGCCATAAAAAGTATTAGTTAAATAATCTAATAAACATTCAGCTGGATTATTTGAATATGATAAAGTACTTGATAAAGTGCTTCCACTAAAAGTTCTAACTAATTTACCGTGAACTTCTGCACCTAATTTATTTGTTAATCCTGTTACAGATTCATCTCTATTATATTTTAATTCTACATATAAATATGCAACATTTGGCATTGTTCTATTTGCAGCATTAGTATTCCATTTAGTAGAAAATGTTTCCATAGGAGAACATCTACCACCAGCTTTAAATTTTTTAACTATTAAATTTCCATTTAAAAAGTCATCTGTATTACCATCTGGATCTGTTGCATTTGTTACATTACCATTACTATCTAATGTTAATCTAAAATTGTCCCAATATATATCATCAATACTTTCAATAGGCCCCTCGCATAATGAAATAATAAATGCCATTGTTTGGTTATCAGATGTTATATCTGCAAATGTAATTGAACCATATAATTTACCTTGTCCATAAATAACAGGAAGTTTATTATTAGGATCAGAAGCAATTCTTTGTCTAATTCCAGGATCAGGTGCTGTTTCTCCAACTCCTGCATTTGGTATATCTGGAGCAAATAATTTATTTGTAATAAATGAAACTGCTACTGATAATGCAAATCTAGCTATCATTCCTTTAACACCTGCCGATGTAAGTAATGTTATAACTGGTGCAGCTGCTGCCATAATTAAATTTCCTTTTTATACATTAATTGAAATTCTTTATAGTTCAATTTATTAAAATTAATATTAGTTTTAGGTATAGAATAAAAAATTATATCTTTAACTTCTTTATGATTTTTTATTTCTTTTTCCAATTTTTTATTCATTCTATAAAATATAGATGAACCTCTCTTATTAGGATGAACCCAAGTTAATAAAACATGTAATTGTGTTAGATATGGGTTTAATAAATTAGGTATTTTCATTCCTAATAATACACCATCAATAACTCCATTTTCATCTTCTGATATTACTGCAGTTTTATCTTTAGCTATTGCTTTCATTAAACCTTTATAATATTCTGTATTATCTTCTTTAAATTGACCAAAGTCAAATTCTTTTCTGTGTTGTTCAAGTAATTTTACACCTTGATCAACATCTTTATATTCTCCGATTCTTATCATTATATTTATTCTCTATTAGTCTGTTTAGTCTTCTGCTCCAAATCTTGGATTAAAAAGTACCATTGAAGCAACAAATTCCATTGATGCATCATTGCTTGTATATTCTTTAAATGAACTATCAGATGTAAATCTACCTGATTTAGTATCTAATAAAGCACCTACTATATTTTTACATTCAATACTTATATTTACATTACCTGTTTCAGAATTTTCTTCATCTACTGAATGCGAATTAATTATTCCTTGCCATTTTTGATAAACTTGACCTTGAATAGCACCTGTTTCATCATTCCAAAAAGCTTGATATATTGTAACTATACCACCAATAGCATTTACATTTTCTAAAGCAGCTATAATTGTATTTGGTAAACCATTTAATTGTATAGTTATTGCATTAGTTTTTACATCTTTTGTTTCTTCAACAGCAGATAAACTAATTATATTTGAGCCAGGTAAATATGTATCATTATTATATGTAATATTTGTATATCCAGTATTTAAAAATAAACTATCATTGTTATCTGAAGTAACTTGAAATTTAATTAAATTAATCGGATAAGTTTTAACACTTGCTGCTTCAGCTAATGTTGTTGAATCTATCGATTTCATTATAATATCTCCTGAAAATTAAAACTATCATAAGCATAATAATTATATCCCGGGCCAGGTACAACAGATACATTTGGTCTTCCATTTAATAACATTTTAAATTGTACACCGTTACCATAAGTAAATGTATTACCACTTACTATTGGATTAATTGCACCAGTCATTAGTTTAAAAGTTAATAAATTACCGGCTGTTGCAGTAGCATCAGCTTTAATTTGATATACTTTTGTGCTTGAACTAAATTGTATAAAATCACCAGCTTTAACATTGCTTGATAAATCTACATTAGATAATTGTATATCTTCTCCACTTGTATTAGCATCAACAACTGTAATTGTTAAACCAGATTGTGCAATTATACTTCCATTAGCAAAAGTTAAATTAATATTTGATGGTAAATTTGCAGTTTTAAAATCAATTCCATCTGTTATGCCTAATAATTCTGCTTCTACTTCATCATATTTTGTTTTAGTTAATAATGGTAAATTTACTTCCATAGAATAAAATGTCGGACTGCCTCTTTCTATCCTAGCATATCCTGAATTAGATATTGATCTTCTAACTCTTGCAGCTCTATTTAATGATATACTATTTGTATATTCAAATATTTTTGACATTATCTTCTCCTATTCTTTAAACCAGCAGTATTTCTAGTAAAATTTCTATTAGCTCCACCTACTTCAGCAGGGCTACTTGTTATAACAGATTTAATTTGATCAATTGATCTTTGATCTACATTTCCAGATATATTAATAGTATTATTAACTACACTTCCCATATTTCCTTGAGCTTGGTTTCTTGGTATTACAACTTCACCTGGCGTTAATAATGCAGGTATTCTATCTGTATATGGTGCACCACCTGGTACAACACCACCTTTATTAAATCCTAAGAAAGAAAAGAAACTACCACCAGAACTACCACCAACAGCAGCAGTTGCAGTTGCTAATGCTAATTGTTGAGCCTTTTCTGATGTAATTTGTTTTTCTATTATAAGTTTTTTATTTCCAAAACTTTCAAATAATCTTTCTATTCCAGCCTCAATAGTCTTTTTTATAATAGTTTCAGCTATAGTATTTAATATGTTTTTAAATATATTTTTAGTAGTTTCTAATAATGAATTACCTTGTCTTAATCCTTCTAAAAATGTTGTGCTAATTGTATCTGAAATTAATTTAGCTTCAATACCAGATTCATGTAAAAGATCTCTAAATGTCATTTGAGCAGCATTAGCCTTAGCTTGATCACGAATCATATCTCTATTCATGTTCATAATTCGCTCATTTAAGGCAGCTAAATCTGATTGTCTTTTTAAAAACTTAGGATCAGAAGCCGCACCAAAATTAGGTCTTGAGCTAGGGTCTCTTATAGCTCTTGGAGTGGTTCTTGTTCCTGAAAATAATTCTTTTTGTTTTCTATTTAATTTTGTGTAAGAAGCAATAACTTCGTTAGCTTCCATTTTTATTTGATTAAGTTCTTCTTTTAATTTTTTTGCAGCTTCTTCTGCATCTTTTGAAGTTTCTGGAAATATTTTTAATTTAGAAACAAAATTAAGAACAGCTAATGTAGCCTCTTTCATTTTTTGTATAAAATGATCTTTAATTGTATTTACAACTTTCATTATAGCATCATTAAATGCAATAAATGCTACAACTGCTACTTGTATTGAAGTTATAACAATACCAACTATGTTGGCTCTTAAAGCCACATTTAAAGCAGCTAAAGTAAATGTTGCACCTTTTATAGTTGTTGCCAATAAAACAAATTGTGAAGCAATACCTGCTACAAATGTAGCTATTTTTAATCCAATAAATGTTTTAAATGCAAGAACTAAAGTATCTATATTTCTAGATACAAACCTAATTGCATTTTCAATACTTTTAAAAGCTCCTGCTAAATTTTCACCAACAGTTCTAGCTAATGATTTTAATTCAGCATCATTTCTTTTAAAATTACCTACTAAATCAACTAATTGTTTTTTAACACCTTCAAATAAAGGTTGAGCAGCGGCTTGTCTAAATCTAAAATAAGCATCTTCTACAAATGAAACCTGTGCTTCTAAAGTTTGTTCAAAGTCTTTTGTTGCTTTAGAAAATTGACCACCATTAGAAAATACTTCAAAAAATCTTTTTCTAGTTGCTTCAACTGATACTTTAGCACCAGCTTCAAAGCCTAACATTGCTCTAACACCTCTTTCTCTAAAAACGTCAGCGGCAGCAATACCACCAGCAAATGCTCTTTGAATTTGTTCAGCAGTTTGTCTAAAATCAAGACCTGTAGCTGCAGCAACATTACCTGTTAATTCTAATACTTTAGCTAATTCATCAGCATCTTTAGATATAACAGCTAGGTTACCAGATGCAGCAGCAATTGCTTCTAGTGAAAAGGGAACTTTACCAGCAAATGTATTTAATGTATTAAATGCTTTTGCACCCTCTGAAGCTGAATTAAACAATAGTTTAAATCTTACTTGTAATGATTCAGTAAGTTGACCAGCAGCAAATGTATCTCTTACAAATTTACCAATACCAAATGTAACAGCAGCTAATGATGCAGCAACACCAACTTTTAAAGTTGTTCCAAGTGCTGCAAAAGTTGCTCTTGATCTAGCAGCCGAAGCTTCTAATTGTTTTAATCTTTTTGAAGCTATAGTAGCATTAGTACCTAATTTATTTAAACTAGATTGCAATGAACTTACTTGGCTTTGTCCCTTAACATTAGTAATTATATCTAATTTTACAGCCATTTTTCCTTATCCGTTAGTTATTTCCACATTAACTTCATCAAAGTATTTTCTAAAAGCAGCCTCTATAAATTTAGTAGGTGCTTGTTGTGAATGTCCATTGTTAAGGAATTCTATGTATGTTGTACCATTTGTAACAATAATTTTATTTGGTTTGTCTTTTGGAACCAATATATTTATATTAGATGTTATAGTAGGCTCTTTTTGATTATAGTATGTTTCAGTGTATCCAATATACCAGCTATTTCTTGCTTGGCCAGTGTCAACTGGAGTTGTTAATTTTACATCAGCAAATGCCTTTAATGCTCTCGATCTAAATTCCTGTTCAATTGCTTTATTAACATCTTTTTCAAGATCTTTAGCAGCAGTTTTTAGACCAATAGTAGTTATTGCCATTATATTAATTTACCCTTATTTATACCCTTTTTAATAATGTATCTTTGTGTACCATTGGCACCAATATTTACTTCTTTTTTAAGGTTTCTAGATAATTCTTTTTGTTTTAATTTTTTTTTAGCAACATTACTATATTCGATTATTTTTTTAATATCTCTCATATTGCCTTTCAAGCGGGCAGTTTACACCGCCCCACTATTATTCAGATTTTTTAGCTAAGCTTTTTAATTTATTAAAACCAGCTTCTAATTTTAAATCTTTTTGTGTATCACTACTCTTCATCATTTTTAACGAAGGAAATAATTCATTTACCCTAAGTGGTTTAGTACCTTGGTATGTAGTTTGAGCTAATATAGCAGTTCTATGATCTTCTCGCCAACCATAAGGTCTTTCATTAAAATATTTTATCCAGCCCATATATTCTTTGCTGGACATATTATATATAGTATCTAATGTAACACCTAATTGATGAGCTATTTCATATTCTGCTAACTCTTCTTCCCCAATTCACCACCTTTGTCATCTTTAGCGGCTAAACCGTTATATTCAAGAATATCTTGAGATAATTGACTTAATGCTTGAATAGGAAAGTCTTGAAATTCAGATTCTTTCATATCTTCAGCACCAACAACAGTTTGTCTAAATATAGCACTTAAAGTTTTTAAACCACTAACATCATCAGCTTTATTTACATCTAATGCGTTTTGTAAATCTTTTATACCTTTAACTGTCAGTTGTTTTATTTCCACTTCCTGATTCAGAAATGGTATTTTCTTCGTTATTTGTATTATTTTTATGTGTTTCATTCTTTATTTCCTCTAAAGGTTTTATATATAAATGTTTATTATTCGATTCAAAGTCTTCCATCATTTTTCTAATTTTATGTAAAACATCTAATGTTTCAAAGACTTCTTGTTTATCATTTACATCTTTTAATCTATCATAAGTTTTTCTTATGGATGTATCTATAGATTTTTTTATGTGTAAAGAAGTTATTCTTAATACATAATATTTATTAAATGGTTTATTATCCATGATTTTTATCCTATACAATTTAATTAAGCTGGGCAATTAAGCCCAGCCTAAAAATAATTTTATTATGCGTCAGCAAACGGACCAGTATAGTCAGTTGAAGTACTTAAAGTCAAAGTTGCCTGATTTGAATCAGTCAAATTTGGAGATACTTCAAAAGAAGCTATTTGTCCTTTTACATAAAATGCAGCATTATCACCAGTAGATGCGTTTTTAACATCTAGTTGAAATACATAAGTTATTCCATCTTGAACTAAACCTTGAATAGTATCATGTACAGACGGTACATAATTCAAAGTAAATTCCAATGTTGGAGCATCAGATTGTCCTTGGATCTGTGAACTTACAGATTGTCCATAATTTGGTACGTTAACAATGTTAGCGGGTTTACCAAATGAAGGAAATTCTCTGATGTTAGTAACTTCAGTATTACTTGCAAAATCACCACCACCAGCTATAAAAGCTTGGTGTTCAGCGTCAGTTGTTGGTAATGTGTAGCTACTATCAGCTTTGTATTTTAGTTTAGTGAAAATTCCAGCACCTATATTTGAAATTAGAGCCATTTTTGTTATTCCTTTATATTATTTTTGGTTAAATTGATCTGAAATTGACAGTATAATTCACGTTAAATAAACCTGCATCTTTCGTGTCAATTCCAATGTTTGTTATAAAGCTATTAGTTGTTTGTAGATATCCAGAGATTACTTCTTGATCTAATAATGTTTTTAACATATCAGCAATTTCATATGCACGTTTCATACCTGCTCCGGCTGGAACAAATATTTGACATACAATCTGACCATTTGCTATTACATCTTTATAAGCTAATTCTGAAGAAAATGGTAATACAGAAACCCGTATCCATTCTTCAGCATTAATTTCCCCTTGATAATTCGCAGGAAATGCTTTTATATTATTAGCTGTCCAAGCGCTGGAAGCAAACAAACCTTCAACAGCTGTCAATAATTGTGATATTGTAGCCATTATATTTCCCTTCCAACAGTTAAATTAATAATGTAATTGTTATCTTCAAACTTATTTATTTTCCAAGTTTTACCTCTCATTACGATATTATCATAATTGTCAATAATCTTAGAATCTAATTTAGCTGAATCAATCATTAAATTGCATTCTAACCTAGGTTTATCATCATTAGTTCTAAATTGATTTTCAATTACAGCCTTAACAGTAATTGATGTATCAGTAGAACTAGTAATAGATTGTGTAGCAAAGTCATAAGCAGTTACATTTTTATTTGTAAATGTTATATCTTCACCAATATCACCTATAGTATCAAATGCCATTTTTACATTATCTTGAATTAGTTTATGATAACCCATTAGGCACCTCCACTAACTTTAACTCCCCTATTTGTACTCATACTAGCTGGATCTTCATATTTAGCAATTAATTTTTGGATTTGATCAGGTAATTGTTTAAAATTACTTAATCCAGAACCTAAATCAAAAGTTAAAGAAATAGAACCAACAGATAAATCTTTCAATCTGGGTGAACCAGATGATTGATCTTCTATTGTGCTCATATTTTTGATCAGATGTAAAGCAAGTTCATAGGTCGCTTTTTTGATATCTTCAGGAATAGTTCCCATATCACTTGTTGTTCTATCATCTTCTAAAGTTTCATACCCACCAGATTTAGTATCCCAGTAAGTAATATCTCTTGGCCATGATAGAGGATATGAGGTAGTAGGTATAGCCGTACCACCCCAATCCAAGTCATCGAGAATTCCTGTGGCTGTTACTAAAGCTCGTTCAACAGTTTCATCTGTAGCACTATCCCAAGAAGTTTGGTTAAGTCTATCATAGAAATAACTTTCTGCTTCTGTTATAGTAACAAATGAATTGATTCCTTTTTGTAAAGCCATTATTTTTCTCCGTATCTAATAGTTATAATATTAACCGTGATAAATTGGGAATAAACCAATTTGGTTAACGTTAGTAGCATGTACTGTCCAG
>Ga0070747_1000800_pt1 | contig 15407 bp, 10 predicted proteins | sample VirMetDEL_Mar_31_FD_77321 | JGI IMG/M metagenome (GOLD analysis project Ga0070747, IMG submission 77321) | Aqueous microbial communities from the Delaware River and Bay under freshwater to marine salinity gradient to study organic matter... | ecosystem: Environmental > Aquatic > Marine > Coastal... | reverse complement strand
TATATTTCTGCTGAGCGATCAACTATTATTTTTGGATTTCTATAACTCATTATTAATTAAAATTTTATTCCATAAAGAGGATTAATAGCCCCAGTTATAAGGCCTGCTAATTTATCAGAATTTGGATTTACAGCGCTTGGAGCAGACCTATTAAAAGCCCCGCCTCCTACAGCTGTGCCTAACATACCTGTGACACCACCAACAGCACCTGTTATTGCTGATGCTTGCGCTTGGTTTGCAGAAGCTTGGTTAGCTTGTGCTTGCGCTTGCATACCTGCAGCCCTGTCAAGATCTGCATTAATTCTATTTTCTTGTGTTTGAAACTCAAACTGTTGGCCAGCAGCATCCGCGGCTTGAACTCGTTGTCCTTCTGATATAGCAATAGACTGAAGTCTTTGTTGTTCAGATATTTTTTGAGCTTGTAAAGCTTGTTCACCTTGTGCTCGTAGTTTTTCGTTTTGAGCTTCTTGTTGTTCTATGTTAGCTGCGATATTTTTCTTAGACTGCAACGCTGCTTGAGCAAGAGCTGTTGCTCCACCTGCGCTAGCACCAGTAGCCATAAGTGTGTCTAAAGTATTAGCAAGAGCAATATCAGTTTGTTCCATCTGTATTTCAGCCGCTTGTGTTGCTACACCTAACTGCGCAAAAGGATTTGTTAGTTGACCTGATAAATCTCTAGCTAGTTCGCTTAAATCTTTTGTAGAAGAATAAGGATTTATTACGTCTTGCCTAGAGTTTTTTAAAGACCTAAGCTCAGCTTCAGCTCTAGCCTTGTCATTCCTCGCTCCTTTAGCGGCTTGCTTTGCTTGATTAGACGCAACTGCTCCGCCTATAGCGCTTAAGCCTGCTCCAATAGCTAGTGCTGTACCTACTGCCATATTAATTTATTTTTTTAGTTACTTCATAAGATGGTTTATCATCAACCACCCAGTTTAATTTTCGATGTGTTTCTATCAAAGGTTTTGTTCTACCTATAGTAAACATGTAGTTTACACCGTTAGTTTTACAAACTTCTTCAGCTGCATTTATTAAAAGCTCTATAGCTTGTTTTCTATCAGCTTCTCTATACTTAGGATTAGATATAACCCATTCAAATAAAGCTGCTTTAGAATTAGTATAATATATAAACCCTGCTGCTATAGATGTATTTTGTTTGTAAACCATAAGTCCACCAGTGCCGTTATCAGGTAAAAAATCTTTAGGTGGATTAACCCATTCAGGCCAAGCATCCCACCATTCACATAATGTACCCCAATCACTGTCCGCTAGTCTGCGTACGTTTAATTCCATATAATTTAATTTAATAACTTGATACTGCGTATCTTGATCCTACTGACCATAATTCTTTCGCGCCACCTACATCTGTTATTGTATCTGTAGATATTGTTACAGTAGCATATCTACCTTTTATACCTGATATTTGTTTTCCGTATAGTACTTCACCGTTTGTGGCTGCACTATTATTTTTTAACACCGCGTAGTATTTATTTTCTTTACGATCAAAACCATATCTAAATATTGGTGGTACTAGCGCGGCGGTTGCATATGTATTACCTTGTGAATCAAAAGCACCTCCATAGTAACTTGGTACTAACGGAGCTGTATCATTAGTGCTTTGGTAATTATCTAATGGATTTTGTGTTCCATAATCAAATCTTTGCGCATCGGATATAAAACTATTTACTTGCCAACCATTATCACCTTCGTAATTTACAGTTAAAAAGTTTTTAGCTACAGAAGAGTTTTGATTAAATACAAATTCTATATTAGATTCTTTTCTAAAACCATAAAACGTTCCTCTATTGTTACCAGTTAAAGGTGAATATTGTTGATATATTTCTTGATCTTTAGTTGTGTAATATTTATTTTTTAAACTAAAAGAAAATGAAGGTTTGTAAGTATAAAAACTAGTCCAACCATTTACAAGCTCGTCAAATGCTAGTGTTTTATAATTAGCATTACTACCTGTAGTTTGATCATCTGCTATCGGAACAGCCCATGTTGGTTTTTGTTGTATAGATGTTATATAGTTTTTATTATGTATATCATATCCACCAACTATTTTGCTAGTTGTAGGCGCCACAAAAGCTACTCCATTACCAGTACCGACGCTAATAGTTTTATTAAAAGTAACAGTTTGGCCAGATACTTGTGTTACGTATATATCTGGTTGTAATACACCATTAACCCAAAGTTGCATACCTTTTTGTACGTTACTTAAAGCATTTGATATTTGAGCTATTGAAAGAGTTTTCGCGCTAAAAGCTGCTACAGTTATAGAATAAGGAGTTTGCAAACTACCAATAATAACTCGTGTTGCTTCAGACAAATTAGTAAGTTCATCTCTAAAAAAGTCTAGCATACCGTATCTAGATATTTCTGTAAGACCATCTTTAGATAATCTAAGTACACTATTACGATCTTTGTCTACAAAGTACCTTTGAAAACCATAACTAGCAAAACTTTCAGGGTTTCTACTAATACCAAAATCACCGTTATAAGGTACAAGCTCACCAATAACTTGAAATCTAGAAGTTATTGTAGCATTTCCTTCAGCAGAATATATAGCATCTTTATCTATAAGAGCTCTGTTAATCTTGTTTTCTTGAAGAACAATTAAATTACTATCATTAGCATGAAGTTTTTGTATAGAACCATACGCAGGTGGTGCTGATTTAGTAATGTCTTCACCTATAGAAAATTGATTTGTATTATTTATACCTGTTCTAGAATTAAATATACCAGAGTATATAAGTGAATTAAATCTATCTTGTTGTAATGATTCTTCTTCTGCAAAATAAGCTTTAGCACCTAAACCTACTTGTGTATTGTTGTAGCCACCTCGTATTCTAGATTCTTCAACTATAAAATTACCTTTGTTACTAGAAATATCTATAGCTCCTGGAAAATTATAAGAAACTCCTGTTGATCCAGACGGGTTTAATACTCTAAGAGTGATAGTACCACTAGTACCTGCTGTAATAGTTAAAACATCACCATCTGAATAACCGCTACCGTTGTTTCTTATTTTAATTTTGTTTATAGCTCCACTGTTTACAGAAATAATATCAACTGTTAAACCAGTTCCACTACCACCTGTTGTCGCTGTACTGTTCGATACTCCGTAACCTGAACCTGCTGTGAAAGAAGCTATACCAATAACTTGCCTTGCAAAAGTACCTGATGCGTTATAAGGATATCCACCTGGATATACAGGTACTTGACTTGCTAAAATATCATCATCTTGCTGTAACTGTTTTAACCAGAACGAATTATAGTATAATACTTCTTTTACTATAGCCATTATATTATTATCACTTATTTTTAATTATTTTTATGCAAGATCGATTACAACTGAAAAACCTAAAGTATTGTTAGTTGTTATATCTGTTCCTGTTAATATATTGTTAGTACCAGTACTTGGAGCTAAATGTGGTAACGTAATAGTACCTACGTCTGTAATAGTCTGTGGTGATTGAATTGTTGTTTGAAGTAAAGGCGTAGTTGTTGATATGCCTTCAGCAAAAACACTAATAGTTAAAGTATCAGGATTAGGTACTTGAGCAGGTACACCTCCCGTTTGTCTTCTAACATTCACTGTTATAGTTTCACTTGTGTTACCAGTAGGTTGTGGTTGTAAATTAAGTAAGCCAACAGCTGTGCCAAAAGGATTTGAAGAAGTACTTGACGCTTGAAGCGTTTGACTTACAGGTGTTCCGTTACCACTGTATATAAATTCTGCTTGCATGTCAATATTACCACTATACGTAGTGCTATTGTTATTTATTTGTAAATCAATACCAACTTGCAAACCTATTGAAATATTAACTGTCGCGTTTGTTGTAGCTGTTAAACCCCCAGCATCTGTTAATATTATAGGTATTATATAATCACCATTATCCGCAGTTGTTAATGCTGCATTATTTTGTATTAACATACTTGTTGATGGAGGTATAGGCCCGTTAGGCTCTATGCTAAAACCATAGTTATTTAAATTAGGATCTGTTACACCACCTTTAGTAACTGTATTTGCAGCTATAGAAAAACTTAAATCTTCTTTTTGTTGAATAGAACTAGCACTTGTATTTACACCATTAACAGCGTTAGTACTATAATCTGAATTAGGTATTGGTCCATCGCCTTGTATAATATAAGGACCTGGTACGGTACCAAAAGAAGGTACGGTATTAGTTAATGTCCAATTAATTGTAAAATCAATAAACACAAGAGTTGAATTATCTTGAACACGTATAACTAAAGCATAATTATTTTCTGCAGCTATAGGTGAAATGTCAAAAAACCCATTTGTTTGTACATAAAAACCACTACCACTAGTGACTAACACAAAAGGTGTTATATCCGCATTAGTTGCGCTTTTAGCTAACAAAGGAACACTATTACCACCTAAAGTATTTCTAGTAGCAGATATTATAGAAAAGTTTTGACCAGTTACTAATGTGCCAGAAGAATTTAAAGGAGTAATTAAAGAACCAGAATCACCAAAAACAGCAGCGTTTATAGGGTTGCTTTCATTTTGAGCGGCTGTTGTAGATGACAAAGAAACAACTCCGCCAGCACTTTGAGATTGTTTAACTTCTAAATTAAGATCTTCAACTAATCCTACAGATGTAGTTTCCCAGTATATATCTAAAACAGATTCTACAGGTGCTGTTTCAAAAACACTTAAAGCTAATCCAAAAGTTCCACCACTTGAATCTATTTTACCTATTTTTTTAGCTGTAGTAAGTCTTGCTATATATGGGTTTGATTCGCTATTATAAAATGATTCATAAGTTAAATTAACACCTGCGTCGTTTTTATAATTAGTTTCACCTAAAGTAGATACACTAGCAGCAAAAACTGGAGTTGAAGGAGGGTTATATTGAACAGAAAAAGTAGAAGATTCACTATCAAAAGGTTCTACTCTACCAAAAAGTCTAACGCTACTTTGAAATATTTTTTGATCAGGACCTACTTCAGATAAATCTCTAGGTATTTTATTTATATTATCATTAAACAAAACTATATTAGAAGTTTCATTTATTTCAAATGGTGTTTGCAAAATTGTTTCAGATTCAAAAGGATAACCTGATAAAATACCAGGCACATATACATTGTAATAATCTTGTTCTGTTTGTCTTACTACAAATTTATACGAGTACCAACCAAGTAAATTAGGTTCGCTTATACCTGTTATCGTAGCAGTTCCATTAGCACCTGGAACTCCATCTATATTTATTGTATCGCCATCTGAATAACCTTCACCCATTTTAGCTATTTCAACGCTGGTTATAGCGCTACCTGTCACGGTTATATTTACAGTTAAACCACTACCTGTACCTCCAGTAGTAGTAACATTATTAGCGCTAGAATACCCAACACCTCCATTTAATACTACTATTGTTTCTGCAGCGCCTATTGGTATATAAACACCAGGATAACCATCTTGTTTATCTACTGGTATAGCATTTAAACTACCTTTTTTATTATCGAATAAAACAGATAAACTATCACCAGGCCATTTATATAAACTTGAAGTAACGCCGCTTGATGCTGAAGGAGATGACCAAGATTTGTAAGGTACATATATAGTAGAACTACCGTATTGTACTGTATTTTCAGAACTTGAAACATCTTTAGAAGATAATATAGTTGTAGAAGATCTTCCATATTTATCAGCTAAAACTACTCCTAATTGATAATTTCTATTTTGTTTAAGCGTGTGGTTTGGATATTCTATTTGACTATAAATAACATTAGCATCAGGAGAACCTGTGTTTACTTGAGTTTTATCTGCAAATCCTAATCCGTAATTTAAAAAATCAGGAGAACTATGCTTGTCAATGTAGTTTCCGTATATTATTCTATTACTACTTGTCTCTTGAGAAAACGCCCTGACAGGAACTTTATCATAAACTCTTGTTGTTTGATCTTCGGGTAATACTTTGTATGGTTTAGTAGATAAATATTTATATGTAAAAATATTAATATTAGCATTACTACTCATATTTTTATTAACCTCTTCAATAGGTATTGTTTCTACAGATTTAATAGAAATTTGATCAGATTCTTTATATAATATTTCTACAGCTGAAACACGTAAGCTTGTTTCTATATTATTAGAAGGCATTTCTATATTTAAATCAACATCAGTAGCGTTGTTTTCCATAAAAGAAACTACAGTACTTCTATAAGTTTGCTCTGCGTCGTTTTTTGCAAAATTACTCTTTGCAGACACAGCATCAATGTCTGGTTGTGAAGAAACAAAATAACCTGATTGTTTAGGTACAAAACAAGACTGACTAAACGGTGCCATTATAGAATATTCACCATCATCAAATTTAAATCTATAACTAAAACGTATAAACCTATCTTTTACATAATCTGGATCACCAGCCCAATCAGCATTATAATCTGGGTTTGGCTGTTGAAAAGCTATATCCTCGTTACCAGTTACAGACGTCGATGATACAGTTGGAGAAAATGTAATTAAAGTTGCTGTAGATGCAGTAACAATTTTATCGTTTAAAATAGGTGCTCCAATACTTACTATTTTAGAACCTACACTGGGAACAAAACCTGTTGAATTTATAGTAACTTGGTTAGTTACACTTTGAGTACCATTAATTGTTGAAGCTATATTTATCGGTAAAAATTCTTGTGAAGGATTTGATATAGTAGATTTAAGCTTATTATTGTAAGCCATGTCTACAAATCTAACAGGGTTTACTGGTGCAAATTTAGCTACAGATATTTGATCTTCATTTTGATAATAAGAATCATCATTTGCTGCTATACTTACATTTATTTTTCTTGGTTGGTTTCTATAATCAGTAAAAAATAATAAATTTTCTATAATACTAACGCCATATATAGGACTATTTTTAGAAAAATTTAAAAATCTACCTTCTACTAATTTACTCCAAGTACCTGCACCTAAATTATTATATTGATAAATAATACATTTAGCAGTTGATGGGGCAAAATTACTAATAAAATCAGAAGAAGTGTCTACATAATCAGTGTAAAATAAATATACATTGTTTTCAGAAGGATCTACAAAATAACCTATAACATCTAGATTAGGATCTGTAGGTAGTAAAGGATTAGCAACAATAGAGTTTCCTTCTATATTTTCTAACGCCCCAACATCTTCACCCTGTGATCTACTAATAGCCACGTTTTGTGCTGATCTGTACTCGCCTTGTGGAATCAATCGATCATCAAGATCTTGATTCATTTTAGACTGTACAAAATTATTTTGAATATCTGGCATTTAATTCTAGTGTTTTATCCATTTAGATTTACCACGTGTAACTTGTACAAACTCGTTTAGTTTAATATTAGATAAACGTATTTTAGCATTACGAAGTTTTGCAGACTTTTCTTTTTTAAGTCTTTGTACTACATATTCGGGTTGATTTGCTCTTGTAGCAATTATAGCATGTAATATATAAGCATACATAGCTTCTTCCGCCATTTTAGGTACTTCAGTATCTAAATCGCTAGAAAGACCATCTGATATATATTCTAAGTTTATTATTTTATCAACTAAATTATTAGAAAAAGATATTTTATTTATTCTATTATTAATATTAAAATAACCATTTATGTTAGCATACTGAGGATCTAATCCGTATCGTTGGCCATAACCAACCATACCAATATAATCATTGAAAAATTCAGATGCTAGCAATGGATCATTTAATAAATTTGCTTGATTGTTAAAATTATTTTTATCCCATCTATCATCTATTATAGAACTAGCTGCTTCTATATTTTCGTTAAAAGCATCTTGCATTGGTACTCCTTTGTTATCTTGTATTGGAAGTTCTGTCGGGCTTTGATGAAGATTATTTGAAGGCATTATAATATGCTGACGACCATTTTGGTCTACCCAATATATGTTTACATAATTAACGTAATCTTGTGGAAGAACTACGCTTAAGCTTTTAGGAACTGTAAGTTCTTGAGATTTTTTACTTTTTAGCGTATCATAACTAAATTCTTGTAGTGCTCTTTTAGCATGAAATATTACATCAGTTCTTTTTACATCTAAAACAAGTTTACCAGCGCCGATGTAAGCTACTAAAAAGTTGTTTACTATATCACCTATTTTTACATAAGAGTAAGAACCATAATTGTTTTCTACTATATCTCCAAAAGCTTTTTCTCCTATAGTGTTACCGTAATTACCACCATCTAATTTTTTTAATTGCACAACTACAACTGTGTTAGCAGCAAGAGCGCCTGTTATTGTTATAGCGTTGCTAGAAACTGTATACGGGCTAGTGTACTCAGTATATGTACCTGCAGCTCCTGTAGGGCTTGTATATAACTTAAAATTGTTTAAAGCATAACTAGGTGTTGCAGAAGATGCTGCGTTAAATATTAGATCTGTATTAAATGTAGTTGTAAATACTTGACCAGCAGTACCACCTGCGTCACCAACAAAGCTTTGAGCTCCTTCGTAATATTGCCTATTATTTTCTTGCATCATCGCCATGTCTTAACTTTTTGAATTTACTTCTTCTGATTGAACTGCTTGAGAAGCCGCTTGAACTATTTGTGGATCTCTAATTACAACACCCGCATAAGCAAGTATACGAAGTATAACTTCTGTTTGCTCCGTGTTATCTAACTCAAATTGAGTAGATGTAGCTGAATTATATATATATGGTCCAGAGGTCCAAGGACCACCACCTAGTTGTTGATAACCCCAAACAACATCAGCAGGTTTACGTATGTAACTAACTGTTATATCTGCAGCAGTAACAATCGTTGTTGGCTTTACAAATATATGTGTTTCACCTGTATTTGCACCACCAGTTCCTTGAACTACTTGCTCGTATAAATAAACAGGAAATTGAGTTGTAGGTTTTGTAAGTGGAGAAAGATTAATATTTAAGAAGTCATTGCGTTCTACGCGTTGTAATTCTTTCTCATCTTTATATATAACTGTACCTATTCTGTGTAGATCAGATGGCGGTAAAAAATAACCACCAGCTCCGTTATAAGTAGTATTACCTATAGTTTTAAATATAGATATACAATTGTCAATATTTTTTTGTCTGTTAGCGTATTCGCTGTCAGCTTGTGGCACTCGTAATTGCTGATTAAGATCTTCAAAATAGTTTTCAAAAATTTCTAACTGTACCTGTGTGCCTAACTTATTGAACTCTTCTGGTGTTATATAGCCTCGTTGTTCTTTGTTAAGAATAGACAACACCGTTGTATAAACAGTATTTACGTTTATTGCCATTGATTTTTTTATTTATATACAGGGCGCATTACACGCCCTGATATATTATTACACGTTAGAGAAGTTTTTTCTCTATTGATTTATAAACTTCTACGCCTTCGTCAGTTTTAAACCACGCAGCCATTGCTGAGTATGGGTTTTCATCAAACGGTACGTTCATTAGTTTTCTTCCATTACTACCCCAAGTAAATGTTCTTTGATCTTGTGATAGATTAATAACTCCATTTTCTGTAGCTACAATTGCTATATTACGTAATTGTACGTTTTCATCATTAGCAAGTTCTACAAACAAAGATGGATTCTTTTTAGCAAACAATAATAAGTCGCGTTTAAGTTCTTTAGAACTCATCTTAGACACCTTAGAACCAATCTCAACACGCATAATAGCTTCTATCTGATCTATATCCATAGACTTAGCAGCGTTAAGCGCATCAATTTGTAGTTCTAATTCATCAAGTTCGTCTTCAGCTTCTTCTACCGCACTATACTCTTCGTATAATTTACCTTTTAAAGGGTGGTATAATGAAAGTAATTTTTGTAGGTTTTGTTTTTGTTTAGGTACAACAAGGGTGCCGTCTTTAAACATAATGTGACCTAAAGTTGCTTCACCTTTTTGTTCATCAACAAGAGGTGAATCTTGGTTAGTCGCGTATCTTATTTCTCTTTGTTTACCTGTTACAGAATCAAAATATAGTAACGCGTGTTTTCTTGTGTGTCGTCCTGGAATTTTAAGTGTTAAAGGTGATTTATTACCTTTTAAAAAATAAACACGTTCTTTAATTTCCCATTCAGGTTTATTTGACTTTTTTTCTTCAGTTTTAGCCTTAACTGTTTGTTGAGGTGCAACCTCATTTGTTTCTACTGCTTTAGCTTCTTTAGCCATGATATAATAAAATTAAATAGTTAAAAAAAATAATATCCCCCGCCCGAAGACGGAGGTTATTATTAAAATTGAATCATTAGATTCCTTTGAATAGTACAAAGTTGTTAGCAGCTTGAGTTACTAAACATCTTTCAGATAGGAAGTTTACTTCCATTGCATCAAGAGTTGAAGTAAATGCACCGCCAGCTGAACCAGTCAACCAAGACTTCATACGACGATCATCGCTTTCAGAAGCTCTATATCGTACGTGCAAGAATGGACGACGAATGTTAGATCCTAAGATTTGATCGTATACTGTACTTGTTCCAGCAGGAACTAATACACCTTCAATAGAGTTAATACCATTGATAGCACCACGAGTAGAAGCGTCATTTAGATATTTCCAATCAGTCTTATAGAAATCGTAAGAACCTCTACGGAATCCAGAGAATCCTAAGTTCAATGCCATTTCTTCAGAGTTTTCGAAAAGACCAAATGCAGTACCTCCAGCAGCACCACCAGATATAGCAGCTAGCATATCATCAAAGTCAAGTGAAGTCTGACGTTGTAAGAACAACATGTTTTCTTCAATAGCACCTTGAGTATCTAGGTTTTTAAGAATGTTATCAAACTCATCGATTCCAGCAGCAGCAGTAAATCCTACTTCTACGTTACCACGAGATTGAATAGCAGCAAATAAACCTTCAGTACCAGCCAAAGTAGCTACAGTTGTTCCAGTAGCACCTTGATTGTACTCACCTTCTACTAATGCCATTTCTAAGTGATCTTCAAAACGCAAGCGAGTTTCAGATTCAGCTTTTAAATACCATAAATATCCAGAAGTACCATCTTCAGTAGCAACTTCAACCCAACCAATTTGTGCCATATCAGAACCATTAATAGTATATTGATCTCTGATTATAATTGGAGAGTTAGAAAATTGAGTTAACTGAGGCTCTACAGATACTCTTGTATTAGCAGCTTGCGCGCCGATTCCAGCAGCAGCACCACCTAGGTTACTACCTTTTACATATGCAGAACCATATACAAATATCTTGATACCAGCACCAGCTGTAATACCAGCAGCAACAAGACCAGCACCACCAACAAATGGAGCAGCATCAATAGTACCACCGTTACCAGGAGCACCACCAGCAGCTACAGTTGTAGAAGCAGTTACTAAAGCTTTTACTTCTGCGCCTGTTGCAGGGTCTAATACAACTATTGTATCATTAATAGACATAACGTTTCTAGCTGTGTTAGGTATTGTAATTGTGTTTGTTGCACCAGCACCAGAACCATCAGCACCAACAGTTACATTATCATAAGATATATGTAAACGGTTTTGCTCAGACCAAATAACTTGATCAGATGTCATGGGCATTTCTGCGCCAACCATACGTAAGAAGCCAGATAGTGTACGATTTCCGTAACGCTCTACTTCTTGTTCGTAAATCTCAGGTAAATACTGTTGTGCAAAATCTGCACCAGCACCTGTGTTAAATTGTAGGTAGTTACTAGTCAACAACTGTTGAGTTGAAGACGGAATTAAACTACCAAATTGTGGAGTTAAAGCCATAATTTATTATTTAGTTAGTTAAATTTTTTTGTTTTGATTTTTAATTTTGAAGAATCAGCACCGCTTATTGCTTTTACTTTTAACCCACCAATATAAACCTCACCTGAAGCACTTTGCCTAGGTTCATTACTTATGTTTTTAGATTTAGCCATAACATCTTTAACTGCATCGGCTTTGCCTTGCTCATAAAAATGTTGTGCTATAGTATCAGCATTACGAGCTGCGTATATAGCTTTGTGGTAACCTTTAGTATCTGTTATTTCACCTTTTTCATTTAAGAACGTCTTAATGAAGTTTGTAATATCAGATTGATTTTCTGCTACCTGTGTTGGATTTTTAATACCGTATCTAAATTTTTTATCACTAACTTTAAAATCGAAACCTTCGAAATCATTATTCAATAATTTTTTAGTGCGGTCAATAAAATCAACATGCTTTTCTTTTACAGCTTGCTGCTCTTCGTTGTATCGGTTGAAAAACTCTGTTGCTTTCTTTTGCTCTTGGGTTACGCCCGGTCTCAACTTGATCTCGTCGTAGTATTTCCCCTTAAGTTGTTCAAGAAAGCTCTTAGCCTTGGCAACCTCCTCTTTAAACGCAATTTTTCTTTTGCGTATATCTTTTGGTTCGTCGATATCTTCATCATAATTAAAATCTTCTAATAAAAGACTTACGTCTTCAGAATCTAAATGTGGTTTAGTTTGTTTATAATACTCACGTATTAAAGTTTGGTTGTCAACATTGGTATAATCTGCATTAAGTCTAACATAGTCTTCTACAGTTCCACCAGTCTCTTCCATAAAAGAAACTAGTTTTTCAATATTTTCAGGTAGAACTCTTTGCTCTTGTGTAGCTTGTTCTACTTTTTTAGTTACTTCAGGTTGTTTTTCTTTTTCTTCTTCTTCTGTATCTTCAATAACAGTTAAAGGAGATTCTACTTTTTCGTCGGAGGCCCGTACTTTTTCAACCACTTCTTCGCTGTCGCTACTGTTTTTGGACTCTTCGATAATAGCATTGCTATCATTTGTCTCTTGTGTTTGAACGGCATCTTCTTCTTTTTTTTCTTCGTTTGATATTACAACCTTTGTAACATTTGATTCTACTTCTACTAAAGGTTCTTTCATGTTAACTTTAATAGGTTCATTTGTGTTATTACCTAAATTTTTAGGTTTAGAAGGAGTTTTTATTTTAAACTCTCCTTCTTGTTTTATTTCTTCTGACATAATATAATAATATAAAATTAAAGGATTTTATTTTCAACGAGGTTCAAACTCTTCTAGTCCAAACCCTCCTAGTGAGTCAAATCCAGATGACTCAAAGTTTTTAGGTAGTTCATCGTTTTTACGTTGTGATATCATTTCTGATTGCTGTGTGCCTATAATTCTAGCACGTTCGTCTTTACGATCTTCTATATTTTTTTCTTTTTGTGTTTGTGCTTCTGCATCAATTTTAGCTAATTGCATATCATACTGAAACTTCTCCGCCATAAGCTGTTTTTTAATTTCAGCTTCTGTTTGCATGCGTTGTATTTCAAACTGAGATTTACCTTGTTCAAGTTGTAACTTAGTTTCAGTAAGAGCTTGTTGTTTTTGCAATTCAGCTAATGTTGCTTGTTCAGCAGATTTAGCATTAGCCTGAGCTTGAGCTTGTATATTTTCAAGTTGAGCTTTTCTATCAGCTTCTTGCTTTTGCTTACGCTTTATTTTAAGCATTTGATTAGCTAGTTTAATATTAGATATCTGCCTAACATCTATAGCATCTTCAAGATCAATACCTCCATTTTGTAAAGCAATTTGTATATTTCTTTCTAAACCTGCTTTATCTTCTTCTTCAGGTTCTAGCTCTAAAAATATACCAAACTCATGCATATTTAGTTTTTCTATTTGCTCTAAAGTATCTACATTAAAAGTACTAATACTATTCATTAACGCATTTTTAGTAAGAGGAAAATCTAACATATCAGCTATACGCAAACTAACATTTTCAGCTGTTCTAACAGTTAAATACATTAAAGACTGTAATATATGTTTAGTAGCTGTGTTTGATGCTGCAGCTGCTAATTTTTGTAAACCTACTAATGAATCTTTGTCAGGTTTACTACCGTCTCTAGCTTCATTTAATCCCGTGACATCACGTATCATTTGTAAATAATATTGATACGTTTGCACTAAAGATTGTATTTTAGCCATACCAGATGATGTTTGTAGTTCTTGTATTGGAACTTTACCTCTGTTAGGATCACCATCTTGGGTTAAACTTCTACCTACAATACTACCAGTTTGGAAATACATATTCAAAGCTTCAGCTGGATTGTAATTCGTACCATTACCAAGATCAACTTCTGCTAAACCGTCCACATCAACATAAACGCCATCAGGCACCATACGTGATAATACTTGTTGTAATTTTAAATGAGTTAGCTGTATCATATCAGCAAAACCAATACATTTACTTACTAATGATTCTATTCTGCCTTTGTACATACGTGGAGCAGATAAAGCATAATTCATTTCAACTTTAGTTTGATCACTATAAGGCCTAGTCATGTTTTTAGCTAGCTCCCATTTAAGCATTTTTTCATGACCAAGTATTTTAGCACCGCTGTACAAAACTTCTATAGCTCTGTGTACTTTGTTAAAATTGTCAGTTTCAGGCGGATCAAACGTATCATCTTTTTCAAGAGCTTTTTCAAGTCCTTGATCTGTTTGTTTTATTTTAAATACTTGATTTTGATAAGTTTTATATTCAAAATATAATACTTGTATTAAGTTTTTATCGTAATCATAATTATAAAAATTATTTCTATAATTATTATTGCCTGAATACTTTTGTATTTCTTCTAATTCTGATTGAGTTAAGTAAGGAAATTGTTTTTTAATTTCTTCAAGAGATAAACTTTTTACTTCACCTACATAATATATATCTTCAAAATTAGGATCATCTGTATAAGAATAAATCAAACTAGCTGGATCTACATAATCTACCGTAACACCATTTGCTAAATTAAAATTAGTTTTAACAGCTGATATACCTATTACAGTAAGATCATATGCTAATCTTTTCTTTATTTGATCGTATTTGTTATAATCTAAAACATTACTTATAGCTTCTTCTTCAGCTATTTCAATAGCTTGTTTATAAGAAAGTTGCATATGTAACTCTAGTTCTTCTTTGCTTTTTGGTAATTGTTCTTCAGATACATTAGTTCTTTTTAAATCAATACCAAAAGCTTGTTCTGCGTTTGATATAATATCCGCGGCAAAAGCATCTTCAGAAAGAGCGGTGGCATGGTCTGTTCTTTGTGATATTGAAAATGGATCAGTGGCAAATGATTTTATTTCATAACCTCTGTCTGTCATACCATTAACTACAATATCTACAAACTTAGATAATACAGCCACTGGTTTCCAGTCTAAATTAAGATAAGATAAATCACCATTAATAGATAATTCATCTTTGTATTTCGCAACACTTTGTTCCCCTCTAGCATATAGCCTTAAATCGTTAAATCTAGCCCAGTTTGTTCCAAACCTACCGCCAGTTCCAGTTCCTCTATCACCTCTAAACCATTCGTCTTCCACAGCTTTTGCTACGGCTAAACCATATTCATAAGTCTTTTTCTCTGCGTCTGGTACTACCTGACTTGGAAAAGTGCTACTAGAATTAGTATAAATCATCTATTTTATTATTTTTGAAATACTACCTTG
>Ga0070747_1000798_pt1 | contig 15419 bp, 6 predicted proteins | sample VirMetDEL_Mar_31_FD_77321 | JGI IMG/M metagenome (GOLD analysis project Ga0070747, IMG submission 77321) | Aqueous microbial communities from the Delaware River and Bay under freshwater to marine salinity gradient to study organic matter... | ecosystem: Environmental > Aquatic > Marine > Coastal ... | reverse complement strand
TAATAGCCTTATTAATTATAGACCTTGGTATGTTTTTAGCGTTACCTTCAATTTTCATATTAGACAATATTTCAATTTCTTTAGCAGTAAGTGTAGGAACCATTGCTGGCATACTTACCTCCTCACCTTCAATCTCTATGCCAATAGATGCCTCAGTCATGATTCCCCCATCAACATTATTTTTAACCTGACCTATAAATCCTTTGTTAGACTTTTTACTACCATCTGCCCTATACATTGACATGTCTTTTCTAGCCAATAAACCACCATCAGCTTTATTTTGTCTGGGATCTGCTTTATCAAAACGTGTAGCAAAAGTACTCTTAAACTGTTCAGGTTCAAATAAGATATAGGAATAAGGACTCTCACCTTCTATCCTTGCTTCAAATTGATTTTTATATTTAACACTATCAAACCCAAAATCCTTCAAGAAGCTTTGGAGTTCTTTATTTAACTTAGCTTGGTGGATAGAATACTCTAAAGTATCACTGCCGCCCTTCATAGATATTTCTGTAAAGCGATCTAAGTAAGGAATAACCTTACGCTTTAAGGAAGCGCCTATAACTTCAGACGTTACTCCTTTCTGGTTGTTTTGTTTAGCAACTAAAGAAACAAAGTCTTGTATATTATTAGGAGCTAATAGCTCTTCAGCACCCCAACTACCTAAATCTTCTTCAAAGACTAAAGGATTTTTAACATTTATATAGCCTTTAGTCATAGCCTTGTTAGAAATTTCTCCTGCCTTCATAGCAGTGTCAATAGTTTTCTCAGGTACTTCTCCCATAAACGTAGTAATGTTCATTGGTAGAGGTCTTGTAAGAAGAGAAGCTGCTTGACCTTTAGTACCTACATGAGTGCCTAATTCTCTAGGCATGGCAAAACTAAACTCATAGTCGGTGTCAAAAGCATCTGAAGTCCCCCTGAAAACAGGCTCTTTTTCTTTAGAGTCTTTTATAAAATCTTTTAGCGCCTGATCTCTGTTTTCTATATCCACATCTCTTACTTTCTCGACGCGGGTAGGCATATCAGGAACCTCTAAAGACTCTAGAATAGAGCGATCTTCAGGACTTAAGGCTGCAATTTTTTCTTTATAATCTGCACCAAGTCCTTTCTCAAGGATAGGTATTTCTTCATCCTTAAGTGCTAAATGCTTTGCCTCTTTCTGAGCTAGTAAACGAGATAGAGATTCTTTAACATTACTCTTAGGTCGTTTATCTGTGAGACCTTTAGAGTCTAAAATATATTGTATATTAGAAGTTGCTTCCTGTGCTGAATCACCTAGCTCATCACCTAACTCTGAAGCTATATTATAAGTCTCTATCTCATCTTCTGTATAACCTCTAGCACGACTAAAGTCTTCTCCCATAATTAATTCATCTTTGTCACCTATGAATTGAGGATACTTACTTCTAAGCTGATCCATGCTTAAGTCATGTTTTTCTTCTAGCAAAGCTTTAGTTTCTAAATCTAAAAAAGCTACAAAGTCTTCGTCATCTAGCTCTGAAGGAATATCAGGATCACCAGACTTATAGACTTTTAATATTTCTTCTGCGGCCTCATCAGCCTCTGCATCGTTAACTACACGCTTGCTAAAGTCTTTAATAGTTTTACTAAGTATCTTAGCTATACCACCAACTACAAAAGCTTTACGCTGTAAAGGGTCTTCTCTATCTTCTACATCTGTAAAAGCTGTACCCGCCTGTTGGTTGTAGGGAAGCCCTGTCATTTTATCTATGCGCTCATCGGGTTCTTTAGATGTATTAGGTACGTCTAGTACCTCACCACCTTTAGCATACACAGATCTTTTAGGTACTTTTAAAAGTTCTTTAAGCTCAGTACCCATTTCATAAGCACCAGCTCTTACCGCCGCTTTATCTTCTTTAGATAACGCAGCATACAAAGGAAAAACCTGAGGGCCATATGCGCCGGGGTTTGCTGTTTTTATAGCTTTATATGTAGAGCCTGCCGTTGGCCCAAACAAAGCCGAACCTGCTGCAAAGATGTCCCCTTGCCTTTCCGATTGACTTTTAGCACGTAGCAGCACATCTAAATATAAACCGTTACCTCCCCAACGAGCAGCACCTTCAAGAACTTTCTCTGTGTCAGTTTTATACGTTTTGTCACCATCATTAAACATTTCATTTCTAGCATAGTTATTTAGCATGCCTCCTGCTTGAAGAGCCATTACTGTACCTACAACTTGAGCAGAAGCCCCTATATCACCTGTTGATAAATTACGTGTAGTACGCTTTGCAATATCTTTAATTACAGTGTTTGTAAAAGCTGAAGGATAAGCCGTTAACTGAAACAATAAAGTTGTAAGAGGATTACCTGATAAAGCCTTAGATCTTAAACCAGATTCTTTTGATGGATTTAAAATTATTTCATTTGTGTAGCGAGCCGCTCCTCTATCAACAAGATCCATAAAGTTATCTTCTGCATCTACATTACCACCAGTTCTATTGACCCACTTTAATCCTTCATCAATATCTATTCCTAATTCTAAAAGCTCATCACGCTTAGTAGACAAACGAGTGGTTAACTCTTCGCCTTGATTTTTAGCAAGAGCTTTAAGATTATTACTAATAATATCTCGTCCTATATTAAAGCTAGTAAGCTGTACAGTTTTAGTCCAAGGCTCTAATAAATTAGCTTTAAAAAATACATTATTAGTTTTACGCCAGTGACGAACATTGTCGCCACTTAGTCTTTCAACTTGATCAGCAACTGATTGATCTAAAGCAATGCTAAACTTTTGCATTTTTCTAAGAGCTTCAGGCTTAGTCATATTATGATTTTTCATCAGAAGGTCTAGTGAGTTATATGTAAGGACTTTGCCCCCTTCTAATAAAGCACCACCAAAGTTTTTAAGAGTTCCCCCAACTCCCCCTCTACTTATGTTTAATAGTACCTCTGTTAAACTGCTTAGGGTGGCTAAAGGAAGAAGAGCAATACGGGTGGCAGTACTTACAGTATCTATGGCAAACTGTGCTTTGTTGCCGTAAGTTGTAACACCTTCTCCGGTTTGAGCAGACCAAACACTATATAAATCTTTTTCAGCGGTCTCCGCTAAACCCTGCTCTCCTGCATCTCTTAACTCTTTTTGTATATTGGTCAGGTGTACTTCTTTAAGACCTTTAAAATTAGTAGCGCCGAATACTTTTTGTTTAGCTATTTGTTTACTTATAGAATTGTAATAAGACTGCAGTACATTATTTGCATCATTATCTAAAAACTTTTCAAACATAGTATCGTCAGTAATTTTATCAAACTTTCTTTTACTTAAAAAAGAGTTACCAGAAAAACTACCTTCATCACCAGCATCAAACTTTTTAGTCATCATACCTAATATAATATCATCTGCCTCTTCTGCGTTTTTAGCCTCACCTGCCTTAAGTAATAGGTTTTTAAATTCAACTTGATTATTTTTTATAGCTTTTCTATTCCAAAGCCTTGGAAAATAATTACCCGTTATTAATTCTGCTTCCTCATACAAACCTACTTCTTGAAGCTCCTTAGCAGTGTCATCTAATTGCAGTCTAATTTTTTTAGCTGCCTCATCAATAATTTCATCGCCACTTAGTTTTCCACGTACAGCAGAAGAAAGTTTCCCATAAGCTCTCTGTCTCTGCCAACCATAAGTTGCTACAAGAATGGATCAAAAGCTTTTTTATATCTTACAAAGTTTCTTCCAAAAACTTCTCCAAGCACTTCTGAGTAATCGGCTCCTTCAGCAGAACGTTTTCCTAAGATAGTTCTTTGTTGATCATATCTAAATTTCTTTTGGAGCTGTGCCATAGTAGAAGACTTCCCTACGTAAGGGTCTAGTAAAGTAGATATTTTACCTCCATAGTAAGCAGGAATCTTTTGTATAAAGTGACCTGTATTTGCAATTGCTTGAGCAATACGTCCTTTAGTAGGAGAGCCTGACTTTAAAATACCTTCAACCATTTCTTCAACGGCATCATCACTTAAACCTTCTTTTCTAGCATAAGTGTTTACAACTTTAATTACTTCTGATGGGTCATCTATAACATCAAAAACCCCTTCAATAAAATCAGAACCTTCTTTATTAAAACCTAATCTTTCTGCATCTATAGTTACAGCTTGTTCTCTGTCTAAAAGATCACCATCTATTCCATTCTCAGCTAAGTCTCTTGATGCCACATTCTCAGGGCTTGCGGCCTGTGCTATTTTCTTTTTTTCTAAAGGGCTTAAAAAATAATCAAAAAGTTTTTTACCACCTTTAGCTGTTTTTTTAACTCCTTTAAATCCTGCTTTGAATGTTTCGCTAAGTCCTGCTCCTATCAGAGGAGCCACAATAGCCCCTCCGACTGTATTCAGTGCTACAGAACCTTTATCTATTTCAGTCTGCGCTCCCACAGCAATATTGCGCGTCTGTACAGCATAATCGTTCAGCCCTACAATTACTCCACCTTCTACAGCCGCAACTTGATTACCTCTACTAGCTACAAAGTTTTTTAAAGTATGTTTAATTCTAGCTTTCACAGCCTCTTTAGCAAGAAGCTGTGCTGCAGTTTTACTAGCTACGCTTCCACCACCTGTAAAAGGTATAGTGGCTAAACTTGCTAATGTAAGAACGTCAGTAACCACAGCTTCGCCATAGTCCCCCATAGTTTCCAGCCAGTCATATCCTTTACCGCCTATTTTAGCAGCTTCAAATAAACCCCTTGCTTTTACATAATCTCTTATAACATCCTCTGGAGCGCCTTCTAATGTAGCGGCTCTAGAGAAAATAGTAGGTATTTGAACCTCTTCTTTTCGATACCATTCAATAATATCTGGACTCTCCGCTTTTATTTTTTTTGCGCTTGGTTTCTGCTCTTTATTTTCTAAGGCAGAAAAAAAAGTTTTTTCGTGGTCAGCAAAATAACCCAACACATTAGACGCAGAATCCATCATACCGCCTGCATTATTTCTTAGCTCTTCTATTGTGTATGAAGGATAAACAGTTTCCTCAGCTATTAGTTTAGGAACTTCTTCTTCTTCCTCAACTAAATCCTGACGATCCTGCCACAGCTTTAGTCTGTAGTTAGGATCTTTTAGCTTTTCTGCTTTATTAGATTCATATATCGGCATATTGTATTATTTCCTATACTATCTATTACTGGGACATTTCATCATGTATAACTACTAAATGATTATAATAAGACATACCTAAACTATCTTTTTCCCTTAGCATTTTTTCATCTTTAAACTCATTTAAAAAGAAAAGCCTAGTTTTTGAAGGAAGAAGGGCGAAACTATCTACTGCATCGTCAAGGATTGCTTTATAGTTTTCATTACTCATCTCAATAGCAGACGCTGTTCCCTCTGCTGCAAAAAAAGCATCTAAAGCATATACAGAACCAGAATTTTTAAAGTTAACTGCGTTTAGCCCAGTGCTACTATCAAAATCAATATCTTCCCAATCAGGGGACTCGTCAATATTACCTACCTCTTCAATATACTCATGTTCTAAACTTTTTAAATTTCCAAAATATCTAGCTTTTGCAACAGCGGCTAGTTTAGAAGAAACATCTTTACCTAAGTCAGGTATTCTAGACTGTAAAGAAACTGTATAACCTGCTATTTCTCCATACATGCGATCCATTCTTGGTTTTAAATCTTTAACGTTAGTTCTGCCTTCTCCTAAAGAAGCAATAGTTTCTATAATTTGAGAATTTTGAACGGTTTCTGCTACCCCATCGTCCGTATAAATAGTTTTTATATTACCAATAGCTTGGTTAAAAGAGTTCGCTGCCTCTCTAATATCTCCCGGTGTAGCATTTATAGCCGCTTGAGTCGGCGGCGTTATTTTAGGGGCTATATTTTCTTTTTTATAAGTTATTGTACCATCAGCATTATATGCTGTGTTTAGGATTTGCGTATAGGAAAAACCAAAACCACTGTCTATTTCTGTTTCTTCTTTTTCACTTCTTATTACGCCTCTTCCCGCTTTAACTTTTTCTAAAACTTCTATAGCCCTTGGGTTTGCCCCCTTAACTACATCTATAGTTAGATCTTTTTTATTAGGGTGTCGTTTTTTAAAAACCCTTACTTGTATATTTGTGCTAGTACCATCGTCAGCAGTAACTGGTAATTGCTTTAAAGGCCCTTTACTTGAAGTAACCCAATCGTCTTTTGTTACTCTATAATTTTCAGTTCTTTTTGCTAGTCCAACTATAGCAGCCAGAGAAGTATCTCCTAAAGCTTTACGTGCTTGAACTATAGATGAGTTTCTTACCTTTGTCTGTTGCTGAAGGAAGTCTAGTCTTTCTTGTCTCACATCTTCTACGCTTTTATTCCTAAAAGGGCTAGTTACTGCTCTACCTAAAGCCGCTAAAACACTTCTAGATCCATAAGCCTTAGATAAAGCTGCTCCTAGCTCTTCTTCAGTTCTTACGTTAAAAGAAGCTTCATATGCCTTTTCTATAGTAGGCATCATTGCTCTAGCTTCTTTCCGCGCATCAGCGTATAGAACACCGTTTTTACCTTCTTTATATTCTTCTTTATCAAATTGACGTTCGTGAGCATCTAATTTTTGTTTGTAGAGAATATCAGCATAAAAACTTTCAGCACCTGCACCATGCTCCAAAGCTTGCTGATGTCTTTTTTGAAGAGCATCAGCTTTAGCTTTTTTTGCTTTTTGAGCATGTCGCATAGAAAGAGCTTTTTCAGAATTTAAAAACTCTGTATACTTTTCTTCTTGAGGAGTATTAATTAAATTAGTTACTCCTTCAGTAAGAGCCTGACCTGCGCTTTGTAAAAGAGGAGCCAAAAAATAACTACGATATTTAGCTTGCTCTTCTTTTTTACGCCGCCTAGCTTCTTCTTCGCGTATACGCTTATATTCATCCCCAGTAGCCTGACCAAGAATAGAATAAGCACTCCCCAATGATCCAAATCCATCAGCCATTATTTTTCTCCTAACAATGAACGCTGCTTAGGCGCTTCTACTTTATCTAATTTCTCTGAAAGACTCACAGGAAAATCTTCATCCATTTGAGGCTTTTCAATTGTTTTCATTTTCTGATCCATAATAGACATTTCTTGATCTTCTGTTACAGGCATCTCATCTTCGTCACCCATAATAGTAAAGTCTACTTCTGCTCTTTCGGCCAAGGCAGCTATCATATAAGCTAAAGGTTCTGCAACCATCAACATCATATCAGGGTTAAATAGTCCTTCTTGAAAACCCTGCATCAAAAGAGTCTGAACAATCTCCATAATAGACATCCCAGACTCTAAAGTATCTAATAAAGACTCATATGTATTTTCCTCAGTAAGAACTTCAAAGTAATGTTCTAGTAACTTAGTACGGTCTGTAAACTGTGGAGGGCCTTCAAAAGGTCTAGGCGCGTCTGGACTATCCGTTAAGCTTTGTCCCGGTATAGGTCTATTAAAGGATGTACCAGCTTTAAAGAAAGCTTCGTCTAAAGATTGTTCAACTGCCATAATTATTTACCTACTTGTAATAGTACTAAAATTGAGGTGCAGCCCGATCCATTGTACGATTATACTCAGAGCCGCCCCAACCCATAAAACCTTCAGGGAGAGGATCGTAACCACCTTGAAATAAACCCATTCCCAAACCTTGTTGCATAAAAACAGGGAGTTGAGATTGTTGTGCTGTAATTGCATCATATTTAGAAGACTCTAAAATAGGCGAAATATACATACCTTGAAACTCTTTCTTATATTCAGGCATCTCTGGCCTATCTAGCATATTATAAATACCTTGTGGGGAAAGCGCATCAGAAACATAATCTGAAGCATACTCTCCTGCAACTCCTAGGGGATCAGCCGCAAACTTTTTATAAGGGTCTAGAATACTATTTGAGAATTTTTTAAAGAATCCTTCAGTGCCTTTCTTTACAGCTTCTTTTGCTGCATCTGCGCCGACCCCTGCTGCTTGAGAGCTTTCAAATACTTCCAATTCCCTAACGTCTGGCGTTACTGACGAAGTAGGTGTTACTGACGAAGCTTTAATAATTGAGTCATCCGTATTAAATACTTCTAACTTCTCAATGGAATCAGGAAAAGATGATATAGCAGCATCAGAAGCTTTCATACCTGTAGACGCAAAATCAGGAGTTACATCAGTAGGAAATTTAGGCTCGGGAGTAAGATCCATTTTAGTAGTGACAAGTTTGTCTGTGTTATCTAACAAGTCACTAATATCCATAGAAGCTGCATTAGCTATATTACCTCCAAAACCTTTAAACGAGTTTGTAATTGTTTCAGATGCAGTTTGCCAAGCACCTTTAGGGCCAAAAATACTAGAAGGTGCGGATATGTTCACACCCGGAATTTTATTAACAACAAACTTAGTAACATCTTTGACAAAACCTGTGACACCTTTAGTAATATCTACAAAAGGTTTAGCCACAGCGCCTACGAACTTAGCAGCCGACCCAATAACATTAGCTGCTGCTGCACCTACAGCGCCTTTACCAGCCAACCATCCTAAAGCTTGTTTTCCCATTGAGCCTAGACCCGACATTAAAGCGCCTAGTCCCGGTATAGGAATAAACATCATGGCAATCTGACCGACAATACCAATCTTATTCATGAATTTACCTACCGCTTTAAAAACTTTTTTAATAGGTTTAAAAATCTTTTTAAAAGTTTTTTTAACCCCTTTCCATAGCTTACTAAAAATTCCCATTTATTTCTCCTTAAATATTATCGACCCGGCCCCATACCGGGGTAGCCGGGATAACCGGGGTATACAGGGGGTGTTGTAGCGGGAGTTCCTGTAACACTTTCTGTTACACTTCCTGCCGCGCTATTCAACATATTAAACAAAGAAGCTCTTTGAGATGCAAACTTGCCATCAGTCATAAAAGACTCATTTGCTAAAGCAGCATTAACTACATTAATCATACGATCTCTTTCAGTCTGCTCTGCTGTAAAATTAAAACTAGCTGTATCTCTCATCTGCTGCCACATCTGAGCCTGTGTTGTTTTATTCATATCAAACTGAAAAGCTGCTGACTGCTGATTAGCTGCATTCTGAGCTGCTGTATCTGCTGTATTAGACTGTCTACGCCAGCTTATATTAGACTGCTCAACAGCTTGTGCATTGGCTGCATTCCACTGTTCGGCTTGTGCGTCTAGCTGTGCGTTAAACTTAGATACATCTGTAGCAATCTGTGCTGATATCTGAGAAGCTTGTAACTCATTACCTGAATTAATAGCTGCCTGTCTATTAGCTTCAGAAGCGTTAAACTGAGATACAGCATTAGTCTGTGCCGCATTAAACTGTGAAGTCTGTGCTGCAAGGCTTGCCATAAACTGCTGAGTCTGTCCTTCTGAAGTAGCATTAAATTGTCTAGAAGCATTAGCAGCCGCTTGATCTGATAACATCCTTTGCTGCTCTAGCTGCTTGTTTAATACATTAGCTTGCTGCTCATTATTTAAGTTAGCCATATCCATCTGTAAAAAGTTTCTAGCGTTTTCAATAGAAAGCTTTGTATTCTGATCAGCCGTTGCTAAATCCATTGTAGCCATTGCTGTGGCATTTTGCATTGCTGCTTGCTGTTCATTGTTTAAATTCTGAAGCGTTGCAGATTGCATAAATCTACTATTAGATAACTCTTTTTGTTGATCAAAATTAAACTGAGATATATCCATATTAGCATTAATCTGAGCATTAAACATAGCCGCCTGCTGGCTGTTATTTAAATTAGCTAAACCTAACTGCTGTGCAAGCTGGGCGTTTGTCTGAGCCGCTTGCATTTTCTTTTCGTATTCCATCAATCTAGAATTATTAGAAGCCGTCATAGACTCTGAATCAGCTTGGTTTTTAGCCGTTAGATTAGATAGTTCAATCTTTTCTTCCATTGAAAGTTGAGCTAAATCTGCCTGCTGTTGTAGCTGTGTATTCTGAGACATTACTTGAACAGTATTATTCAACTGCTGCATACGGAATTTATTTTCTTCCGTAAAGTTCATAGCATCCGTCTGTGATCTTTCTTGAAGGTTAGCAAGTTCCATCTGTTGCTCATTACCTAAATTAGCAAGATCCATTTGTTGAGCCATTGCCGCATTAGTCTTTCTAAAGTCTACAAGTGTGTTTAAGTTAGCTAAACGCATTTGTTGCTCTGAAGTCATATTAGCTCTAGAAGTAGTATTCTTTTCTGCAAGTTCCGAAAGCTCTAGCTTTAGGTCAGCGTCTAAATTAACTTCATCAGATCTAGCATTTATTTCAGTCTGTCTTATCTTTCTTTGAATATCAGCATTGTATTCTGTTAATCTAGCTTGCTGTTCATTAGATAATGATTCAGAATCAGCCCTATTTAACTGCTCTAAGTTAGCAATTTCCATTTGCTGACGTTGGCTAAAGTCTTGAGAAATAATCTGCTGACGCATCTGAGCGTTCATAGTATTTTCTTTTAACTTAGCATCTAAATTAGCTAACTCTACTTGCTGAGAAGCTGTTAAGTTTTCTGAAGACGCTTGGTTGAGAGCCATTAAATTAGTAAGTCTCATCTTTTCATCAGTATTAAAATTAGCAATCTCTGTTTGCTGACGAAGCTGAGTGTTCTCAGACATTATACGACTAAAGTTTTGAAGTCTTTGAAGTTCAAATCTATTTTCTTCAGTGAAGTTTGCAGCATCTGAAGCAGCTCTATCGGCCAGTTCAGCCATATTAAGCTGCTGCTCATTAGACATATTAGCCATGTCCATCTGCTGTGCCATAGCAGCATCTGTTTTTCTAAAGTCCACTAGCGTCTGTAAATTAGCTAATCTAGTCTGCTGTTCTGCAGTCATGTTAGCCCTAGAGGTAGTATTCTTTTCACTAAGGGTAGCTAACTCTGTCTGAAGACTAGCATTTAGATTTACCTCTTTCATTTTCTGCGTTAGATCTGCTTGTCTAAAAGCGGCCTGAACCTTATTATTTAAAGACTGTAACTGAAACTGATTCTCAGCAGTAAAATTAGCTGCGTCTACATTAGACTTTTCAGTCAACATAGCCAGCTCTATTTGCTGCTCGTTACTTAAATTAGCCATTTCCATTTGTTGTGCAAACTGTGCATCAGACTTTTTAAACTCTACTAAAGTCTGCAGCTCTGTAAGTCTTTGCTGATTTTCAACAGACATAGTGTCTCTAGAGGCTGCATTTTTTTCTGATAGGTTTGCAAGCTCTACCTGCAGACCCGCAGTAAGATTAGCCTTTTCCATATCCTGATATAGATCAGCTTGGCGCATTGTTTTATTTACTTGTGCCTGATAAGAAGCTAATCGTGATTGCTGATCAGCACTTAAGTTTTGTGCACCCGCAGCATTTAAAGCTTGAAGGTTTGCCAAGTCTGTCTGTTGAGCAGCGTTTAAGTTTTGAGCAGCCGCCTGTTGTCGCTGTGCTGACTCTTGTTGCGCTCTTTGCTGTGCAAATTGAGAAGTAGCTAATCTAGACTCTTGGCCTTGTTGGGCCGTAAGGATCTGAGCTTGTTGTCTAAAAGCACCTTGCTGAACTTTAATCTCTTGAGCCATTGCTGCTGTCTGAGATGCAGCCGTTTGCTTATTAGCTAAGTTCTGCATCCGTACCTGCATTACCTGCTGAGATTGCTGCAAGTTAGCTTGTTGTTGATTAGATAAGTTCTGCTGTGCACGTTGCTGAAGGGCCTGTGCGTTGCTCTGAGCCATTGGCATAGCACTTTGAATAATAGAGTTAAACAAAGCGTCACGGCCTACAGTGGACGCTGACAAGCCTCTCTGAGCTAACATCTGCTGTACTGCTTGTACTGCTGGTCTTGCCCAAGCAGGAGTTTTGCCTTCTTCCATACCTTCAAGAAGCTTACCCATTTGAACAGACACAAGAGCCTCTTCAGGTAAAGCTGCTACTGCGGCAGTAACTTCTGGCGGTGCGCTATCATCTAACTGAGCTACAACTGTAGCGGGATTTTCGGATAGAGCTGCAGTTACTTCTGGAGGAATATCAGCTACTACACCCATCATATCAGCAGCAGCCATTGTTCTAGCTGCGCCTGTAACAGCCTGCATTGATGCTGCAGCGGCTGTGGGTATGCCTCCTATTTGAGCAGCATCTCCTATTGGCTCTTGACCAAGTATAGCTTTACGACCTTCTAAATCAACTGAAGGCGCTTGTCCTAATTTAGATGCTATTCCTTTAGCAGCTTCTGCAGTATTAACTTGGCGTTTAGCTGCTACTTCATACGCAGGAAGCTCTTCTATATTAGTAGGACTCTGAGGAGTTACAGGGTTAACACCATAGTATTCTGCTTGCGCTGCAATTTCTTCAGGAGCAACACCAATTCTTTGCGCCTGTCTTGTTGCAAACTCTCCTGTCTGACCTTCTCTTTTAGCTCTAATATCAAAACCCGGAAGGTCTTCTAGGTCTGTTTGCTGGCCTTCCATCGTTCCGGCTTCGCCTGTTGTAGCTGTTCTAGCGCCTGCCTGTGCTTGCGCTCCGGCCATTTCAGCAGCGTCCGGGGCAGCTACAGCAGTGCCTGTTTGAGCTACTCTTCCTGCAGCATCAAGAACACCAAACTGATCAATCTGTCTTGAAGGTACTGCGCCTACATCACCCGCACCAATAAAATCAGCTTGAGCAGCAGTTTCTGAAGGAGCGCGTCCTAACCGATCTATATACTCTTTTGTCTGAGCATCTCCTTGCTGATACTTTTCTCGCAATATAGCTTTATATTCTGGAAGGTCTTCTATTGGTAGTTGCTGTCCTTCAGCAATTTTCCTGAGTTCTGCTAGTTTTTCTTCGCCTATTATCTGACCTACACGCGTGTCAACTCCGGGGCCAGCTACTTCTTCTACTTTTGTAACGCCTACTATCTGTTCTGCTTTTGCATAATCCTGCTTATCTGGCCTGTCTACACCTCTAGCAAGAGCAGCCTTCATAGCTTCTTCTTCAAGTTTAGCGCCCCTAGCCCTTTCAGAAAGTGTTATATCTTTCCCCGGCTCTAGCGCTTTACTTACGGCCCCTGCTGCTGCTTCAACAGCGCCTAGATCACCTGCTTTAGCTTCCGTATAAGTTTTACCTGTTATAGGATCTATAGCTTCAGCTTCTTTAACTGTATCTACACCGGAAGTTTTAGCTTCGGTAGCCGTTACTACGTCTGCAACAGCATCAGCAGGCGTGGATACTGTTTGAATATCCTCTTCTTTGGTTTGTAAATCTGGGTTATCTCCTAACAAAGAAACATCTGCTTTACCAGCAACATAGGGACTAGGAGTAGGCTGCAAAGGAGTTTGAGTTTCTTCCTCATTATTTTGTGTTTCATCTGGCATAGTATTATCCTGTTGTTCCGTTGTTTCACTTTGTGGTATTCCATTATCAGGCGCTGTCACGACTGCATCAGGATTACCTACTCCGTAACTATTGGTTGCTGTATTCCATACATATTCAACTCCCCGCAGCATAAAAGGCGCTGGTATAGCTGCGGCTTGCTCTTCTTGAAATAAACGATCAGCTTCTTCTTGTGCTATAATTTCTGCTTGTCTAGCCTCTTCAGCGGCCAAAGGAGCGTTTTGTATTTGATTAGAAAGCTCTTGAATTTGTTCTTGAATAGTAGAAGGATCAAATTTAACCTCATCTATTTTAGTTAAGAACTCTTTGTTAAAAGCAGTCTGATCAAAAACAGGTCGCTCTGTTAAGGTTTTAATTTCGGCTTGCAGATCACTAGGATCAAAACCACCACGTTCATTTATTTCTTTAATCTGTTCTTGTAGCCCTGAAGGATCAAAAACATCACGTTCTGATATTTCTTTAATTTGATTCTGTAAATTTTCAGGGTTAAAAGCTAAAGTCTCAGCTAAGTCTGCTTTGATTTTATCTATGTCTAAAATATCGGTGTAAGCAATATTACTTAACTGTTCTTTTAAAACTATAGGGTTAACTTCCCGTTCGTTTAGCTCTTTAATTTTCTCTTGTATGCCACTAGGATCAAAACCTTCACGCTCTGATATAACTTTAATTTGTTCCTGTAGATCTGCTGGATTAAACGCAGAAGCAGCTACAGCTTCTTTAATTTGTTCTTGTATTTCTTCCGGCTTAATAACAGGACGTTCAGCAATATCTTTTATACGCTTAACTAAAGCAGAATCATCATATCCTCCAGCGTCTTTTATTTTTTTTATTTCGCTTTGTATACCGCTTAAATCTACAGCAGGTACTTTACTTAATATATTTTTAGTTAGTGTATCTGCATCAAAAGAAGGAATCTCTAAATCATCTAAAGCTTTTTTATTTTCCCTTATAGCTTTTAAAATTTCTGAATCATTATAAGTAGGAATATCCTCTATAATAGTTCCTCTTAATTTATCTAAATCAATTGCGGGTATATCTATTTTACCTATAGCTTCTTCATTAGCTTTAATAGCCTTTAAAATATCTGAATCATCATAAGATGTAGGTGCTTTAAAGTTTGCTAAAGCGTCTGCATTCGCTTTGATAGATTCTCTTAAATCTTTATCATCATAAGCCGTAGGGATTTTAAAATCTTCTAAAGCTTTTGCGTTAGCTTTTATAGATTCTTCAAGTCCCGCAGGATTAAAAGCTTCAGGTATATTTTCTAAAGCCTCGCTATTTGCCTGTAAAGCTGCTAAAATATTTGTATCATCATATTTAAATGAATCATAATTAATATTATCAAAACTTTCTTTATTAGCTTTTATAGACTCTCTTAAATCTTTATCATCATAAGCTGTAGGTATTTTAAAGTTTGCTAAAGCGTCTGCATTAGCTTTTATAGATTCCTTTAAAGCTGCATCATCGTAAGCTGTAGGTGCTTTAAAGTTTGTTAAAGCATCTGCATTAGCTTTTATAGACTCTCTTAAATCTTTATCGTCATAAGCTTGTGGTACTTTACTTTCTAAAGTTTTAATCTGCTGCTGTAAAGTATCAAAATCTGGTATATTTAATTTAGATACAGCCGCATCTACAGCAGTTTGTAAGTTACCCGTAGTGACAGTTGAACTGTTATCGGTTGTGTCACCCTTAATATCTTCTACTGTATTATCTGGTAAAGCAATGTCATTAAGGTTTATATTAATACCGCCAACAAAAAGTTTTTTACGCTTTTGCCGCTTTAAAGCATTAAGACCTTTTTGTTTAGAAGCTTTTTTACCCATAATTATTAGTCTTCATCTTTTTTAGGGAAAAGGTTTTTAACGGTATCTGTTTCAGCTATCCTTATAACAGTCCATACAATGCTTAAAATAGCAGCCACAGCAGGCAACCACCCCATAAGAGTGGATACTGTTGTAGTAACTGCCGCCGCGTCTATTGCTACTTTAGCTTGTTCTTCCATAACTAGGCAGCTTCAGCGGCTGTAATAGCAGCATTAATTGTGGACATATCTTCGCTGCCCCAATCGTCGAGTGCTACACCTGCTGACAGATAACCGGAGCTACGCATGACACGCTCTTTCACTTCTTCG
>Ga0070747_1000796_pt1 | contig 15424 bp, 17 predicted proteins | sample VirMetDEL_Mar_31_FD_77321 | JGI IMG/M metagenome (GOLD analysis project Ga0070747, IMG submission 77321) | Aqueous microbial communities from the Delaware River and Bay under freshwater to marine salinity gradient to study organic matter... | ecosystem: Environmental > Aquatic > Marine > Coastal... | reverse complement strand
TGCTACAATTCCTGCTGTCATTGCTCCTTGATAACGTAATAGCCCTTGACATTCCCAATGTTTTTCACTAGAGATTAAGGGGTCTGTAAATGCATATTCTTCTCCATAAGGAATGTATATATGTTTTACAGTAGGGTCTGCCATCATAGCATTTAATGCTGCTGTTGTATTTACTATAGCATTTGTTTCAGACCTATCACCACCACCAAAATCTCTAGGAGAATATATTAATTTTGGCTCCATTATCCAACTCCCTGTAAGAATATCACTCTTTATAATAGTTCCACCATTGTCACCAGTAGTTACAGCAGCATCATATCTATATCCATTGATTTCATTATCGCCCACAGCCCAATAACCTTGGGCAAATACTACTCCAACAAAAGCATCATTTAAAGCCTTTAAAGCTGCAATAGTTTCTACGCTTGTAGCTTTCTCTGTTGTTCCAGTACCACCAGCAGTTATTGATACTCCATTAATTCTGTACTCTTTGCCCGTTGGAATATCTACATTGCCATACATATCGACATCTAAACTAGAATGGTCTATATTAAACCCTAGTGTACCCGCATCACTATTAAAGTGACTGAATATCTGAAAAGGCCCTCGACCTCCGCCTGTCCTATTGGTGCCTGCTGTCCACCCATACCCAGTTGCTGTTGCACTTGTAGATAAAGAAAGACCTGCCCATGCATCGCCATCAGTTTGAGTCAATGGCCATATACGTAGTTGAGAATCTGTAAATTTAGTTGCTACTGGTGCTGCATCAGCTCTCTGTATATAATAAGATTCATCATCAACAATTAAATTTTTGTAAAGTGGTTCTATTGCGTTTGCTCCTTTAAGAATGTCAAAAGTAGCTCCAATATCCAAACCGTCTATTATTGTATATTGCCCATCATCACGAACACTTCTAGTTGTACTATTAATTGCAACTCCGCCTTTTATAATTGTTCCTGTACTTCCAGAGCTAAGACTATAACCATATCTATTGCCGTCCAATGTATTGTCAATTAGTTTTGCATTAGTCACTGTACCATTAACTCCAATACCCCCACTGTTAAGTCCTATGGAGCCTACACCATTAGTGGATATTATATTATTTTGTATTGTAACATTATCACCAGTTTGTAGCCAAATACCTTTAGCTTCATTTCCGTATATAGTGTTATAGGCAACAAAAGAGTTATCTGCTGGTGCGCCGATATGTCCTAATGTTATTCCATTACCGTTATCGGGAGAAGTACCGGCATTATTATATGATGTGTTATGTGTTACAATCATATTAGTGGAATTCAACGACATTCCACTTGCGTTGCTTTTACCTGTATTGTAATTGGTGTGATATGATACTTGTGAATAAGGGGAAAAACTTACTGATATACCAGAATCATTGTGATCAAAAGTTGTGTTGTATAAAAATTTATTATGTGAACCACCTACTGCTAAAATCCCTTGTTTAGTGCTTCCATAACTTGTAGTCTTTTCTACAGTAGTATTTGTAGAATTCAGAAGATTGATAGCACCGTTCTCTATTCCCGCGACAGTACCCACATCTTCAAATGTAATGTCGCTTATTAATCCATTATCTACAGTGTCGAAAAATATACCTGATAATTGTTTAGTTGTTACAGCAGTGGCATTTATAGTTCCACCTCCATATATACTGATATTACTATCTGAAGCATTGAGGTTAGATATCACAGCTCCAAGTGTAGGAAAAGCATCTGTTATAGTTAATACAATTTCTGGTAAAATAATTAGTGTTTGATCACTATCTATTTTTATTTCATCGGTAATTGTTATAGACTCATCAACTACAACAGGAGTTGGTCCTGCTGCTACTAATGCTGCATTGACATCTGCAAATGTTGTTCCATAATCAGATACTCTTACGTATAAACCACTACCTCCTAATGAATTTATAATATAAGGATCTCCTCCTGAGCCATTCCCTGTAATAGTGACATTCGTTCCTTGTGTTATTGAAGTACTTGTTGTGTGTGCTCCATCAACAAAACCCATTGCCTCTATATCAGTTTTTTCTAAATTAGTATCGGTTGTATGAGCTCCTTTAACAAAACCTTCGTTTAAAGCTGCTGTTCCTACTTGAGCATTGGATAATTGCGTATCAGTATTAGTTGTATGTGCCCCAATAACAAATCCCTCACTAATCGCTGCTGCTGCTACTTGAGCGTCTGAGAGCTGCGTATTAGTATCAGTTGTATGCGCCCCAGTAGAATAATTCTTAGTAGCTAAAAATGCGTCTAAATCGAATGTAGGATTTGTTTGACCTGTAACTGTGAATGTTAATGTTCCTCCACTTTCATTCACTGCAGTTAAAAAATCGTTACCATCGCCACCTGCTCCACTAAGATCACTGAAGTTAGCAGTTAAATCAGCTAATCCGGTTCTGGTAAGAGTTATAGTTTTAGTCGTAGTCCCTGTTACAGTTATTCCATCGACAAAGTTATTAATATTATCTAGATACGGCGCTAAGTCAATATCATTCGTACCCCTCTCCAATGATATTATGTTTCCTGATAAAGATATTGTTTGATCATCTATAGTATGTGCTCCCGTAACAAATCCTTCACTAAGAGCAGCAGCTCTGACTTGAGCATCTGTTAATTGAGTATTAGTATCTGTATCTATTGCATGTGCTCCATCAACAAAGCCCATATTTAATATATCAGGTTTAGATAATTGAGTATCAGTGTTAATAGTATGGGAACCATCTACAAAACCCATACCTTCGATATCAGGTTTAGTTAGATTAGTATCTGTATCAGTATTTATTGTATGAGCCCCGTCTACAAAGCCCATAGTTTCAATATCTGTTTTAGATAATTGAGTATTAGTATCAGTATCTATTGTATGAGCTCCGTCTACAAAGCCGAACCCCTCTATATCGGTTTTAGTTAGATTAGTATCTGTATCAGTTGTATGAGCTCCATCAACAAATCCCATACCCTCGATATCTGTTTTAATAAGTTGTGTATCTGTGTTATCTAAATATAATGATAAGTCAACAGTTCCACCATCTTCTAGTGTTAGAATATTTCCAACAAGAGTTAGTTCTTGGTCATCATCACTTACACCACCACAAGTTAAACAGTATTCATTCCCTAATGAATCAAACAAATATAATTGGTCATCTGTTCTTACATAAGTTGTATAATATCCTGTTACTGGTGGGTTAGGAAAATCACCATCAGCCATTACCTTTTGTTCTAGATAAGGACTTCTTACTGGAGTCTGAGCAAATGTCAGTAAAGGTAATAGTGTTAATAGAAAAGCAAATATTAATTTTTTCATATTAGAATTAGTGTTACTAATGCTTTATCAATTGTATAAATTGGTTCAAACATTATATTAATATCATAAGCACCAGATTTTGTAAACCCTATATTATTAGTTTGACCTGTTGCTGGGTCATTTATAATAACAAACTTTACACTCTTACCACTTTCATTCTTTAATGTTATTGGTACAAACTCTACTAAATTTACTGTGAATTCTAGTTCTTCCATCGTGGTATTATTTTCTCCTATAAATATGGGATAATAATAATTTCCCAGTGGAAGCCATTTTTCCCAATGTAATTGTGATATGTAAGATTTAGCTAAAACAAATGGTACAATTATATCTGGTAAAGCATCACATATAGTAGGTAAGTATATTCTAACCCTTTGTGAAAGATTACAGATACCTTGTACTAATTGTTGTGAACCTGAATCTTGTCCATCAAATATATTGGCTAATGTTTTAGATTCTTCTTGGTTACTGTGGAACTCTACTTCAGTAGGTCCAGTAGTAATACTCTTAACCCCACTTTGAACAGATGAGCTCTCGCTTGATGTATCTAGTCCTGTGATAAGTGATGTCATTCCCCTATAAGCAAGAATCTTCATAAGGTCATGTGCTACCAACATGGCTAACATAGTGTTAACTAAAAGTGGCCAAGCGAATTCATTATGAGTATCTTCTTCTGCTACCTCAAAGGGAATAAAACAAAGTGGTTGTAAATATGTTTGCCACTTATGTATTAAGTTTATTTTCTCTGTATTTGTGGAATACCCTACTATAGAATCTGGTATATATTGATTAACAAGTTCTAATAGTGGTATATTTAATGTCTCATTTGTTTCACCTACACCGATCTGTAATCCTAAAGACTCTGAATCACCATCTGCATTAGATGATACAAGTGTTACAACATAAAAACCATTATCAATAAAAGTAATGGTTGGGTTCTTATCAGTTGAATTTTGACCATTTCCAAAATCCCATAAATAAGAAGTGGGCGCATTTAAAGAAAGGTCCCTAAAACTAAGGACCTTTCCACTTTTTGAATAATTAAAATATGCAACCGGTATAGACATTCTATTCTTCGTTGTCTAGATCATCGTCATCGTCCTCGTCATCGTCCTCGTCCTCATCATTAGGTAATACGTAGTCTTCTTTAATGATGTCAATTAAGTCATCTTTAATAAATCCCTCTAGGTCATCTACTTTGATATCTGAGTTAGCTATAATGTCAGCTACTAAGTCATCATTTTTGATTTTCTTAAGTTCTTTCTTTTTAAGACCTTGTGCAAATAATGATACTGGATCATCAGTGTTTGTATCTTCTACAGTTTCAACAACATTCAAAGATTTTATATATTTTTTATACTGCTTTTCAGAAGCATATTGAATATGTCCAGTTTTTAAACCTTTCCTAAATCTTACAGAAGCCTTTTGTTTAGAACCGACCGGTTTAATTTGTTTGTTACTAATATTAAAAGTTGAACTTGAATCATTGAAGGTAGAGGCGTTTTCCCCTAGTTTTACATACTTCATCTTTAATTAATTTTTTGGGTTAATATTATTTATAAATAGTCTTTAAATAAAAAAAAGGCTAGGTAGATATTAATACCTAACTCTAGCCTTTTTAAAATGATAGGGGGTTTTATTTAATTTTATTCAATACCTACGTTTTTGTAAGCATCAACATCAAAGTAAGTTGGGAACCCGTCAGTATCAAAATCTACTGTTTCATCCAATATAATACTTGAATCACGGAATAGTTTTCCGAAGCCAGTTGTAAGTGATGCATAGAATGCTTCAGTCTGGTTGGAAACTATTTTTTCAGATTCAATCATTAATGGAACTACATTAAATTTAATCAATGCAAATCTATCATCAACCATTACTTCTTGGTTGGTTGGGATATTCCCATGTACATAATAATCAGCAGATGATGGGACCGGAGTTTTGAGGTTCATATTGAAATCTGGTGTTCCTTGATTACGGTCCTTAAATTCAGGTAAATCAAGTGTTTCGATTGCAGCATTCTCACCTCCTAAGATTGTATTGAATGTTCTACCCATCCGAGAACCTCTAACCCAAATTCTTAGGTAATCCTTGTATTCTTTACTGTTAGGAACTTTAACCCCGATAACTGGTGCTGATTCGCTACCATCAGTTTGGTCTCCGTTGATTAAAGTGTCGATAGCTAATGTATCAAGAGCTAACCCTAGTTTGATTCCGAAATCTTGCATAAAGATTGATACCACATCAATTGATACAAAATTCTTAACCTCATAGGAAATCTTAATACCCCTGGCGATTTTGTAAACCTCTACATCTTTATCACCGTAAGATACGGTTCCTGTAGGAATGGTTTCAGCTTCACCAACTTTTCTTGGAGCAGCATCCGACATATTGATATAAGGCATCTTAACCTTTAATTGAGTGGAATTCATTTCCGCTGCAGTAATAGAAGCCCAAATAGGTGCATCCCTTAAACCCAAACGAATTGCTTCGCGGATTATTTCAGGTATGATCCACCGAGCATCCTCATTAGGGAGTGTGTAGATAGCTTGGATAGTATCAACTGTTGGATCGATACCTAAGTCTGCAAGTACTCCATCTAAATTTTCTGCTCCGAGATGTTCTTTGCAGATTTCTTCTAAACTCACCTCTTGTGGGTTCTCTTTATCCGTTCTTAAAGATTCAGCTGCTTTCACAGTTTCTTTAATTTTGGATAGGTATTTGGATTCTCTGTACGCTGTTAAATTCATAATATTCGTTTTTTTACTTAGTTTTTAATTAATAAATTGCTATCCTGATTTGTTCATCTTCATCACCAGCATCCAATGCCCATCCGGCTAAATCCGTTCCAGTTCCGTCGATTGCTCCATATTTACCATAATCCTCATCACCCACTACAGCTGATTGTCCTTTGAAAGCAACTGGACCAGCATTCTGTGAATCAGCATTTGCTCTTGCCCATATTAAACCAAAAGCTTTCATACCAATTGTTGCTGTTTCACCAGCTGTGGCATTGTGAATTGAAAACCCGATTATATTTCTACGAACCTCACCAGTTGCAGCGGGAACGATATCACCGGCATTATCCAATTTAACGGCTTGACCAACTTTCACTGTAGCACCAACGGCTACAATAAATTCTTGGTGTAGTTTGTGTGATTGTACTTCTTTCAGAAATACGGAATTCGTTTGTGTACCTAAAACATTCATATTGTTTTTTTTAGATTTTAAAAATTATTTGTTTTTACTTACTACCTCCCGTAATTCGAGATTGTTTTCTACGGGCTCTAAATTTATCAATAGTACTGTTGATATCACTCATCCCCGTTTTTTCTTTTTTGGTTTCAATTGGTTTGCCTTCTTCATCTATTAAATCTTCTTGATCTCCAATAGCATTCCCAAGTGTTACTGCTTCTCCACAACTTTCGCAAGTTGATTGGAATTTTTCTTCACATTCCAATTTGTATTGTTCCAATAATGATTGTGATGTTTTAAAATCACTTGATTGGATTAAATTTACAATAGTAGCATCGTGTGTTTCTCCCTTACTTAATTTGTAAAGTCTTTCAGCTTCTAACCTACTTGCTGATAATGATTTTTGACCAACTGCTGCTTCTTCTTTTAGTGTTGCAAACTCATCTGCTGTGAGATTATCATAAGAAGATTTAACAGTTACAATTTCAGCTTCCAAATCAGTATTTGAAGTTTGTGTTTGTGTTAACCGCTCTGTCAATTTTTCGATTACGTTTTCAGCGGTAAGTTCACCAACCTCAAATTGATGTGCTGTAATTAGGGAATCTAGTTCCTCTTGTGTAAGTTCCTTCATTTTTGTTTCATTTTTGTTTTTGTCCTTAGATGTATTCAGTTTATTAGGTATTGTCTTATTAAATTTAAAATTTGGGTTTTCTAAAATTTCTTTATAATCAATGTGAACCCTAGCATCAAACATACCATCATCTGCTGAAAAGTTATAAACACTATGAGAGTAATCAGGATTAATAATTTTACCATCATCACCAACCTTTTGAGCAAATACATCAGCTCCGTGCGGAACTAAAGATATTTCATTGTAAGATATAATATCAGTTACTAAAGCTCTTACTAATTCCCCATCCTTATCATAAGTACCAACCTTATTATAAAAATCACTTGGTTCATCAAACTCATGTGATGGTTCCCATTTGAATTGTATACCTACTGAATTGGAATGTATAGATGGTGGATTCATCATTATACCCCGAGCAATTCTAGGATTAGATTTACCATCAATCATACTAACATAATTGATTCCCGCGGGAACTTCTTTACCAGCTTCTGTTTTATAAGCATTTTGCCAAAAAACTTCTTTCACAGCCCCAATGGCATTTCCTATAGCAGTCTCATGATCTACATTAACAGTTTGACCCAATAATTTACTCATTGAATTTTTAAGAACATTCTTTTTACCGAAATCAATTGGTATATATTTAGATACAATTGTTTCGCTGAGTGCTCTAAATACAGGAAATATAAATTCACCATCTTTAGGGTTAAGATCATCTGCTGTTACATCAGGATAATAAGTAGTGTAGTTAGGAGCAGCAGTATCGAATAAACCTAAATTTAATAAGTCTTTTCTCTCTTTAGCTATCTTATCACAAAACTGTTCATTTGATAAGTTACTAGGTTTATGTCCCAACATTAATGAGTGTGAAGAACCTAGTTGTATACTTCCAGTAAGGGTTTTAAAATCTAATTTCATTTATCTTTTTTTAGTATCAGTGTCTTTTCTTTTAGGTTGTGTTTTTTTCTTGTCTCGACCTTTTCTATCAGATTTATCTTTATCACCCTCTTTCTTTTCCTTCTTAACTGAGTCAGTATCGTATCCGGCAGGAGGTGGTGGTTCAACAACTCTATCAGCTTTCTCTTCGCCCATTCTGTCTGCATAGGCTTCTTGTCCTATAATTCCATCTATCCAAAGATTATGAGCTATCCTCTGCTTTATCTCTGTAGCTTGTTGAATCTTTAAATCATCTGTTATAGTAGATGGATTCCAATTAACTGATAACGACTTAAAATCATATCCCGCCATCACTAATTCTAACCTATATAGTTCCTCTAAGAAAGCAGACAATAATAATTGGACATTTTTTAATTGACTTAACATCTTGGTAAATACTATAGATAACATCTGTTCAGTACCTGAGCCAGATAAACCTAAAAAAGTTCCTGATGTTTTTAAACCATTAGCAATCTGATTTTCATTTTGATTAAATAAATCGGGAACACCATTAAGGTTTTTAGTAGTTGCTTGAAAATTAAACTCATGATCTTCTTTAAACCCTACTACTACACCATCCAAAAATCCTTGTTGTACATTCTCCTTTGTTTCATCAAGTAATTTGTTTAGTCTCTTTGTATATATCGGGACACTCTCATCACCACCTTGATCTGGTTTTTCTACATTAACCTCTAAGTATCCAAGTAGACCCATTTGATTTAATATGTGGTCTATATTCTTTTTCATCATATCTTGTGTACCTATACCTTTAAGTGCGGTCATAAAAGGTGGTACACCGTATGGTGTATCAGTATCACTTATTAAACCATAATATTTATAAGTATTAGGGTTTAATTTAATATACTGTTTACTAAAGCCTGTAAAATATTTTAATAATTGGTATGCTTCATACCTACCGTCCTTTTTTCTAAGTTTAAAACGAATAGTTTCAGCATCTACTAAAACAACATTATCAATATGTGTTAATCCTCTAGCTGGAACCATTTCAGCGGATAGTGCTCCACTGATCCATATTTGAGCTATCATCTTATTAATAATACCATGAACACCAGCAGTTCCAGAGCCCCAATCTTTAGATCGTTCTCTTAGATGTTTTCTCATTTTATCAACCATATCAGGTTTTACTGATTGGTCAAATTTAATCTTGTGTCCTGTATTAGTAAGTTGTACGAGGTCCATAAGTACTGAACCTACATCCTCATTGTGTTTATATAGTTTTCTTAGAGTACCAATAGATTCAAAGTTAAATTCTGGTTTAACCATATTAGATTCCTTCCGTAAAGCACTTATACCATAACCTGTATCTTGTGGACGTGGTTGTGATATTCTACCGGATGGTACTGTAATAGTTTTTTTAGGGATTACTGATGGTACTTTAACTTCCTTTTGTTTTTTCCTATTAGAAGTTATAGCTGGTCCATAATATAGATTATTAAAACTATCACCCACTATATGTAAAATGTTCTTTCTTTTTTTCATTATTTAGGTGCTATTACTACATTTGTCCTTTTTCCTTTTCTTATAAAGTTAGTTATTGCTTTACCTATAATAGCATCATCAGTATATGAGACCTCATCCAATTCACCAGAATCACCTGAACTTCTTTTGTTTTTTCCTAGTGCTATTGGTTTGTTTGTTTCATCATATATAAATGTATATGCTTCTCTTGTAAAAAATGGGTCCTTGACTATGATGTCATCATTCCTTATATCCTGTTCGAGCTCGTCAATAATTACCGGTCTATTTCTAGATGTAGTTAACCACCCTGGTACTTTTTCCTTTTTAGGTGTACGCTTTCCTTTTTCTTTTAATATCTTAGTTGAATAATATAAGTTAGGGTAATTAAGACTTTGTAACTTATTTGTTACTGCTAATCCTATATCATTACTTTCGGGAGCTACTAATGCATTATTATAAGTTCTACCTAATTCATTTAATAGATCAGCTAATTTATCAGTTGATATTTTCATTTTTCCACAACCTACTTCTTCACCTAATCTATCCATTATAGTAAAACTAGAAAAATCCCTACTCCTACCTGTTGATACATCTGAACCTATATAATACTCTGATTTTTTTCTAGGAGCATCAAATATCCTTATTTGACCACCCATTCGTGTAGATATAGGAATGTGTTCACTTAAACAATCCTCTATACCTTTTATGTCAGCTAAGTCAAATACTGTATGACCTGATGTCAAGAAATCCCCATCTATTTCTTGAGCTGTTCTTCTAGGTCCTAATGCTTCACTCATTGAGTCATACCAGACCTGGTCTCTTTCAGGATGCATTTGCCATCTTAATCGTATAGCAGTAAAACTTGTGGATGCATTATTATTGATAGCATTCACCCATTGATTATGATACCAATTACCAACTCCGTATGGTGTAGAATTTACTATTGATGACCCACCAGTTGATAGTGTAGGGAATGCTGCAGCCCATATAATGTTAGCCCATCTTACGATTGCTGCTTCATCGATTACTAATAATGATACAGCTTCAGAACGTCCAGCATCTTCTGTTGTAGGTATGGATGATATAAGTGAACCATTACTGAATTGCATTTCCTGAGCTGTTCCATACTCACCACGCCTCCCGTTAACTATAGGTACTTGTATATGATCTGGTAGATTCTTATACATATACTTTATCTTCTTCAATACCTTCTTTGCTACCCTATCTTTAATGGATATAATAACAATGTTCTTATTTGGATGAAACATTGCTAACCATAAACAATACATAGATATCAGCTCAGTAATACCTGCTTGTCTGAACTTAAGTACAATATTGAAACGGTTTCTTAGGAACTCTAGAAGTACGGATTTTTGAAATGGATATAAATCAAAACGTACTTTACCACGTATAGGGTGGATTACTTTTATAAACAATGAGAAGAAAAAGATATCCATACGGCATTTAGCAAAGTCCTTAAACTCTGACTCTGATAAACTTCTCAACAAATGACTTTCGGCCATATTAATATTTTAATTCAATAGTCTGAAGCCCAATTTTAATGAAGCTTCATTAAATGGTATTTCCGAAAATGTTCTTTTTACTTCTGCAGATACTTTAAATCTCTTGTGTAATTTAATATCATATTCTAAAGATGGTTGTAAACCATTATTATATAGATCATATCCCATATTCAAATATAGGTTATTAAAATTATTCTTTGTTATTTTCTTTTTACTTGGTGTTTTTCTGAACATTAATTTATTATCGATATACACATATCTATAATTATCAAAATCAGTAGGCCATGATTTTCTAAAGGTTTCACCGTGTGTATTAAATAATGTAAATGATAGTGAGTCTGAATCTACATTAAAGTTTATTAATTTATCACTGAATGGGTATAGTGTTAAAAAATCTGTATTAATTTCTTGGGTAACATTATTTATAGTATCAGTAATTGTAATAATGGAATCAGTGTAATTGTTTATATAATAGATTGGTTTCTCTGTTATATATTTCTCTACTATCCTTGGGTTTGCTTCAGTGTATTTTCTTAATTCACTTCTTATTTTCTCTAACTCATTACTTATTGTAATATCCATACGCTTGGTAATCGTATCATAATCATAAGTTAGAGGTTCTTCTTTATCAGGTTTAATAAATAAGTTCCATGATATAATACTTAATAAAATAATTACTGCAATAAAGATAATTCTATCAAGGTTTCTCATGTTGTTTTGTTTTTTCTCCTCGCGCATATTGTGTATTGTAAATAGGTAATGAATTCCAAGTGGAGTGTGAGTGCATCCGTCATCGATCCCGTCCGTAGGATAAGCGGGTGAGAGGGTGTGCTCTCGCTTCACTTTGGAATAGTCTAAACCTATATATTATATAATTGTATCAAACTAGACTAGACGTTATCATTGTTAACAATAGTCCTTTAATATATACTATTACTATATGTATAGACTATCTCTAACAAATAATATAAATATCATAATTATGGCAAATCAAGATAACAAATTAGCTCATCTAAAAATTGGTACAAAGGAATTCCCTGACATTGATGCTCTATTCAACATTCAATCTTCTCTACAATCTTTTATTGCAGATGCAAAAGGTGTAGATGATATTACAAGAGGTAATTATACTATGGCAATTGTATCAAGTTTTATGCTTCAACAGAAACATGCTTTTGATGATGAATTCCATGAAATGATGGATGCAATAGGGGGTATAGATGATGGGGTAGGTTCAGCAGCATGGAAATGGTGGAAAGATGATCATAAGAAAGCACATATAACATATCTTAATGAAATGTCAGACAATGATATGTTAGAGCTTAAATTTGAAGCAGTTGATATGTTACACTTCTTTATTAATATGTGCATAATATTAGGTATGACCGGATCAGAAATGATGAATATGTACATTGCAAAGAACGCTGAGAATATAGAACGACAAAAAAGAGGTTACTAATGTGAATAGAGAAGAACTTAACAAAAGAAAAGGGTTTATATCTGTAACATTAGAATTTTTAAACAAAACTGATTTTGATGTATTAAGTGATATGTTCAGTAGATTTATACCTTACCAATCAATTTCTAAAAATGAATTTGGTATCGGTATACAAAAAATATATGGAGTATCACCTGATTTTGAACCTATAGTAGAAGGTGAAATGATACCACAATATACTGTTAAATTTACTACAGAATATAAAAAAGTTGAATTTATAAAGTGTTAATATGTACGCTTACTTTTATCACGAAGCTTCCGACTCGATATTTATAGACCACTTCATGAGAGATTTTGGTCCTATCGAGTCCGACTTCGTGCATAGAGTAGGAATAGCTTTTGAAGAGCATAATAGAATAGAACTCATTAGAAGGTTAAAAAGAGAAAAATGTAAAGGTAGATTTAAAGGTCTACTTTTAAGTCATTGTACAATTCATTTAGATTTCCCACAATTACCATTTTGATATGAGGTTTAAGAAAAATTTAGTTGAGTTCTTTGCTGGAAGTAGAAGTGTTGGAAAGGAAGCAGAGAAGTTAGGGTTTAAAGTTTTTTCTACTGATATAAAAGATTTCGGTAATATTGATTATGAGGTAAATATATTAAGGTTTGATACTAATAAAATTCCTTTTACATATCCCAGAGTATTATGGTTCTCACCATTATGTACTGGGTTTTCAGTTGCATCAATAGGTACACATTGGATTGGTGGACCGAGAGGATATATACCTGCTACTAAGACTGCAAAGAAAGGTATAAGGATTGTCAAAAAATGTTTACGTATTATAAAACAATTAGAAGATAAGAACCCCGGTTCTAAGTTGTATTGGTATATAGAGAATCCTAGAGGTATGTTAAGAAAGATGCCTTTTATGAAAGGTATAGGTTTCCATCATACTATTTGGTACTGTAGATATGGGGACATGAGAGCTAAACCTACGGATATATGGACTAACAACCCTAACTGGATTCCCAGAGCTCCATGTAAAAACCATAGATATGATAGTAATGGTAATATAATAAATAGAAGCTGCCATCATGAATCTGCAAGAAGGGGAGCTAAGACCGGAACACAAGGTTTAAAAGATAATCATGAACGATCAAAAATTCCATCTGAATTGTGTAAGGAAATTCTTTTAAGTACCATAAATCATAGTGTTTAATTATATATTATCTTTGAATAATTCAAATAATAAGATGAGAAAAACAATATATAGGTTCAACAAAGAGCAAAGATTTAATTTCCTACTTGATAGTATTAATGTCGAGCATACTAAGTGGGGTATGGAATATAAAACCATTACATTTGAATATATGGATGCAAATGGTTTTTTCTTATTAAGAGGAAACATTCCAAAGTGTCAAACTATAAGATACTTAAAGGCATTATTACTACAAAAAAACTACAAAATAATTACACATACATGGGGATTAGTTATTCATAAACATCAAATACGCCCAAAAGCATATCAAAACCTCCTTAATATTAATAAATACGGCTAAATACTATGAATATGGATATAATAAGATCAATTAAGAAGTTACTGGGTATACCTATCTTCCTCTCTAGTCAAGTAGTTATACTAAATGATATCTATTCCTTAAAAGAGATAGACTTACAGGATAGGGTGGACATTAGAATTACCTCGGTAACTCCTTATCTAAATACATCAGAAAGAAGTGGTGGTGGTCATGAACTATATCATAATCATTTTATAATAACCTATGATAAATACTTAATATGAAACAACCCGGTATTCTATTAATACATTTCACAGGAGAGTACGATGATTGGTCCAGAGCTTATCTAAAAACCAATGATGGAAGTAGAACATTTAAAATGGTCGATAATTACCCACATACATTTACTAAAGATTGGGGTGAACCTATTGGACGAATAAAAGAACAATTTAAAATAGTCGATAAACCAGAATAATTATGGAAACACTAATACAAATAATTGTTAGAGGAGTAATAATATTATTTTATATCCTCTTTGTAATATGGGTATTAAAAAATATGTACAATAATAGAAAAAGCAAATGATACTACTTAATAAGATTGCTGTACTTATATTGATGATAAGTTTAATTAGAGACCTTATATACTTATTCAAGAATAAAGGTAGTACAGATATTCTAGGCAGTATAATATTAAAATCATTTACTATAAAAATACTAACAGACTTACAATTATGAGTTACACTAAATATAATTCAAAACCAACAGATGATCACCATGATTCATTTAAACATAAAGGTACACTCTTTGTAATAGATAAGATTGTAGGTCTTGAATCTCGGACCAGATATATGTGCATGGATAAACATTTCACCATTAGAGTATTTGGAGATACAGTTAAAGAGGTTAGAAGGTTAACTAAAGCAAAATGGAAAGCATACATTAAAAAACAAAAGAAATAATATAAACCATTAAAATGATAAAAAAATGGAACCGAGTCAATTTATAAAAAACCAAGGATGGTGCGAAGGCACTTTACTATCTTGGAATTCAGTAGTAGAATTATTAACTGATTGGAAAAACCATATCATCAACAGTGATCCGGTGGATAGAACTAATAGTATGATAGACGAAGCACTGGTAAATAGAGTAGTAAAAGAACTTGAGACTGAGATCAATAAAACTCCAACAGGTGAGTTAAGGAATCTCTTAACAGAAACCACAATACGAATAAAACCTATTAAGATGAAAGAAGATGAAATATTTGAACTTGCTGAATTATTAGCCGACGAAGCATTTGGCAAAAGGGGGCTAATTGAGTACAGCCAAAGGCAAGAACTAACAGTAAAATTCAACGAGATATTAGTTAAAGCACTAACGAATCCTATT
>Ga0070747_1000795_pt1 | contig 15434 bp, 13 predicted proteins | sample VirMetDEL_Mar_31_FD_77321 | JGI IMG/M metagenome (GOLD analysis project Ga0070747, IMG submission 77321) | Aqueous microbial communities from the Delaware River and Bay under freshwater to marine salinity gradient to study organic matter... | ecosystem: Environmental > Aquatic > Marine > Coastal... | reverse complement strand
TGATTTACAAATTTATCACGATGGTAGTAATTCGTATATTAAAGATACGGGAACTGGAGTTTTAAATATACAAGGATCATCACAGGTAAATATAAACGCAGCAAATGGTGAAAATGCAATACAAGTAATTGAAAATGGTGAAGTAAAATTAAGACATAATAATGTTGTAAAATTAGCAACAACTGCAACTGGTATTGATGTAACTGGAAATATAAATGCAACCTCTTTAAATGTAACAAGTATAACATCATCAATTGTAACCTCATCAATACTTCAAACCGAAGGTTCAAATATCTTTGGTGATACAATTTCTGATACACATTTATTTAATGGACACATAACCTCAAGTGGAAACATAAGTGCAAGTGGAAATATAATTAGTAAAAAATTTGAAAGTCCTGGCTTTTTAGAAGTAGAGGCTGGTGGTAGTGTATCAGTACAAGGTGCAGCAGGTATAACATTGGATTCTGGACAAGATATAACATTAGATGCAGCTGGTGATGATATTTTCTTCAAAGATAATGGTAGTGCAAGATTTACATTTAATTTGGATAGTAGTCCAGAAATAGATGTAGCTGGTGATTTTATAATTGATGGTAGTGGTGAGATAACTTTAGATTCAGCTGCTAGTGCTATCAGTTTACTTGGTAATGTAACTGCAAGTGGACACATAAGTGCAAGTGGTGATGTTTCAGCTTCTAATGTTTTAGTACCAACGGATGGGTTAATAGCTAATTCTAATAATAGTGATCAAAACATAAAATTTGAATCAACATCAGAATTAGAAATAAATTCATCTACAATCACTCTAGATGCAGCAACTATCAATATTGATTCTTCTACTGGAGATATAAAATTTAAAGATAGTGGTACTGAACAATTCCGTTTAGATATGGATGGAACTGCTGGAGCTCAAGTATTACAAACAAAGGTAGCTGGTGATGATTTAATATTTAAAAGTCAAGGTGGTGATTCATTAATAACTTTAAAAAGTGAAGGCCAGACAGAAATACATGGAAACATAACCGCAAGTGGAAATATATCAAATGTATCAACAACACACATAACCGCAAGTGGAAACATAAGTACAAGTGGTGGAGATAATTCATTTGGCCAAATGGTAACACTATATGGTACTGATCCTGAAATAAGAGGTTATGAAAATAGCACAGAATTTTTTAGAATAGAAATGAGGGCTGGTGATTTAGATATTGGTTGTCATACTAATGATGAGATACATTTTGGACATTATGCTAACTTAACAGACACAACTGTTGACACTAAAATGATTATTAAGACTGATGGTAGTGTTGGTATCGGAACAGCAAGCCCAACTTCAAAATTACAAGTAGATGGTGACTTAACAGTAAATTCTCACATAACCGCGAGTGGAAATATAAGTGGTTCAGTAACTTCGGATTTACAACATGGTGGTGCAACAATTCATCATATTCATACATTTACAAATGGTGATGATACACCTGATGTGAGTGGTGGTACAATATTTAAAACAAATGGTACTAATCCAGCTCTTGGTGGTGGTAATGCACATGTAATAACAACATTTGATGGAGGAACAACGGGACAAATAATTCATGTATTGATAGAAGACGCATTTACAGATTTTACAAATGGAACAAATTTAAAATTATTTAGAGGGTTAAACGCTACTTCACTTACAACAAATGATATAATTTCATTTGTATGTGAAGATGGAACTGTTTGGAGAGAAATGAACAGACAAGATAATTCATAGGGATAAACAATGAGTAGAATAAAAACAATATTAAGTTCATCAAGATTATTTTCTAAAGGTTCAAAAAATTTAGATGGTGGTGTTGTTGATGATGCCACTTTTAATAGAATGACAGCATCATTTGAAAGTAATAAACATTTAGTGGATGATGTACAATTTGAATATAGTGCTCCTTTAATTTTTCAAATAAATGAATTAAAAGATGATGTAGACAATTTACATACTCACTTATCAGAAAGTTTATATACAAATAGAGAAACTTCTTTTGGTGGTAGTATATCGGTATCATCACACATAACCGCAAGTGGAAACATAAGTTCAAGTGGAACTTTATTAGGTAATTCTTTAACATTAGGTGGAACTGCTATTACATCAACGGGTACAGAATTAAACATTGTGGATGGTGGAACAGTTGCTTCCAACATAACACCACAAGATGCTGATAGAGTTGTTTATAATGATGGTGGTGTAATGAGACAAGTCACTATAACTAAATTAGCGAGTTATTTTGATGATGAGATAACCAATATGCCAAACTTAGCAGATATTGGAACAGACTTAACAGTAGCTGGTAACATAACCGCTACATCTTTAAATGTAACAAGTATTACATCTTCAATCGTAACCTCTTCAATTCTTCAAACAGAAGGTTCAAATATATTCGGTGATACTATTACAGATACACATACATTCAATGGCCACATAACCGCAAGTGGAAACATAAGTTCAAGTGCTACTGGTTCATTTGGAAAAATGACTATTGGAACATCAACTATGGTTCACGGAAATACTCAACTTACGGTTGCAGGTGGACATGGTGGTCATGATTTTGCTAGATTCACAAGAACTGATAGTGGAACTTCTTTTGTTGGAATAAATGCTAACGCGTTAGACCCACAAATTAGATTTTATGAAGGTTCGGATTATGCAGCCATTGGAGTAGATGCTACAAATTCAAATCTTGTTTTTGCAACTGGAAGTAAGGTTAATGGTAAAGAAGCTATGGTTGTTGATACTGATGGAAAAGTCGGTATCGGAACAACAAGTCCTGCGGGAAGATTACAAGTAACTTCAGATGGTACAAGTAAATATTTTGGTGTATTTAGTGCAAGTACTGGAGCGGGGTCTTACAGATTTTATCAAGATAGTAATAGTCATATGGCTTTATATGGTAAAAACTCAAGTGGAACTACAAATGTAGCTATTAATACAAATGGAGTATCTTATCTAAAAGGTGGAAATGTATTAATCAAAGGTTCTTCTGATAATGGAGTTGATGGGTTACAAGTAAATGATAGTGTATATGTATATTCACACATAACTGCAAGTGGAAACATAAGTTCAAGTGGAAACATCATAGCAGACTTTCCCGATACAAATGATGATGCACTACATTATCCACTTGTAACAGATGGAAATACAATTGAAAAATTAAATGATTTGAATTTTAACCCATCTACAGGTTTAGTACAAGTCGGAGGTAGTCTTCAAATAAATAGTACTAATATAGTACTTGGTACTACTGGTACTATTTCTACAACTTCACACATAACTGCTGGTGGATATATAAGTTCAAGTGGAGCAATAAATACCCTATCACACATAACCGCAAGTGGAAATATAAGTGCGAGTGGAGTTATATATGGAAAACAAATTCAACATACTTATCATCAGTATAATACTGACTCTCTTAATACTGGACAATATATACCAGCACCAGGTGGTTATGTCATAGAAGGTACATCAATAAATTATTATAGACAATGGATAGCACCATTTAATGGTAGATTAAGAAAATTAATGATATATTGTGAAAATGATCCTGGTAATGCAAGAATCAGTCTATATGCTGATGGAAGTTTTGTGAAAAGGAAAACCGAAAGCTTTGGTGCAGCCACTTCAACAAATTTTGATTTTGATAATCCTGATGGTGGAGGTGATTCTGTTTTTACTGCGGGTCAAAGAATAGCTATTCTGATAGACCCTCTAAATATACCTGGTGATGTTAATGTGGTGTGTACTTGGGAATATGATATAAACTTATAGGGGATAAATAATGGCTAGAGAAGAAAGAAAAAAAGAAGATTTATTTATAAAACCACAAAGAAGAGCAAAAAACTTTTTTATCACCAGTAGTGCCAAAATGAATGATGATAAGGGTGTAAGTAAAACTACAATTAGTAGTAGTGTGTTTACAAAAATGTCTCAGTCATTTGCTGATGGTGATTATCTTTTAGATGATGGTATAAGAGAAATAAATGGCTCTGTTCTTTATATGTTACAAGAAATGCAAGGTGATATTGATGATTTATATAATGAAGCTTCTGCTAGTGCATTTCAATCAAGTTTCTTTCCTTTTGCTAGAATTGATTCTGGTTCATTTGGTGACATAAGTGCAAGTGGTATGATTACAATGTTGACTGCCTCAATAGGTGGTGGAATATTCACATCTGCTTCATTAGCAGCAGGTGGAAGTGGTGGAAGTACTGATTTTACAAGTGTTGATTCTGTTCTTGCTCCTGATGCAGATGATTCAAGAGATTTAGGTTATTCTAATAGACAATGGAGAAATCTATATATTGATGGAACTGCAAATATTGATAAGCTTTCAGCAGACTCATTTACAAAACCCATCGCACCTGTTGTTCTAACAGCTACAAGTTTAAAAAGTTCTATGGTAGGTGTTACAGGAATAAATACTCTTGTATTAAATAGTTCAAATGCTTTAAGTATACAAGGTTTAGTACCTGCACATTCAGGACAAGAAATAACAATTATGAACATTGGTAGTGGAGCAGTAACAATAACTCGTTCAACAAAAAATCAAGCTAGAACAATTTATGGTTCTAGCAATATAACAATTAATCAACACCAAGCTTACAAATTTGTATGTAATCCAAGCCAAGTTTGGTATCAGATTAGTTAAAAAAATGATGATAAAAATTAAAACTTTATATTTATATATGAATAGGACTATATAATGGCAAACTCTAAAGTAAGATGGAATGGTACAACCGAAGATGGAAGAACCACTTCTGTTCAATGGAATGACAATCCATTTACTTGGGGTGATGTAACATTAGCAGCTGAAATTGCTGAAATTATTAGTGATGATGGTGTTGGTTATAAGAAAAGAAAAGAACGTCTTGATAATTTATTCAAAGACGAAGATAAAAAGAAAAGATTTATTCACTTAGTATGTAGAATAAAAGGTGAAAAAGTTTACGATGATAAAGTAGAAGTAAAAGACATTGATGTAAAAGTAGAAGATGCTGAATTAGTCGTTGAAACCATTGTAAAGAAAGTCAAGCTGGAGATAAAAGAAAATGTATAAATTATATACCGATAAACAAGAAACCTTCGAATGTGATTTATTTTTAGAAGGTGCAGATTTAAAACAATCAAGTGCTAGACTTATTGTTGAATCAAAAGACTTGACATTAATGTTTAAGGGTGAGATTGATGATAAGGGGAATTGTAAAGTTCCTATCAAAAAATTAAAAGGATTAATGGGTGAAAACACTACAGGTGATATTAAACTTGAAGTGATTGCAGAAGATACTTTGATTGAACCTTGGCAATCTGATTTTGTGGTTGAAACAGCTAAAAAAGTAACGGTTGAGATTAAATCTCAAAAAGAAGAAAAACCACAAATCAAAGAATCTACAAAACCACAAGTAAAAGTTAAATCAGTTAAAAATTATACTAATCCAGTAAATCAAATGGTTAATGTATTGGTTAAGAATGATATAACAATAAACGAAGTGTTACAAAATAAACAAAAAATTGCTCCAATATTAAAAAATTATGCTAACACTATTAATTATCAAGGGGGAACTCAAAAGTTCATAAAAGAAGTAATTAATAAATTAGCTAAAAATTAAAGGTTACATAAATGTCATTCGACTTAACGAATAAGAACATCCAAGATACTTTTCAGAATCTACTGCAAAAGACAGGTAGTGATGGTCGTCTATATGATTTAGAGGGAAATGCGGTTCGTGATTTAGTAATAGATGGAACACTAACTGCTAATACCTATATCACATCTGAAAGTATAGTAAATACCTCATCAGGTTCAACTGCTTTTGGTAACTCATCGGATGATACACATTTATTTACAGGAAACATAACCGCAAGTGCAAATATAAGTTCAAGTTTAATTTCAACTGGTTCATTTGGAAAAATTGTAGGACAATCATCTGCAGATACATCTGTATTACAATCTCCCATAACTGCAGTTTTAAATAATAGTGTTGGGACTGTTGATAATGGGGAAACTTTTGCAGCAGGAACATCAATTGAATCTCTTTTAAGAAGTATGTTAACTGATTTTATTGCACCAACGATGAATAGTTTAACAATTACTGGATTGGGTACTCGAATGGAAGTTGGTGATATTGATACAGTAACGGCGGGTACATTTACAACAGGTAGTGATAACAATGGTAATGGTTTTAATTCATTGGCACTTACATTAACAAATAATGAAAATTCATTGGGAACGGTAACTTCATCTTCACTTAGTTTAGATTTTCCAGATTTGGATGTAGAACGGAATGTCGCTAAGTTTATAACTTTTACATTAACTGGAACATACTCGGGTGGAAGTGGTGGAACAGATACGGCAACTGATAGTATTTCAATTCTTCATCCTTATTTTTTTGGTGGTAATTCAATTAATGGTACTGCTGGTAATATAGATTCTAACATTGATAGTATATTGGCAGATATATCAGGTAGTGGTACAGCAACGGGTGATGTAGTTTTTAATTCAAATACTGGTACTTATGGTACACAAACATATATAAATAACACAAGTACAACGGCATTACCTCAAATGACTTTAACTTTAACAAGTGATTCAGCCAATTCAAGTAATTATACTTATATTATTTATCCATCAAGTTATGGGGATTTATCAGAAATAATACAGAATGGTGCTGATTCCGTTATAGGTGCATTTACACAATTAGCTGGTTCAGGTGATAGCTGTAACCATACAAGATTTTCAGTAACAACAGAATATATAGTTTATAAGAGTAATCTACCTGGAGCGTTTACTGCAGGTGATACTTTAAGAATAGATGATTAGGGAACTTTAAATGGCAAAAACATTTCCAGATATATTGAGATTAGCAGATGGTTCATCAGGTTCTTTTGCCTCAATGGATACCCAACAAATTAGAGGTACTGCTACTCAAATAGATGATTTTACATCTGCTAGTTTAGCAAAGATTGGTTCTGGATTGGCTGGATCTCTTGGGAAAAGAGCTCTTGGACATATAGTTACAATTAGTGGTAGTGCAACAAAATCTCCCGCTTATTATGTATATTCTCAGACTGGTTCAGGTGATACCAACCTATCGGGTTCAGAATGGACAACTCTTACAAATTGGGGTAAAATTGTTACATCTGATGACAGTGACAATGTTTCTTTTAATCATATAACTGCAAGTGGAGTTATAAGTGCAAGTGGTGGTTTTATAGGTGATGGTAGTGGATTAACTGGATTAACATCAGCAGCTATCTCATCATATACAAATAATGGTAATAATAGAGTTGTAACTTCTGTTAATTCCACTACAGTTAATAGTGAGGCTAATTTAACATTTGATGGTACGAGTTTAAATGTAAATGGAGAAATAACTTCAAGTAAAGTATTAGTAAATACATCAAATTCAACAGATGATTTCTTTTTATTGAAATCAGGTAGTTTAGATAGTTTAAAAGTAAATAATGAGGGTGTTTTACAATTAGGTGGGTTTACATTTGAACCTACAGCAATAAAAGGTGGATTGTATTACAATGATAGCGATGATGAGTTTTATGCAGGAAAAAATAATTAAAAACAACTAAAAATAAATTTTATATATATTTATATACAAGATTAGGAGAATATAATGGCAACATGGAAAAAGATAATAACGAGTGGTTCAGCAGCTGAATTAACCTCATTAACTTTAGATACAGCTTTACCAGTAGGTCAAGGTGGTACTGGAGTTACAACATTAACTAATGGTGGTATTCTACTTGGTAGTGGAACAGATGCAATAACTGCAACTGCTGTATTAACAGATGGCCAAATGTTAGTTGGTGATGGTTCAACAGACCCAGCTATAGAAAGTGGAGCTACTTTAAGAACTTCAATCGGTGTTGGAACAGGTAATAATGTTCAATTTACAGATGTTAATGCAACAGGTAATATAACCGCAAGTAATAACATAAGTGCAAGTGGAACATTGATTGCAAATGACATAACAGTTGCTGCTGTAACTGGTATAGATTCAATCTTAGCAACCGACTTAGTTCTCGGAGAAGACGCCCAAACAAAAATAGATTTTGAAACTGCTGATGAAATTCACTTTTATGCAAATAATGCACAAGAGATGGTTATTCAAGCAAATGTAGTAGCGCCAGGAGCTGATGACGGAACAGCATTGGGTGACGCAAACCAAAGATGGTCAGACTTATTCCTTGCTGAAGGTGGAGTTATAAACTTTGATAATGGTGATGTAACGATTACACAAACTGGTAATGTTCTTGCTGTAGCTGGAACAACTGGAACAAGTTTTGTTGGAAATATAACCGCAAGTGGAGTCGTAAGTGCAAGTGGTGGTTTTGTGGGTGATGGTAGTGGATTAACAGGATTAACAGCTGCAGCTATTTCTACATATAATACTTCGGGTGATAATAGAATCATTACATCTGTAAATTCATCAACTGTTCAAGGTGAAGCTAATTTAAAATTTGATGGTTCAACTTTAGATTTAACTGGAGATGCAGTAATTAGTGGTGATTTAACTGTTAATGGAACAACCACAACAATTGCAACAACAAACTTAGAAGTAAAAGACCAATTTATCTTTTTAGCAACTGGTTCTGCTGGTACTAATTTAGATGCTGGTATTATTGTACAAAGTGGTTCTGCTGTAGATTCAGGTTCTGCACTTTATCACGATGTATCAGATCAAAGATGGTCAGTTGCAAAAAATATGGGTAAAGCAAATACTGGAGCTGCTAACTCTCCAACACAATTTGTATCAACTGTAAAAACCGATACTGTAAATCCTAACACAACATCAGGTTCATATGGAGCTGGTGAAATGCATGTCAATACATCAACAGGTGATATTTGGATAAGATTTGGATAAGAGGTTTAAATGGCAGTAAATTTTAATGGTGGAATGAAAATTGGGGGTGTTGAATACAGACACCCTCTAACATCAGAAGAGATAAGATTTATTTTAGAAATTTTTAAAAAATGTAATTTCACAGGTGATGATATGGAAAATTTAATCATTGTCACTATGAAATTACAAGAAGAATTTAAAAAAGTTTTAGAAAAAGAACAACAAACAAAGTAGTTATTGGCCTAATGTGTGGCAACATTAGGAAGTGGGCTTATCACAAGTAACCAACCATAATTAGGAGGAATATATGCCAAACTGGAAAAAAGTTATTACTTCAGGTAGTAATGCAGAACTCAATAATATAAATTCAAGTGGAACAATCACTGGTACACACAAAGGTGTAGGTTCTGGTGCAGCTAACAAAGTATTTTTTGAAGGTGACGGTGGTCCTGCTAAATTAGCTAGTAAAGACCAATCTACTACATATCTTAATTTTGGTCAAGATTCATTGGGTATTGTAGCTAATGGTGAAGATACATTTAATGTTCTTTCCAATGGTGTTGTAAGAGTTGGTACTACTGGAGAATCACATGGAACAAAAGCATTACAAGTACATGGTGACATAAGTTGTAGTGGTAATATTCATCTTGAACCAGGTAATTTAAATCAAACAGTATTTATTACAACGGGTTCTGCGGGTACTGATACAATTAGATTTGGAATTGGTACAGCTAAAGGTGAAATACCCGCAACAGCATTAACCGTTTCAGGTTCAATAAGCTCAAGTGGATTTGTATCCGCATCTTCATTTAGTGGAGATGGTAGTGGGTTGACAAATGTATCGGCAACAGTTTCACCTGCTGGTTCAGACACACAAGTTCAATTCAATGATGGTGGTTCATTGGGTGGTGATTCTGGACTTGTTTATAATAAAACTTCAGATACATTAACTACAACAAATATAGGAGCTTTTAATTTAACAGGTAAATTAACTGCTGGTAGTACAGAAATTGAAGGAAGTGCTTTTGACATAAATGGTGGAGTTATTGATCAAACAACTATTGGTGGTAGTACAGCAGCTGCAGGAACATTTACATTACTTACAGGAACTAACATAACCGCAAGTGGAAACATAAGTGCGAGTGGAACAATTGAAGCTAATGGTAATATTTCAACTAATGCAATTATTAACGCTCCTGAAGGTGTTTTTACTGATAATATTGAAATAAACAAAACTGCTATACCTAAACTTCAATTAAAAGATGGTACGAATGATAGAAAACTTGTAATACAAGTTGCAAATACCGTAACAGATTTTATAAATAATGATAATGCAGCTCACGATTTAAGATTTAAACTTCATGGTGAAGATAATCATCTTTACTTAGAAGCACAGAATAATAGAGTTGGAATTGGTGATAATGCACCAAATCAAAAATTAGGTATAAAGGGAGCAAATGCACAAATATCAATAGAAGAAGATGATACTGAATTTCTTCGTTTAGGTGTTGGTGAAACAGAAAATGATGCAATAATTGGTTATCACGATGATAATTTTTTAAGATTTGGAGTTTATTCTTCTCCAACCGATACATCTATTGATACTCATATGAGTATAGGGCCAACTGGTCACATAACCGCAAGTAATAACATAAGTTCAAGTGGAACTATTACCACAGATAAATTTAAAGCAAATTTAGAAGCAGGAGTAGATAATTCTGTGTTAATAAAAGATGCAGATGGATTTATTAAAACAGATGAAATAGATGACAGAGTTTGGAGTAGTGGACAACTACTCAGCGGAGATGGTGGAGCTTTAAGTGATGGTTATATACCATATACTTCAGATGGTGATGGTGGTTTATTAGATACATCAAATTTATATTGGGATTCAAATAAACTTGGAATTGGTGGTGGAGCAGTTACTCCACCAAAAACCCTAACCGTAACAGGCGACATAAGTTCAAGTGGAGCAATCAATACCCTATCACACATAACCTCAAGTGGAGTTATAAGTGCAAGTGGTGGTTTTGTAGGAGATGGTTCAAATATAACAGGAATAACTGCTACAGCTGACGCAGATTCCATTAGTGGTTCATTTGGAAATCAGAGAGTTGGAACAACTGATAATGTTAAATTTAATAACATAACCGCAAGTGGAAACATAAGTGCAAGTGTAACAATAAAAGCTTTACAATTTAATGCTAATGAAGGTTTAGGAGTGACAGGAGTAGGATATAACATTGGAGGTCAAACACAATTAACTACAGCTGATTCTAACGCTACACTAAATCTTGGTGTAAACAATGATTTAACAAAAATTCAATATGGAAAACAAAGTCCAGCTCACAATTTTACAGGAAACATAACCGCAAGTGGAAACATAAGTGCAAGTGGTAATGTTCATGGCCATATTTTTAAATCTCTTGGACAAAATGTAGCTCTACTGAATAGTGACCAAATGAGATTTGGTAATACTACCAATGAAACAAAAATATTCGCAGATAATGAAATAATATTAGGTAATAATACAGAGGTAACTGGACATATAACTGCAAGTGGAAATATAAAACTTGGTGGTAATTTAGAACTCACAGGTAGTGGAAACATACTTGGTTCTGGTAGTTATGTAACTTTACGAAATGATACAGCAAAACCAAGTGAATTAAGATTAAATTGTGAAGCTAATTCACATTATATTGGTATCAGAGGGCCTGTTCACTCAGGTGCTTCATCTTATGTATTAAAATTACCAAATACTGCTCCATCTGATAATCAAATTTTAAAAGTAAATGGTTCACCGTCAGGTGGTGAAGTTACATTGGCTTGGGAATCTGATGGTGGTGGAGGAGGAGTAAGTTTTCCAACAACAGAAGTTGTTAGTTCAAGTAATGCCTTATTCATTGGTAAAACTGATGGTGCATTTATAAGTGCTAGTACAGGTAAAGTTGAAATAAGTGGTAGTGGTAGAGGACAATTAGAAGTTGATTACAGATTATTCGATACTGGTTCAACACATTTAAGTACTGCAGGTGGTGCTCAAGGTGACATTGTTAAATTCGGTGGAAGTTCAACAACTGCTGGTGATATATATTATTTACAACCAGCTGGAACTTGGGCTCAAGCTCGAGCTAATGCTGGTGGAACATCAACAGGTTCTGTGGCAGTCGCTTTAGGGACAAATTCAACAACTGATGGAATGTTACTTAAAGGTATGGTAAAGTTAGATAATGACCCAAGTACAACAATTGGAAATGTTGTATTTTTAGATGATACAACTGCAGGACACGCTAGAAGTGATGCACCTGATACAAGTGGAGATATAGTGAGAATTGTTGGACATTATTATAGTGGAAGTGGTTTAATTTATTTCAATCCAGACAATACATTTATTGAAGTAGCATAATGGCAGATATAAGTAAAATAAACAGTGTTGCTATAGCTAATATTTCAAAACTCGCTGGTAGAACTTTAGCTGATGGTGATAAAGTTTTTGGTAATAGCAAACCTAGTAGTGGTGGAACAGCTGAAGTATTTTTAACAAATGTAGCTGATTGGGGTTCAGGATTAGGGGCACATCCAACTGGTTGGGAAACTCTTGCTAATACACATATAGTATTTGGCTCAACAGCAGTAACACGACAATGGACTGCAGATAGTGGTGGAAAAACACCATCAGGTGGAACAGGTCCAACTGATGGACACGATTCAACTCAAGGTATTAGTGGAGATGGTAGAGAGGGAAGTAGTAGTGATTACATTTATACAGAAGCTTCAGGTTATAGTAATAGAAATATGTTATTAAGAACACCTGAATTGGATTTTTCAAATGCTTTAGCTAACAATACTTTAAAATTATATTTTTGGTTTCATATATATGGTTCAAATATTAACTCAACTGCAGCTTTAGGTGTAGCAGCTACTGATTCATCTACATCAGCTGCAGATGATACATTGGGATTACATTTCACAAGTGAAACTGAGGGTGGTGGTACGATTGTTTATTGGGATGATAATTCAGATGATGGTTCTTCAACTGCAAGTGGTGTTAGAATAGGTGGACAACAACAAACACAAGGTAATGGAAACACATCAACAGATGCTCATTGGAGATTAGGATATGTTGATTTAAATTCTGTTGCAGGACAATCAAGTGTTTATATTTGGTTTTATTCAAAAACTGGCACCTCATTTAGGAGTGATGTGTGTTTAGATGATGTAACGGTAATAGGAGAAGTTTAATATGTATACATCACAAACTTTAACATTCGAATCTGATAAAATTACAACTGAATTAAATGATGAAGTTATGATGGATTGGGAACATCCATTAATGTCAGCTTCAGCAGCTTACATAACTGAAGGTGGTGGAGACATATTGGAAATAGGATTTGGTATGGGAATATCAGCAGGTTATATGAACTCACATAGTATTAACTCTCACACCATTGTTGAAAATCATCCTGAAATAATTCCAAAAGCTGTAGAATGGGCAAGTAATAAATCAAATGTAACCATTGTATCACAAAGTTGGATGGAATGGATGGATGAATTTACAATAGAAGAAAATGAAAATTTACCAACATTTGATGGAATATTCTATGATACTTATGGTGATACTGATATGGTTTATTTTTCATCAAGTTTAAGTGAATTGGTAAAAAGTGGTACAAAAGTAACTTGGTGGAATAATGAAACAACTGAAACTATTATTACAATATACCAAATGTTACATATCAAGCCTTTAATGTAAATCCACCTGAAAACACTTATTTTAATTCAACAACTTATTATTTACCCAAGAAGGAATTTTAGATGTCAACTCATTTTGCAAGTGATACTATTCAATATGTAGCTCAGGGTTCTGGTTGGGCTGGTGTACGAGATGGTTCATCTTCTAATGCTGTTGAAGATCCACCATATGATGAATTTGCTCTTTATACAACTTATACTGCTGGTAGGGGTGCCGCTACATTTTATAACAGAAGAGTTGCATTTAATTTTGATTTATCAGGTGAAACAGGCGGAACTGTTGTTGCAGCTTCATTCTTTTTTTATTGTGATTTAGCACAATACACTCAAGGTACAGATGCTAGAGTTGTAGCTAGTGATGTTACTAATTTTAGTGGTATAACAGCTGATTACAATAATCTTGATTTTACTGAACCTTTTTCAAATGCTGTAACATTATCAACTACTATGGGTTATCAAGAATTTGCATTAAATTCAGATGCACTTACAAAAATAAATATAAAAGCTGGAGTTGGTGATTTTCAATTAATGCTTATAGAAAACGATCACGATTTTGCAGATACCACACCAACTATAGATGAATATTTCAGAGTTTTTGGTTACTTAGAACCTTATGGTAATGCATCTAATAATACATCAAGAGACCCAAAATTAGTATTAACTTTTGAACAACCCATAGAAGTAAATCCTATCAAGATTAATGGTGGTTTAATTGTAAAAGGTGGAAATTTTAAAATACTCTAATTAATATAGAAGATAAAAATCCTCTAATTATTAACTTTCCTTATATTTATATATGAATAAAACTATATTAATTGGAGAACCATTGTGGTGAATTTAAAACAATTATTAACCGAAGGTGTGTTTGATAAAGGTATTCTGAAAGCCGTTTTTATGGCTGGAGGACCTGGTTCTGGTAAAACCTATGTTTCATCACAAATATTCGGTATTCCAAACAAAAATATTAATATATCCGTTGGTGGATTAAAATCAGTAAATTCAGATACAGAGTTTGAATTTTTATTGAAGAAATATGGATTTGCAACTTATGGTACAGGTAAATTAGATATTGATAAATGGCCTGATGAAGTATTTGATATGATTGCTGGTGGTGATGAAGATTCTAAAGATATGACAGTTAGAAAAAAAGCCAAGTTAATGACAAGAGATAGAAAAGAAAAATATATGGAAGGTCGACTTGGAATGATAATCGATGGTACAGGTCACGATTATGGAAAAATTAAAAAAGAAAAAGAACAATTAGAGAAACTTGGATATGATACTTATATGGTATTTGTTAATACTTCATTAAAAGTTGCTCACGAAAGAAATAAAGAACGAGAAAGAAGATTACCTGAAAAGATATTAACACAATCTTGGAAAGATGTTCAAGCTAATCTTGGTAAATTTCAAGGATTGTTTGGTAGTAAATTTGCAGTTGTGGATAATTCAAAGTTTTTAAAACCTGAAGATGCACAAAAGAAATTTGGAATGATTGTTAAAAAGTATATTAACAAATTCATTAAAGGACCTGTAAAAAATTATATTGGAAAAGCTTGGATTAAACATAATTTGATTTTAAAAGGTAAAAAATAGATTTTTGATATAAGTAGGTTACACTAACATATAACCGCATAACGGAGAACTATGATGGAAGAACAAGTCCAATCAATGGTTTCAGAAATACTCGGAGAATACGGGTGGTTATTTATAGTTGGTGTTTTGACATTACTCTTCAGGTCTACAATTGAAAAACTTGTAGCTGGATTTATGATATTTCAGGGTAATGATTA
>Ga0070747_1000794_pt1 | contig 15436 bp, 10 predicted proteins | sample VirMetDEL_Mar_31_FD_77321 | JGI IMG/M metagenome (GOLD analysis project Ga0070747, IMG submission 77321) | Aqueous microbial communities from the Delaware River and Bay under freshwater to marine salinity gradient to study organic matter... | ecosystem: Environmental > Aquatic > Marine > Coastal... | reverse complement strand
TTCTTGTATGTTTTTTTAGATAACTTATCACCAGTAGGTGCAAAGAAAGTTTCTACTCTATCTGGGTATAAAACATAAGATTCATTGAGAGCAGGATCATTTCTTCTATATGCTGCATCTATCTCACCTTCTGTTCTAGGTGCACCTGGTCTTTCATTTAAGTTTTCATAGTTATGATATTTTAACCAACGTTCTAAAGTTCTATCATTTAATCTATAACTAAGAGGTTCATCAAGAGGTGATCCAATATCTTGTGCTCTACTAAATAAAGGTGGTTGTTCTGGAGGCAACTCTGCACGTTGTCGTATTAAATCTTCTTGCCTAGCTTTTAAGTTACCAATCCTACGCATATCTTGGTTATATGCATCATTGCTAAGATATTGCCTATCAGCTTCTGCTCTACGTTCTAGGTTATATATTTGTGTGCCTAGTTTATTTATTTCATCATCTAAAGATTGCCGATCTGATGTTGTTATGACTACATCTCTTTGCCCTGATTTAATATCACTTGGTTCTATTGCAGCAATATCTACTAATGTAGAAGCATTTTCTAAAAATCCTGACAAAGCAGTATTAGCTTTTACAGGTAGTCCTATAAATTCTCTAATAGAATCTACAAACTTAGACCACGCACTTTGTTTTTTAGGCACAAAATCAACGCTTTCTAATAATTCTTGAAATTGTCTATTTGTAAAACCAAAAGTTAAGAACTCAGAAAGATCAGCTTGTTTATTTTTTCTTAATTCTTGAAAAGTTTTTCCTTTTGGGTCTTGTAATCCATATGTTTGATAGCCAATAAAATGTCTGCCCATTTGCAAAATTCTAAAATTTAACTCACGCATCCTACCCTGAAGTCTATCTTCATTTAATGGAGAGGTTATTCTTTCAAATTTACCATTATCTATGTAACGAGTTCCTTTAAGTAAATAATTTTCTGCTGGTTCTAATATTAATTTATCAAGTTCTAATGCTATATCTTCATTTCCTGTAGATTGATATTCTTCTATTTTATCTCTTAAATTTTTCCAACGACTAGAAATTTCTGTTGCAAATTTTTCTTGTATTTCTTCTAAATTTTTAAATAATTTATCTGCTTTTTTATTTAATCCACCTAATTTTCTTTTATAAATAATAGGAACAGTTGCTGAATGTATAAACTCATGCAATATGGTTTCATAATTTACTCCATCATCACGACCTGAATCTCTTCTATTAGCTAAACTAATTGTATTTTGTTTTTCCCATGGATTATATGCATTTTGTCCTCTTCTACCACGAGGCAATGCTTTAATTTCTATAAATGTATCTATACCTGCATTAGCTAGTTTATTTAAAGTTTCTAAAACTTTAGAAGAAATTATTTTATAATCTTCATTAGGTGCATTATCTCTCATCCATTTAAGAAATTTTCTTCCATCTTTTTTTACACCTTTAGGAACGTCTTTATAAATCTTTTTATAATTATCTAAAATAAAATTTTTAGTATCTAAATATTCTTCTGGTGTTAATTTGTCTACATCATATACTTCACCAATAGGTGTTGCATCTGGACCACCTACTCCTGCTCTAGGTCTAAGTGTTAAACCTGTAAGAGGTCTTGAAGGCACAGTACCTGGAAACTGTTCTATAGGTGTTGTAGAAATAATAACTTCATTCCCATCTTCATCAACCCCTATAGTTGTATATGGAGTTCTTGGTCTTGTTTCGTCTATTTCTACAATAGGTTGTAGTTCATCAGCAAGAGGCACACGATCTATTTCTCGTAATGTTCTTATTTCACCACGTTCTCTTTTACCAACTTCGCCTTCTTCTATTGCTCTAAATATATCGCTTGATTTGTCAAATCCAGAACGTCTAAATGCTTGACCAAGAGACTTAAAGAACTGTGTAATTTTTTCAAATATAGTTTCAGCTTTCTTTGGAATAGCTGGTTGAGAGAATCTATTACGATATAGTTCAGCAATAGCTTCTTCTACATAAAATTCTTCTGCTCTATCTTTACCAACATTTCTACCTTGAAGAGTTTTTTCATTTATATCAATGCTACGTTGATAATAAGTTTTATTTTTAGCAAATGCTTCTGCATCTACAGACTCTGGCACTTTTCTGCGTTTTACTTCTTGTCGTAAATATTGATATTCTTGTTCATTAATTAAGTCTTTAGCTCTAAGTGCATGAATCATTTCATGGTCAATGATTCTATTGATACGTTGTTGTATCTCAGCATCAGTAGCTAAACCATCTGGATTTACTGCATTTAAAGAAACAAATACTATGTCTGTATTTCTATCATATTCTCCTTCTGCAAAACTTGTTTCATCCCTATATGCTCTAGGGTCTCTTTTAATAACTCCATCAGGAGTTTCTATTAAACCCTCAGTAGATAGAATCTCATCACTAATAATTACACCAGTTTCTTTAAGACCTGCTTTGTCTAGTATTTTTCTAGCTTCTTGTGCAAACTTATTAACTCTGCCTTCTTCTACAGATTGTGCAAAGTTAATCATTTTTGGAGCTACTTCTTTCGGTGGTAAATATTTCTCTTGACGCACCTTCTCAGCCTCAATTAACTGGTCAATAGTTTCTTGAGGTAATACACCTTCTCTTACAAGTCTTTCGCCAAACTCTTCTGGTGTTTCATTAAATCCTTCTGCTTTCCTGGCTACTTCAAACTCATAGTTTTTATTTATTTTATATTTGTTAGTGCCTTCAACTTTATTAGCTCTACCACTGGTTGTTAAATCTCTTACAAATTGTTCCGTTGCAGGTTTGTTTCCTGCTGTAGGACCAGCTTTAAGCAGATCAGCAACAGAGAACTCAGTATTGTTAATACCCATATTAGCTACAAAGTTAGCCATATCTTCTGCTGAATATTGTCTTGGTCTAAAGTCTGGGAGTTTTGTTTTAAAATTAAACTTAGGTAGGGAATGTAAACGTGCTAAAAATAATTCTTTTGCACCACGATTTTTTACTTTGGATATATCATCATAACCAGTAACTTCTCTGGTAAAGTGTTGAACAGCAGGGTCTTTGAAATCTAATTCAATATTCTTAGATGCTGCTATTTCTTTAATATATTTATTGTTTACATTAACTTGGGATTTGTCATCACGAATGGATGGTTCGCCTCGTTTTTCAGATTGTCTAAAGATTTGTTGAGCCATGTCTGACTGCAATCTATTGAGGTCTTTGGGTGCAAGAATTTTTCTTACTTCTTGCATTGTATATGTTGGTTTTAAATCAACTTTTTTATTAGTAAAGTAAGATTCAATATCTTTACGATCTACTTTTTTAACTTTTGAATCAAAGTTTAATATTGACTGAGGATTTAATTGAATACTATTAGGGTCTAATAGAGTTACACCTAAATCAAAACCAGAAGAACTATTAATAAGTCCTTGATTGTATAAGGCATTTTCAATATCTATTTTAAGATTTTTTACTCTTAACTTATTAAGTTCTTTTTCTTTAGCAACAATAGCTTCTGCTTCTGCTTCAAATGTTTTAAGAACAGGGCTACCTTCTTTGCTTGTATCAAGTAAATTAAAGTTACCTTGAGTATCTTGAATAATCTCAAAGTTTGGTAATGGTTGTATTTCACCTACAGGTATAGGTATATCTGGTTTATCTTTAACTTCTACTGGTTGTATTTCTTCTACTAAACCTTGCTCTACAGCTTTGTCAAAACGTTTTTCATCTTGTAGCTGTATTCTATTTTGCCTTAACTGTGCTTCTCTTTGTTTTAGATTTTCATTGCCAATACCTCTACGACCAGCAAAACTATTAACAACAAGATCAGCACCTGCTCCAATAACACCACCAATGGTAAATTCATCAGCTAAACTTTCACCTATTGGTAGTTCATCACTGTATAAACCTCTAGCTGTAAGGTCTTGTGCAAGACTAGCAAATACTTCTTGTGCACCTTCTTGTGTACCTTGTAATAAAGCTGATTTAATTTTATCTCTGAGTGCATAATCTTTTAATGCAGTCTTAGATGTTCTAGATAACAATGCACCAATAGGTAATACTTCTGATATACCTATGACACCACCTGCTAGCTCTGCTATTGTTTCAGATATACCTCCTACATCTTCACCCATTTCTCTAGCCATCTGCACTCTATCGGCTTGTTGTGCAACACCAGTGGGTACTGCTAATGCAGCAGGTAAAGTAAATTCTGGAGTTTTAAAGTAACCTTTACTAAAAAATTGTTTTGGAGCTTGAGTTAATGCTCGACCTGCAAGACCTGCACCAAGAAAAGGTACAAATGATCCCAATCCTTCACTAAGTTTGGTAGTCCATAAATCTTCATATCCTGGTTCAGCAGCTAATGGAGATTCTTCTCTTACTTTCTTTTTAAATGCTTGTAAACCTTTAACAACTTTTCCGTCATTACCAACATCAAATAAAGATGCAATACCTAATGGAACATCAGTAGCTAAACCTATAGCACCTCTAGCTATTCCTTTAGGCAACTCTGCTGCTCTACCTAATACAGTAGTTTGATTTATATCAATGCCAAAATCTGCCTTTATATCAGCAGCTATTTGTGCTCTTAACTGTGGATCAATATCATCTGGAATATTTAAAACTTTATCACCAGGTAATTTTATTTTTTCCATTTATTAACTTACAAATTGTGAATAAGATTTTTGACTTGTATTTGTAGCCGTGCCTTGAAATTCATTAATTCTTTGTATTAATGCAGCTTCTCTTATTTTTGCTTCTTCTGGAGTTAAAACACCAGATTCAACTAATTTAGGCAGTGCAGAATATTGTTGTAAAGCATTATTTAAATCCATATTAGCAACATCAGCTATATATTTAGCAGCTTGTGCTTCAAGGAGTTTTCCTTGTAGACCTTCTAATTTACTTGCACGTCTAGTTGTTTGTATTTGTCCTGCTAAATTACCAATACCCATAGCAGCTTCACCAAGATTTGTTGCACCACCTAAAATTCCACCAAGTTGTGCTAGTGTTAAGAAATCATCTGATCCCAGTCCTTTTTTTACTGGCTCACTTTCATCTTTTGGTTTATTTGCTTCTGCTAATAAATCTTGTAATCTTTTTATTTCTTTTTGTTCTGGTGTTAATTCTTCTACTACAGGTTCTGTTGATTCATCAGGTGCAAATATATTACTTACAGCAAAAGGTGATGACACTACTCCTGCTGTTGTTGCTATTTTACTAACATCAGCAACTGTTTCAGGTATTATTTTACCTGAATCTTTACCTGTGCTTTGTATCATTGTTTTACCTTTCTTAGGATCAACTATAACTCTTTGACCAGGTTGTAATCCTTTAGAAAGAACAGGATTTGGTTTCATGAAAAATGATTTAGCTTTTGGAGCTAAAAATTTTGCTACACCTAAACCAAGTCGACCTGCTCCAGCAACTAATCCTACTCCTGGTACAAAACTTAAACCTAATAATGATGCTTGAACTGGGTCTATATTGCCTTCTTCATCAATTAGTCCTAATGTTTTTGCAATATTAGATATACCGCCTCTTAAACTACTAGCTGATTCAGAAGACATAGGTAATTCATTTCTACCTGGTGGCATAAAACTTTGTTCTAATGCTGTGCTACGACCTGATTGCATTTGTGTGATACCGCCTTCTTGCATACCCATTTGTTGCATTTGTTTTTCTTTACGAGTAGCTTCTATCATTGCTTGTAAACCTTTTACTTTAGACTCTGGCATATATCTTGGTCCACTCTCACCAGACAATGCACCTAATAGAGCTAGAAATGGTCTGTAATCTTGTAGATTACCTTCTCTCATGTATGCACCTGATCTTTTTAAACGATCATATTTATCATCAGATACTATAAAATTTTCTGGTACAAGCGGAGGAAAGAATCTTTCCCTAGATTCATAGTCTTTATATTGTTGTGCATATCTTCTATCTTTAGCTAACAACTCTCTTAACTCTTCAGATAACTCTGTTTCATCTTTTTCTATTTCAGTTTTTTTACCAGACTTCATAAGGGTCGGTGCCATACTCCTAAGACCACCTTCGGGTGAAGAGAGAGATGAAAGCGAATCCATCATGGGTACAGCACCTTGACCAGCTAACTCCATAACTGATTCTTCTGCAACAGTTGTGGTAGGTTGATTCATTTTAGCCATCTGATTTTTATACATACGCCTCATTTGATTGCGTTTTTGTATTTCAGATAAAACTAAAAATTGTGGATATTGCCCTTCAGGATTTCTAGCCATTTCTATAAGTTTTGGCTCTGGAACATATTCTAATTCTTTTCCTTTTTCTACTAAATTCATAATATGTTATCCCTGTAAGCCTTTATATAAACCTAGACCACTAAGTCCAAGTCCTAAAGTTTGTTGAAATAATCCAGGTTGCTGTGTATAAGTGCTAACAGTTCTTTGTGGTTGAACTGGCACACCCCTTAGTATATTACTATAGAACCCAAGTTGTTGTTGTGGATACTGTTGTTGACGTAAAAAGTCTTCATATCCAAGATCAAGTCCAGCTTGACGTAATGCTCTTTGTTGAGAACCAATGCCTGTTAATGCAGCAATTCTCTGCTGTACATCTGCTTGTCTAGCTTGACCAAGACCTGCAAGTTGTTGAGCAGCAGACTGTCCATATCGTTGTGATAAGTCATAAGCTGATTGCCCAAATCTTTCTTGTGCTTGTCGTGCAGCTTCTTGTGCTTGAAATCCTGCAAGAGCTTGTTGACCTTGAGCTTGCAAAGCCTGTTGATCTGCTTGAAATCCAGTTTGTCTAAACTTCTCTTGTGCTTGTCTAGCTGCTTCTTCTTGTTGTTGAGCAGTAAGACCAAGCTGTGCTGCTTGTTGTTTAGCTTGTTCTCCAAATGCAAATGCTTGTTGACCAAGTTGTTCTTGTCTTTGTGCAGCTTGTTCACCAAGTCCATATTGTTGTAGACCAAATTGTGCAGCTTGTAAATCTGCTGCTCTTTCTGCACCTATTTGTTGAACTGCTTGTTGATATGCTTGTTGAGAACCCATAGCTTGAATATCACCTAGTTGCTGTCCTAGATTTCTTTCACGTTCTGCTTGTAAGATAGCTTCACGATATCCACCTAAACCACCAGCTTGTGCAGCCTGTGATCCGATCTGCTCACCTGTAATATCTGATTGTCTTCTAGCTTCTCTTTTTTGTATATCAATAACATTCTGTTGATAAGGAGACATAAACCTTTGTAAGTTTTGCTCAAAACCTAAAGGTTGATATTGTTCTGTAGGTGCTGTAGCTGTATAACCAGATGCTCTTATAGATGGGTCATATCCTGCATCAAACTGACCAGCGGCATATTGTGATGGACCTAATGTACCTGCTTGATATGTTTGTGGTCCAGCACCAGCTTGATAACCTGCTGTATATGGTTGTGATAAACCAGTAAGCATTTGTTGTGCTTGACCAAATTCTTGAGGCGTACCTGCTTGAGCATAACCTCTAGTCATAGCTTGAGCTTTTCTTTCGTCTGGTGAGAAAAACGCAAGTCTTTGTCCACCATAAGGTGTATATTGTTGTAAAGACTCTCCCTCAGTTCTTTGTAGTAGTCGTTTAAAATACGGCTCTACATAAGGTGGTAACGATTCACTGTAGACTGTTTGTTCAGTAGGTGCACTACTTCCTCCACTTCCTCCGCCCATAATTAATCCTTGTCAAATTTAAGTTCATAAAATCTAGAAGTTTCCTTCCAGCCCTTTTCTTTTTTTATCCAGTTCCAAAATCCTGGTCTGCCTAATGCTTCTATACCATCACATTTATTGTCTTTTGCCCATTTGTATAGAGTATCAAAACCTTTATCGACCCATTCTGAATATTGTTTACCAGCTAAATGTTCTAAATTTAACATACGCAAACCACTTGGATAATCGTGTAGTTGTGTTATGCCACAACCTATAATATTTAAAGTATCTGTTTCAAATATAATCCAAAGACTGCTTCTGTTTTCAATACATCTAGCATAAATATCTTTTGGATTTATTCTGCCACCAGACCTTTTGCAAGAACGCAATAATATTTTTTCGCATTTATCCCAGATCATACTTACTTGTCCAGGTAAAACTAAAGATATATCAATATCTTGGTCTAGTTTTTGTGCTGTTTCATTCATGCTGGCATTACCTTTCTATCATCAATTTCTTTAGCTTGTTTAGTTGTTCCTGTTTTAGTCATACGGATTCTATCAAGCATTGCATCTAATTTTTTAGCACCTGCATCTGAACTGCCATCACCAAGCATAGACATAGCATCTGCTGGTATTATATATTCATCTTGTGATACAGCTACTGGTTGTGTTGTACATATCATTCCAGTTACATCATCTCGCATACCACCATTAGCCATGCCTTGTATCTGACCTTGAGTTTGCGATCCAGGAACTATACTTTGCAACACTTGTTCTCTTACTTGCATAAATACTTCATTACCATATTTATTAATAAAGTCTCCAACAATAGTATCATCTTGTACTTCACCCATTAAAAACTGTATTAACTGTGCAGTTAAAGGGTCTTGCATAATTTCAGTAGGTCCACCTGCTTCCATAAAACCCATTGTATTTCTTACATCATCAGGTAATTTTGCTAAACCTTTATTGCCTTCTGGAACTGGTTTTAACTGTTTACCTTCTGCTCTAAAATCAAAATCTAAATTTCTTTGAAAATCTTGCATTGGTAAATTATTTATATCTACAGGAGGTAGATTACTAAAATCTAAAGGTGGCATATTTTGTAAGTTAGGACTTACATAATCAGATACATCTACATTTTCTTCTGGAGTTGCTGGTTTTGCTAGAGCTTTAGGAGTTGGATCACCAGGAACTAAATTACCTATATTACCCATACCACCACCGACACCTGAATCACTAGGTATTGGCTCTACTACATCTCCTAATTGAGTAGGAGGTCCTGCTATAGGCATTGTTGGGAAAGGACTTGGTTGATTTAATACAGGAGGAGGAGGCGGACTAAAATCTATTGGTGCATATGGATCAACTACTTGTGGAACTATATCTTGTGCTTGATCTCCATAGAAATTTTGATAACCCACAGTTTGTGTAGGATCAAATCTTCTAGGCATAGGAGAGGGTGCTTGTCCTGCTGATGTATCTAAAACTGGTGCTTCACCACTAGTTATGTCTGTAGCACTAGGATTTGAATTAGTAAAGTATGTAGCTTCACCTTGAAATCCTGGCATAAAATATGGGTCTATAGGTGCTGCTTCTCTTTTTCGTACATATCCTTGATCAATATAACTATTCAAATCATTAGGATTACCAGTGTAATAATTACCAGAATCATATCCAACATTATAATTGCCATCTATAATATCTTGAATAACATCTTCATCTACATTAGATATATCTACATTATTTCTTCTTCTATTATTTTGTATAGCTTCTGCTCTTGTATTACGACCTTCTTGCATTTTAGTAACGCCACCTGTAGCTATAGGTATCATTTCAGGATTTTCAGCTATTATTCTTTGTCTTTCTTCTTCTTGCTCTCTAGCATTTCTTGCAAGCATAGCTTCAAATTCTTCTTGTGATTGCATTATTCCTTGTGTACCTGCTGTACCTATTGCTGCAAATCCACTAGGAGACATCAATCCTTCTGTTAATGCTGTTGCTCCCTGATCAAAATTAAAAGTATTTCCAGGTCCTGACATAAATGTATCTTTTATCGAACTTAATGGACCAGTAGCTGCTCTTGGTGCTGCTGCTGCTGCTGTTTGTGCTGCTGCTGATGCTGCATCTGGTGCCATTCCTGCTGCAATATTAGCTGTAGTTTGTTGACCTACATTTGCTGCTTGTGCTGCTGTATTTGCTGCATTTGTTCCAAATCCTGCTGTTAAACCAGATAATAATGCTTTAGAGCCAGAACCACCTGTTTGTGCATATGTAGCTAAACCTGCTCCAAGACCTGCTGCAAGTGCAGGAGATAAACTTGTAAATAAAGCACCACCTGCTAATGAACCTAATACTGGTGCAAGAAAAGGTAAAAAGGCTTCTGGCTGTCCTGTTTGCGGATTAATTGTTAAAGGCACAGCTTGTGCTAAACCTTTTACTTCTGCTGGATTAACGTGCAAAAGCATAGAATCGCCATAACGACCTTGTGATGCTACGTTTTTAGTTTGTTGTTTTATATCCATTCTTTATCTTTCCTCTAAGGTTTCACACCCAAATGCTGAAAAACTAAAATCACTTGAGCTTGAGTATATTTTTAATTCGTCTGTTTGTCCTAATGTTATACCTATTACTATTGTATCAGTGGTATTAGCATTTATTGCTTTATCATAAAACAAATATTCTTTATCTCCTGTGGTTGCACCTGCTACAGATACATTAATTCTATATGTACCAGCAGTTCCTGCACGATTGCAAACTACTATAGAACTTATAGTTGTCTGTGTTTTATCAGGAACTGTATATAAAACTGTTTCAGTGGTAGCTGCTGGGTCTGATTGTCCTAATACTTTTAATATATCAGACACTGCCTTTACTCCCCATTAATAAAAATTGATGTCTACGCAATGATCTGCTAACAACTGATTGTTGCATTGTTTTAAGATTGCCTACTTCAGAATTTAAATCTTGTATTGCTTGTTCAATAGTTCTACGAGTAACTCTTTCGTTTTCTTGGTTATACTCCATATCAGGAGTAAGTAAGGGTATTGAGGTTTTTTCTGCCATTATCTTTTACCATCCTGTCTTAACTCTAATCTAAGATCACCAAGTCTCCAACTATAATCATTAGCTGTGCTTTCTACTCTTATAGCACTTTGCCTAGTTCTAGCTCTCATATTGCTAAATGTAGAATTAGGATTTACAGATACTGTTTGCAAAGTAGATAAACTTTCTAATGGATAGTTTCTACCTTTTAAAACAACATCTACTGTATCTCCACTATCAGTTGTATTTTGAAATTTAATGTCTGGCAATAATTTAGATACAAACATAAATCTTTCACCATCAGGGTCTAAATCAAAATCTGATGATTCTATATATGCTGTAAAGTCTGAACCATCTGCACTAAAACCAAATTCTTGATTATATAAATAATTACTATCAGTATCGTCTAATTTACCAGCAGCTATAGGATTAGATAATATATATGCAGGATTCCAAGCTGTTCTTGTAAATCCATCATCTGTTGTACCTACAGTCCAGGATTGTTCTAAATAATTATAAGAAACATATCTATTTACTTCTTGTGAATCTGCACTAGGATAAAACCAAATAACTTCATTATGTTGTGGAATAGGTGCAGCAAATACTTTAAATGCTTGTTCTAAATTTATATCACTAAATACATAATCTAAAACTGTGCATGGCAATCTTTGTGCTGAACCAGCATATTGATAAAAAGCACCATTATCCATAAAGAATACAATGTTACCTCCTGTTGCCATAGCATTTGGAGATATTAAAGACATTCCTGTTGCAACTTCATTAAAACTAAACACAAAAGGTGCACCAACAAAACGCATAGATACAATACCTGCATCTGTCCATATTAATATTTCTTGTCTTGTTTGTAGTGCTCCAACAATTGAAGAACCTGTAGATAACTGTACACCACCTGCTGAGTTTGTAGCTGTTGGTGTCCAATCTACTGCATTTTCTGCATCTGAAAATCTTACTAATAATGGGTCTATAGCAGATGATCCTATAGGATTGCATCCAAAAGCAATGACGTGCCTGTCAACATCTGACATCATTATTTGCAAAGCAGCAACTGGAGGATTACTTGCACCACCAACACTACTTGCAATAACTGCTCTTGTAGTTACTCCTGATGATTCATCCCAATAATAAAGTGGACCATTTCTAGGCAAACATAATCCATCATCACCAAAATTATCTAAAGACCATAATCTTAATTGATTTGTTAAAGATAATGCTGTAGCAGAACCCCATGCTCCTGCACCCCAAGCTCCTACACCATAACCAGATGAAGAAACATAAACATCAAGACCTATATTTAATTGATAAGCTCCTACTGTTGATGACCCACCATTACCTGAATCAGAAGAATTTGCTAGCACTGTGCTACCATCAGTATCTTTTGCTTCAATGGTATAACTATCTGCATCAATAATACTTGCAATTTCATATTCTTGATTTAAAACTGTAGCAGTTATATTTCCACCTAAACTAACTGCATCAGTATATGTAACAAAATCTCCTAATACTGCATCGTGTGCAGTATCTGAAACAGTTAGTGTTGCATCTCCATCTACTGCTGCAAAAGTAACATCTCCTGCTGCTGTGGTTGATCTTATAGGAGTTATATCGTAAAAATTATTACCTTGTTGCACATATAATTTTTTATGTGTTCCTAATAAATTATATTGAATTTGATCCGCATCTTTATAAACATGAATTTTTCTGCAAGTTCCAATAAAAGAATTAGATGAATTTTTTGCCCAACCACCTATTCTTTCAGGTCTACCTTTTCTAAATCTAATTTTATCAGAGTCAAACCATCCGCCTTCATTAGAATAATTTGTTCCCTCTTTGTTTATTCCTGGTTTAAAAACAAATTTAGAAAATGGCATTTTATACCTCTATCCATTCTTTACCTTGAAATAAAAGTGATTCAGCCTCTCTTCGTCTTACTAAACCTTCTAATACTTTTCCACCTGCTTTATTCCAACGTTTTATTTGATTGGGTACTTCATCCCAATCTTTTTCATTAATTTTTTTTAACATTGTACTTTTATTAAGATTTGTTGGACCTAAGTTATATGTCCAAGCTACCAGTGCATCAAATTGATTTTGTGTAAGCTCAACTGTAACAGCATCATTTACATATCCACCATATTCATTCAACTCTTCTTCAAGCCACTTATCAGCTTGTTCCTGTGTACAGGTATCGCCTATTGTGACTCCTTTTGTTCTTCCATAAGCAATTGTTGGAACATTAACAGCATCATAATATGCTTGCAATTTGCAACCTTCAAATTTTTTAATAAGTGATATGCCTTCATGTGATATTTTCATATTAATCCCCTTTGTTTGAATCAGATGCTCCGAAATAAAACGAAATAACCGCACTTGCTAACCCTCCAAGATATCCAAGAACTAAATTTATTAATGCTTCACTATTTTGTTCTGGTGGTTGCAAAGTTACTAAAAATATATAACCCATAAAACCACCAACAACAGCAATACCCATAACTCTAGCTGTCCAATCTTTACTAAATTTACCTCTAGCGTCTTGTTTGTCTGCTACTTCTAACTTAAATACATCTACTTCAAGTTCTTTCATTTGCAATTCAAAACTTTGTTCAGCTTTTTTAAGTTCTAACATTTGTTCTGGAGTAGCTGATTGTATAGCTTCATTAATTGCTTTTGGTTCAGGTTTGCAACCAAGTACACCTGCTACAACAGATGCTGCTTGTCCACCTAATGGTCCACCTAATGCAGAACCTAATGTAGGTGCTATAGCTCCTACTACATTTTTTATTAAATTAAATTTCATTTATTTCCATGTAAATATTTTTAGTGCTTTTGCTTTGCCTTTAACCATTATAGGCTTTAAAGGTTGTAAATGGTATCCACAATAAAATTCTGTTTGTTCGCCAATAAGTAAATTAACTCCTTTTTCTTTTGTAGCACTTTCTAATCTAGCTGCAATATTTACCGCATCACCAATAGCTGTATAGTCAAATCTACTTTCACTACCCATATTTCCAATAATTGCTTCTCCTGAATTAACTCCTATACCTATTGCTATGTTTGGTAATCCATCTGCTTCTAATTCTTTATTAAGGTCTTCGATATTTTGCAAAATATCTACAGCACAATCTAAAGCAACCTTGCTATGATTTTGCAAGTCTAAAGGTGCATTAAATATTGCCATCATTGCATCACCTATATACTTATCAACCATTCCACCATGTTTTTGTACTGCTAATTGTTGTGCAGTTAAAACTTTATTCATAATGTAAGTAACTTGTTCAGGTGATACAGACTCAGATAAAGATGTAAAACCTCTAAGATCAGTAAACAAAAATGTGCAGGTTCTTTTTTCTCCGCCAAGTTTTAAAAGATTAGGATTTTTTTGCAGTTGTTTTACTTGTCTAGGGTCTAAGTAATGTTCAAATTGTTTTTTTATTTGTTGTCTTAATTTGTATTGCTCTCTAAATCTTAAATAAAAAGCAGTTGATGCAATAATAAATCCTGAAATTAAAGACCATGTAACATCAAGTAAAATACCCTTATTAATTATCCAATAACCACTGTAAGCCACAGATAAATGCAATAAACTGGTTAATACTAAACCCCATGTTATACCCAAAGCGTTTAATAGAAGCCATGTCAGTAAGCCTAATATCACAAAAACAGCTAATTCTGCTGTTAAATTCCAATTTGGCACATAAGAACTGTTTTCAAGCAATATAGATTCAGATAGTGCAGCTTGTATTTTATGTGGTTCTAAAAGACCAACTGGTGTTGCTATCTGTGGCATAACACCTTTAGCTGTAACACCAACAAAAACAAACTTGCCTTTAACATCCATTTCTTGCAATGTTGTTTGTGGCGTATCTACCCAACTAATCCATTGTCTACCGAACTTATCTAATTTTGTAGGAGGTATTCCCTTAACAGATATTTCTTCAATTCCGTTTTCTGAACCTTTAATAATGTAAGTTTTTTGTTGTGCTAATGCTTTTAAAACTTCAGTACCAAAAGATGCAACCCAACCATTAGGAGTTTGCATTAACAAAGGTATTTGTCTTACTAAGTTATCAACTTCGGTAGGTGCAGAAGCTACACCTTGTAAAGCTGATGTTTGAAACATAGGTATGTTTTGCCTTACACCATTAGCTTTTATGCCTTGTATGTTATCTCCTAGAATTACTGTTCCTGTGGTTCGTGGATAATTATTGCTTTCGTTGTTAAACATAGCCAAGACAGTAGGAAAAGTCATACGCATAGACATAGCAAAATCTGCATCTCCACCAAACCTATCTTTTTCAGTAAAAGCTATTACCCAACCAACACCGATAGCACCATTGCCATAAAGTTTTTTTTGTATTTCTGCAAGTCTTGATCTTGGGAAAGGATAACCACCTTCTTTAATAACATCTTCTTCAGTTATGTTAAGTATTGTAAAAAATCCTGTTGGTTCTTGTTTGTGAATTAAAGTATCAAATGTTTTAAGTTTTAAAGTTTGATAAGGTGTTGTCTGATACACCATAGGCAATGACAAACCAAACATAAGTGCTATAAATATAAGTATTTTTTTCACGAACCTTGCACTATCTTTATCACTGAATCTCCACCATTATTAATTTTAATAGTATTAGATACGCCATTTTGTATAAAAATAACTGTATAACCTTGACTTGAGTTTAAATCAACTTGTACAGATTGTTCAACCTGTCTACGCAAAGAAATAATATCACCTTGTACTAAAGTAAT
>Ga0070747_1000793_pt1 | contig 15439 bp, 33 predicted proteins | sample VirMetDEL_Mar_31_FD_77321 | JGI IMG/M metagenome (GOLD analysis project Ga0070747, IMG submission 77321) | Aqueous microbial communities from the Delaware River and Bay under freshwater to marine salinity gradient to study organic matter... | ecosystem: Environmental > Aquatic > Marine > Coastal... | reverse complement strand
CCACAACGCACCGCACCGGCCATGCCAGCCCCCGTGGTGACGTCCGACCCAGTTATCGACACAACCACAGCCGCGAAGCCAGAAGGCAACGTATGGGCCGCGTTGATGACCGCAATCATGAAACTTATTGGAAAGGCGAAAGCATGAACCCACCTGTGAAATCAAAGATCAACTGGACCGCGCTTGTGATGGCGCTTGTCGGAGTTGTTTCCGCCCTTGGGTATATCTCAGAAGAAAGCAAAACCGCCATTCTGGAAATCACTGTGATTGTTGGCCCTGTGCTGATCGCCACATTCAGGACTTGGTTCACATGAAGCGGGTTGTGATAGCGGTTCTTGGCATCTGCGCGATTGGTGCCTTTGTGTATTGGCAGGGCGGGAAAGATACCCGTGATCGTGTCAACGAAACGAAACTGATAAGAGAGAAAGGAATCTCAGATGCGATTAAAGATACTGATGCTTCCCCTGCTTGGCGCGACGAGTTGCGCGATAGGGGTAAGTGATGCAGCATTCTGCGGACCCGACTTCACCGGGGCAATCGAGCGGCTTGCGGTCGCCCTACCAGACCCGAACACGCCTGACGATGTGGGCAAGGCTGGAACGGCTGTTGTGCGTGGTCATGATGCTGGTTGCTCCTAACTTTGACCGCAAGCATGTCGTGATGAAAGATCGGCGTCTTGAGTGGTCGCTTGCTGTAGGCACCTTCGGCTTTGGCATGTGGCTTGTTGACAGCGCTGCGTCGATGGACAGTCAGGCGTATGCCGTGCTGCGTTCTTGGTTAAGCGAGAACGATTGGGCGATCATGTTTATCCTGACTGGCACCTTGCACATGGTTGCTCTTGGGATCAACGGTCGAGCCTGGTGGACGCCATTCATCAGAACGTCCGTGACCTCGATCAACGCGCTGATCTATGCCAGTTTCGCCACAGGCTTCTGGATAATTGACCAATCATCAACAGCTGTATTCATGTATTCATGGGCCTGCTCCCAAGCCCTCATCTGCATCTACGGCGCAGTGAAGGACGTATCCCGCGTCTGGGGGGCATGGCGTAATGAGCCCTAATGATTACGCCGCTGTTCTGGGGTCCGTGACTGCAATGATTGTTGCGATCGGGGGATTGGCGGTCTGGCGAGAAAAGAAAGAGCCTTCTCAATCAAAGCCGGAAAACACGGGTGATAGGCTGGAAGATCACCTGCACCGGATTGAGGGTAAGGTTGATATCCTGATGGATCGGGTGAAGCGATAAGATTAACCCGCGTTCCTTAATTGGTTCGCGGGCTTTTTTCGTTAGTCAGGCCGGGATGTTTCTTTAGCGCGTTGAATGTGCGCTCAGTCACGTAGACCTTTCGACCCTTGAACACCACGTTTTCGTCGCTCACTATCAGTTTTTCGCCGTTGTGTTCAATTTCGGTTCCAGCGGCGACCGTCATAATATCAACTCCGTCAAACATCACTCTCCCCCTTCATGTGATAGGGCGCGAAGGGCCACGATCATTCTTATTTTCATGCCGTATATAGTATCCTCAACATCTTCATGGGAAACAAAGTGCGGCTCGGTGGCTTTAACTATGCGCTCGATGTCAGGCATCAACACCTTCGCCGCTTCTGCCACAGTCACGGGGCGGGCATCGGCTGGCAGGTATTCGCGCGCGTCGGGATCTTCCTGACTGCAAACGTGCATTGATCCGGTGCCATCTAGGTCGCGGAGATAAACTGCGTCTGTCATGTCGTTTCCTTTGCTGAGGCTAGGGCGGCGAACGTCTTGCTCGAAAGCCATGCCTTGTTTTTCATTGGCAGGATGTCATTCAGGTGAGGTGTCATAGAACCCGCGACATTGAACCCCTCCAAAAACGACTGAACGACCAGCTTTTCCAACGCCTTGATCGTGGCGGCTTGGGCCTGAATATGTTCTCCGGCATCATCCGCAATGCCTTGCAGATCATCGGGGAATGGTGTTGAACCAAGACGCTTTTGGATTGCTCTGGTATCTTCGCGTAGGTCAGTCATGGGGTGTATCCTGTGTTGATAGGGCGGCGCGATATGCCCGAAATTCACTGAAGTCGGGACTGCTTGTCGCGGTGATCCACTTGTTCGGTCTGACCCAAGTGCAGTAAACTTGTATTTTGGTGCCCCGATGATGCGCCAACAAAAGTGCGGCTTGTTCTGGGTCTGTCATCTGGCCAAACCGGGTCGGTGCGTCGATGTGCGTGGCTATCTCGTCGGGGGGGTAGGTCATGGGGTTATCCTCGATCAGCGTCGAACATGCTCGGCGCGGGCTTCTTTTTTTCCGGATCCGGCGTCGATGTCTTGGCTGGTTTCTTTGCCTCTGGCTCGATCGTCTGGCCCTTTACGTGTCCATCCTCGAGGACAAAGCCGACCGTGCCGCTGGTGTCCACGCGCTCAATCCAGATCTGATAGTCGTTGGCGTCGGCTGTCTCGGCTAGGATCTTCATCGCGTCATCATCGAGCAATGATCCATCACGGACCCTGATGACCTTGAGCTTAGGATTGAGCGCCATCGCGATGCCGATCGATGCCTGCAATTGCTGAGCGTCGCTGGCCTGATCGAACGGCACGCCGTCCAGGTAAACAGCCCCGTCTGCAATCGAGATCGATGAGCCGGGCATTTCGATTTTGGCGATCGCGGTTTGAGCTGCAGCTTTGCGGTCATCGATTGCCTTTGTCAGGGCTTCGGATCTTTCACTTGCGATCTTGGCCTTGCCGCTCAATTCATTGAACCTGGCGGCTGCGTCTGCTGTCCGGTTAATTTCGGCGGCGTTGTCGAGTTGGTTCTTGATCTTCTCGATCGGCAATGGATCTTCGAGCTTTGGCCAGCCTTCGATTTCCGCGTCCATCGCAGAAAGGTTTTCCTGCATTCTCAGGATCTCGTTGTGCAGGGCGTCGCGCTGGGTTCTGTATTCCTGGCGCTTTTCTTGGCGCTTCACGATAAGCGTGTTGTGTTCGCTGGCGTTCTGCCATTGCGACATTAGGTCATCGATCGTGACGGGCTCGGGGATCTCGTCTGGCAATGTCCTGCCGATTTCCTCGGCGGCTGCCTTTGCCTCTTTTGCCTCGCGGTTTGCTACTGCGCGATCCGAGAAATCTGCCTTGTTCTGGGCCTCGATATCATCAAAGTCGAAATCTGGGACCAGGCTGCGCAAGGATAGAAGCTGATCGGCTGGCTTCATGCGCGTGAAGGCCAGGGGGTCAAAGGTCAGCTCGCCAAGCAACTTGTCGAGCATGGATTGCGGGCTGGAAAAGCGCGCGCCCTCTCCGTTCTCCACCGTGATCGATGTCGTATAGGTGCCATCTTCTTGCGAGTTGAACCGGCGCGTGATTTTCAGCTCGCCAAGATCGAGGCGAATGATCGCGCGCTCCTCACCCTTGCGGATCGGGGTCGCCTGTACGTTCTTGGTGCCATCGAGCGCCCACCAAATCGCGTCCAGAACTGATGTCTTTCCCTGTCCGTTCTTGCCCGTGATCTGGACAAGATTGCCGTCTGGCTCGATCCGCACAGCGGTCAGGCGTTTCAGATTCTCGGCTTCGAGTGCAATGATTTTCATGGTGTTTGCCCTTATTTTGCAGCCGCGCGAGCGCGAGCTTTGTGCATTTCATCCAGCAGTGTCTGTGCGCTGACGTTTTCTCTGTCGCGGCCCGGCCCAAAGTATGACTGGATCGTTGCCTCACTGCCGATCATTTTTCGCATATCGCCGCCAATGGCGACGCAGCGATCAAGCGCCGTCTCGAGCGCCGAAATGTGATCTAAGGCAGTGGACATGGCGTCCCTCGCCCCGCGCATGGCTGCGAGCTTTTCCTTGCGTTCTGCGGCGGCAGATTTTTCCGTTTCTTCTGTCATGGTTTGCCCTTTCAGTTTTCAGCATGGTCGCGGGCTGCTGCCGCGAGGTTGTCGTGGTGGCCGTGCGTGATCAGCCAGCCCTTTTGCACGTTGGTCAGGCTCGCCAACCAGGCGGCGTAGGATTTCGGACCGCCTGTCGCGGCCTTCTGGCCTTCCACAATCAGGCGCTCATAGTTCTCGCCTACGGGCTGGCCCCGGTTCGGATCCTTCTCGCCGGTGATACTCGGATCCTCGTCTTCGGTTATCCCGAGGCATGAAATCGTGACCGTGCGCTTGCCTGTTTCGACCGCGCCCTTTGCTGCCTGCGTGAGGCTGATGCTCGAGTTTGCCGCTGTGATCGGCACGGGCATATGAGATCCATTCCACACGTATCCATTGCGGTGCCGCAAGATGGGCGCGACGCGCAGGAACGGGATCTTGGTTTCGCCTGTTGTTTCCGAAACGTCGAAATCGAGGATCAGGCCGTGCTTGTTTAGGATCGGTTTGACCGCCTGATACAGGTGCTTGAAATCACTGTATCGATACATTAATTCTCCGCTCCGGTTGTTCACAACCTTGTTTTTCGTGATCGTCGGCATTTCCGCCATAGCCGCAAATTTGGCCTGGTTGAATTCTTCCTGCCGCTGATCCTGGATCATGGTCTTTTGCAGCTCATACATCGTCTGCATCTTGGCCGCGTCCATCGTCGGATCTTTTGCCATTTCCTGAAATGATGACCAGATCGACGCTGGTGAAAACTGACCGGATGAGGCTGAAACCTCGCGCCCGTCTGCCACGCTTGGTAGGTTCTTCTCGTCTTCCATAATCTTGCCCTTTCGTTGGTGATTTGACCTTACGCCCCACGTCAATCTAACGCAATAGTTTTTCCTGCTTTAGGTGATATTCCATCACTTCCTTGATCAGGTTTTGCCGCGCGCGCGCCTTTCCTTTTGTCAAAACCTGCTGAACATACCTCGGGCTTTTCCCAAGCGCGCGCGATGCGGCCGACATCGAGGGGAACGTGATCCGGCCAAGTGTGATCGGTTTGGGTGGTATGCCCCCGCGATGATTGACCCTGTTCCCCTGACCGAGGCCAATGGTTTCGGTATCGCGACGCGACACGGCGCAATAGATCGTTGCCTCTGTAACCCCAAGGGCCGTGGCTGCGGTTGCCACGTCCTTGTAGGTTTCGCCTCTGACCTTAACTCTCACGTTCTCAGCCAATCTTTGTATTCGGCCTGCAGGGATAGCCATAAATCCTGCTCTGGGCCTTTGGTGTTCAATTCACGGCGGCTATCAACCCCGCAATGCGTGGTCACAATTTCGGCGGCCTGTTCTTTGGTTGTGCAGGCCGGCCAGATGCCCTCAAACCTTTCGGACAGAAAGACGTGAAACCCTCCCTCTGCACACGTCATGGCGCAAAAGGATGCGATGGTCATGGGGCGGCTCATGCTGGCACCGAGTCCAAGAACCAATCACGGAAATCCTCGTCGCCAATCTCGCCAATCATATCCATCGGGAACCAGGTTTCGCCATCGCCACCATAGATCTCGAGCGCCTGGCCGAATAGTTGTTTCGCGCGCCGGATCTCGATGTCTGCCTTGCGGGCTAGAACGCTGTCCTGGGGTCTGATGTCATGGTCCTCGGCCCCGATCGCCTGCTGATCCGTTCCATCTGGATAGCTCTGCAGCTTCAAGCGCCGGGCTAGAAGGTTCGGGATCCCGCCTTTCTCCTGGAAGAATAGCCAGGGCTGATGTGGCGTTTTCTTGGCGCGCAATGTCTCGATCAGATTGTTGTGACGGTTCTTGATCTCGCCGCGCTCGGCCTTTGTTGGGGCGTCTGGTTCGTCCATGATCTGCAGATCAAGTTGTCCGATCATCGCGATCGCATGCTGATAGACGCGCATTGAAAGGTAGTATTTGAGATACTGCACCTGGTCGACAATGGCATTATTCACCGGCTTACCGTTCGCGTTGGCAAAGGATTTCAGGTCGACAAAAAGATCCGCCTTGAGTTTGTCGATGCGCGATTTCATCTTGATGCCGCTGTCTGGGCAGGTCCAAAGGATTGTGACCTCTGACGCACCGCCTGTCACAAGGTCGTGTATTTCTGGGTTCGCCTCGATGCGCTCGATGTCCTTGTGGATCTGAGCCCAATACTTCGCGCCGATCTTCTGGCGGCTTCCAAGCGTTTCCGCGCATTCGCCCATGATGATAGACTTAACAGAATAACTAGGATCCAGGTCGAGCAATCTGAACCCGCGCTCAACAGGGCATTCGCCGGATTTCTTCTGGGTGGTGCCAAGCTCTTTCAGCACGGCGCAAACAGCGGCGTCGCTGGTCAACAGGTTTTTGTATCCGCTCAGGTCGGGCTCCCCGACAAAACGCTGATCGAGGGTTTCGGGCTCGAAAATTGCGACGTGATAGGCGCGGCCAAGGATTTGCGCCTTGCTGCTGTCATCCTTCCGCGCGGTTTCTTCCTCGCCCTCGGTTTCTTCCTCGTTCGTTTCTGGGTTCATCCAGCTCTTTGCCCAAAACGTCGGAACGCTCACAAGGATATTCTTGATCCCGCTCGCGCTCAGGCGGTGCAAGCTGTGATAAACGTCATCGGTCATATTGAAATAAATGCCATCAGCGAAAGTATTGTCGACCTTCTGGATCGGCTCGGCGCGGTCTTCTGAAAATATGCTCATCTGTGTTTCTCCGGTTGTTGGTCGAGGTCAGGAAGTGGGCCGCTCCGCCCGAGTGATATCGATCGGGGCCGCCAACCCGGACCTGATGAAGGCGGGCGCGGATCCGCTGCGCTCCATCTGGTCGCCAGTCATGGTAATGTTGACGTCACCGTCCTCAGTCAGGAACATCTGGCTTGCTGCAATGTTGCGCCCGGTGCGGTTCTGCAGGTCGCGGCGTACCAGATCAGCGATCTCGGCTTTGGTGTATGTCACGGTGTAAATAGGCATTTCAGTTTCTCCCTGTTTGGTTTGCTGTTTCGATAAGCTGCTCGATCTTGCGATCGATGCGGAATTCCTCGGGTCCGATGATGAAACTCAGCGGCTTGCTCAGCAATTCGCGCTTGGCCTTTTTGAGGGCGTTGATCTCAGGACCGCTCACAGCCATTGCGCGATTGATCGTATCACGGCGCTGGCGGCGCGCTTCGATATCAGCCTTCGCGGCGTCATATTTCGCACCGACAAGAGCGCGCTTTTCCGACCAGGTTGTTTCCCGGCGTGTTCCATATGTAGGGCCCCGCGTCCAATCAGAACGCCAATCGGCGTCGGTGCCGCTCAAGCCTTCTGCGCGAGATCTTGCAAGCCGTATTGCTGCGGCTGGCGTGTCGAGGTCATCAATTAAATCTCTCATTTCGGTGCCCTTTCAAATGTTTCTATTGACGTTAATATGACGTAAGTGCTACCTATTGCAAGCGTCAGTTTAACGTAAGGAAAGAAAATGCCAAAAACGAAAACTTCTGGAATGTCCATCAGTGTAACGGATGATGAGCGCCGCGTGATTACCGAGGTCGAAAGCCTCACGGGGCTGAAGCGTAAGGCGTTGATTATGTCGCTGATCCGGGCTGAGCTGCGTCGCCTCGTAAAAAATGGCGCTTAACCAGGTCTTTCATCTAACGATCGAGGATCCTCCCCCAAGCGTCAACGCGATGACAACTGTGACGCGGGGCCGGAAGATCAAAAGTAACGAGGGCCGGGGCTGGCATGATGCTGCGGTTTACGAATTGAAAGATCAGATCGGTATGCCTGGTGAATTGGTTATCGAAAAGGGGGTTTCGGTTTACAGGCCTTATCCTTGTTACTGGCGGGTTGATATCCTGATCCCTTCGTCTAAGACGAAATGCGATCTGGACAACTTGCTGAAAGGAATTCTTGACGCGCTGGGCGCTGCAGGAAAAACGCCGGATGATCGGTATCTTGTCGATCTGCGCATTCGGTTTCACGGCGGGCTTCCCGTCAAAATCGCTATCAAACAGGAGGATTTATCCACATGGGCGAAAATCAAGAAAACATCGACTTCACTGACCCGGAAACTGGCGAAGTATTCCCAATCAACGCCACCTCTCTTGTAAGCAATGTCCGTGACATTCTGATGTCGCGCCGCAAGCTGCAAACGCAGGCGACGGTTTGGACTTCTCTCAGTCAATCGGACCAACAGGACGAAATCACCGCAGTACAAGAGCTGGCTCGGGATCTCGTTGCAAAGGTTGTCGAGGTCGTGGCTGAGCGGGGGATGACCTGCGCACACGTCCAGATCGCAAAATTCGCGGTCGATGTCGACAAAGGTGAGGTGGTGATCACTTCAAAGGGGTTTGCCAGCGATGATATGCTGACGGATCTAGCTCACGCCAAGGGCAAGATTGCAAAGCTGACTGTTCTCGATGCTGAGCAATTCAATAAAAAGTCGACGCTGCTGGTCGCTGATAAGGATCAGCCAAGCCTGTTGGGCGATGATGGTGATGACCAGGCGGATCATCTGAGCGATGACGAGCTTTATCGCCGGGCGGTCGAGATTGTGCGCAAGGAACGCAAGTGTTCCACCTCGCATATCCAGCGGGCTTTGGCGATCGGGTACAACAAGGCGTCGCGCCTGGTCGAGCGCATGGAGGTCGAGAAAGTTGTCTCGGCGGCTGATCACGTTGGCAAGCGTGAGGTGTTGATTGGCGACGGTTCTGCGTCTGATGACGACATCGCGGATATTTCGGCTGAAATGGATGAAGCTGAAAGCGCGATGGATGAGCCTGATGATCTGCACGTCGAAAGCGATGCACAAAAGGGCGGCTTTGCTTCGCGCATGGCCGGGTATGCAAAAGAGCGCAATCCGTTCGATGTAAATGAGGATGAGCAATCATCCTGGTCGGATTGGAATGATGGCTGGGACGCGGCTGACCGTTCTGATGGTGCGCCTGAGGTGGATCCAGATCTGGGAAATACACCGGTCGAGGATGATCCACAGGACTTTCCTGAGGTCGATGAGCCGGTCGAGGTCGAGGGCGATCAGGATCCTGAGCCGGAAGATGATCAGCCGGCACCCGAGATTGAGCCCGAGGTCGAGGATGAACCTGAACCCGAGGCTGAGCCTGATGCAGAAAACGCTCTGGCTGATGGTCAACAAGCGCGCCTGAAAGGATCCGGAAAGGACGAAAACCCTTTTGACGGGGGAACTGATGGCCATACTGCTTGGGCTGAGGGCTGGTCGAGCGCCGATGGCGAAATCAAGCAACTGGTTGCTGATGGGTACAAGGCTGGTTTCGGCGGCAAGAGCAAGAGCGACTGTCCTTGGAAGAAATCCAGCGATGGTGAGCGGTTCTGGCTCGAGGGCTTCGCCAATGGCCAGGCGGACGCAAAGGGGCGCTAAGCCTTAGGGTTTGACCTGCGGGTCATCTTAGGGCTATCTATCGGGTAGGGTTCCGTCTTGCCCGATATGACCCTAACCTCCCTGTTGGACTCCCGCCTCGTTAATTCGGGGCGGGTTTTTCCTTGCGCCATGCCATAGTTTCGCGCTACAAGAAAACGGAAAGAGAGGGCAAGATATGATGAACGCAATAGACATCGCGCAACGTGATGGCGCAAATAACCGCGCAGCGGTTTGGAATTTTTTTCAGGATAATCCGTGCCACACAAAGGCTGAATGCGCCGCCGCGCTGGGGCTGTCGGCAAAAACTGTTGGGGGGCACTGCAGGACTATACGCGCGGGCTGGCGTCCAGATAGTACCATATCTCCGAATGTTGATGCATTGCAGTCCATCATCCGGGCTATTTCCTATCCGGTTTGCACGTCGATCGATAAGCGTGGGTTTGGCTTGCGACCTGGAACCAAGGATCTGATTGAGTTTGTGCATGAACTAGCAATCGGTGCAGTGGCCGATCAGGACCGCATGCAGGCAGACAATCGTGGCTAAAGATAAAAAGTATCAAGGCAACAAGGGGCTCGAATACTACAAGGCCTATCCTCGGGATTTCTTCGAGGGGGTGCTTGGTATGGACGGGCCGCTGCGGGGCTTCTATCGCATGACGATCGATCTGATCTACATGCATGATGGCTTCCTCCTGGATGACTGGTCGCACATCGCGGGGCACACCGGCTTCGGGATCACAAAGTGCAAAAGGTTCATGGCGGATCTTATAACACGCGGCAAAATCGAGGTGGAAAAAACGGACGATTCAAATTATTTCGTCAATCCGCGTTCAAAAGTTGAGCTATCTGCGTCCAGAAAATTTCAAAGCAAACAGGCAAATAATGTAGCCAAACGCTGGAATAACAACAACTTAGCTGATCAAGTGGAAATACCACAGGCTATACCCCCACAAGACCACAATACCACAAGACAGAGTCCTGCGGACTCTAAGCGCAATTCCGGTTTGTCGCCGCTCTTTGGGGGGGATCAAAAAAAGAAGGCCAAACCTAAGCCAAAACAGGATGAGGCAAGGGATCAATTGATCGAGTTCGCCTCGCCTGAGGCCGTGGATGAATATCTAAAATATCGGAAGGGTTCCAAAGCAAAGGGCACCACAAAGCGAGCTGCACTCCTGATTGCAAAACAGCTCGAGATCATCAAGGATCAGGATGGAGACACGGATGAGGCGCTCGATATGGCGCAAGTCCAGGGCTGGCAAGGTTTGCGGGCCGATTGGTATTTCAACAAAAAAGGGCAAGACGATGGGAACGGAAATTCAAACAACGGCGCAACCTCGAACAATCGAGGAATGGCAAGGCCAACAAAAGCATCAGAAATTGCAGATCGCGCAGCTCGATACGCGGCAAGTCGCAAAGCGGGCGGCTGAACTCGGGGCGATGCTCGAGGTCGCCAGCGCCAAGATCGATCGGTTCGGATGGGACCGGATGGATGGCGCGGTCAAGGACGCGCTGACCGCCGACTGGTGCGACGTTCTGAGCGAGTTCACACTTGCTGAGGTCCGCGATGGGATCCGCGCTCTGTTCGCGGCGTCCAATGGCAATCTGCGCAGTTTGAACGAGCATCAGGTCAAGGATCGGATCGAGATTAATCAGCGCCGCCTGGTCGAGAGCCTGCCAAGGAAAGCGGATCTTGAGCCTGGTCGGGATTTTTCGCCCGAGGCTGTTGCTCGTCGCCGGGCTGTGTCAGCTGAGCTGCTGGGCGCAAGTCGCAGCCTTGCCACACTTCGAGGCCAGAGCGAGGCTCAAACGCAGTCGAACATCAACGCGGCCAAGGATGAGGCGGGGCTATGACGCAATTCACCGCGCGGCAATTCATGGGCAACGTGACGCTGCGCGGTGACAAGTGGGATATCGAATTCCCCGTCGCGGATCTCGATGGATGGATTGAGTTTTACGAGGGCATGCGCGCCAAATATGGGCACCGGACGCAAAGCTATGAGACTTCTGTGTGGGCGCTGAAAGCGGTGCGGGGGCGATAACCCTGAAAGGCGCAAGTTGACAGATGCGCCGCGTTTGGTGTCTCATGGCCTAGTTCAAGTTGACGATTCCCGTTAATCGATGGAGAAAACAATGCGTAAAATTCTGATTGCTGCAGGTGCGATGATCTGCCTGGCCGGGGCCGCCCTGGCTTCCGCTTCCGAACCCATTATCGATCATGTTCCGATGATTGAGGTGAGTTCCGATTTCGATGTTTTGGCCCTGTTGCCTGGTGTTCCCGTTGATGTTGCCGTGATGGCCGAAGACAATCCCGCGCCGTTGGTCGCGATGGTTTCGCAATTCGATGCAGATCTGCCCGCGTCCTTCCTGGTCCTGTCCGCGCTGGCCGACGTGATGCCTGACTTCGCTCTCTCTGGCGGCGATGGTCATCTCACCTGACATTTAATCAATCTCGATGAGATCATAGGCCAGCCGGTTATTTCCGCGCTGGCCTTTTTTGTGTCTTGACCTGCCGCGCGCGCCATGCGTTAAGTTGACGTAGGTCATATGTTCTACCTGTCTGGACGATTGCCTATCAATCGTAGAGCGAGACAGGGCGGTGCGTCGCGCGGCCAGTGAGAAACTGGTGCAATCGCACAATCAACAGAAAGGGCAAGACATGAAGAATTTTCCACAATTGAAATTGCAAGAGCAGATCGATCGCGAAACGCGGATCCGGCGTATCAAGGAATTCGCTGCGGATCTGTTCGGGGTGATCGCTCTCGGGGCGCTGCTTTGGGGCGCGCTCGTTATCGGGCATGGGCTTGGGTGGTGATCAGATGTCTGGTCAAAAGCAATCGCTCAGCGACATCGAGATCCTCGAGGCTCTGGATCTGCGCGACAATGATGGCCTGACAATGGCTCAAATTGGCGCAAGGCTAAACAAGACCAAGAACGCGATGATTGGCCTGCTTAGCCGGGTATCAAAGGAAACTGAGGCCTATGATTATGATGGTAATCAGAACGGAACATTGGAAAGAAAATGGTGGGTTAGGTGACAGATAAAACAACAGAATGGGGCGGCTCGGCATTCCCGGTATCAAATGGCGAGGAAACTGATTTCGGCATGCATTTGCGCGATCACTTCGCCGCGCATGCGCCCGACGCGCCTAGTTGGTGGATGGCTGTTATTGAGGATGAAATCAGGGCGGCCAAGCCTGGCTATCAAGCGCCTGATATTGCCTGGCTCGAGTTTGCCGATGGGGCAATAAAGCGCAGGCTTGAAAAGATGGCGCAATGGCGCTGGGCCTATGCCGACGCGATGCTTGCAGAAAGGGGGGCGTGATGAGCAACACAAAACAATGTGGAAAGTGTTTCGGCCTCGGCTGGATCGATGGGCATAATTGCCCCGCCTGCGATGGCCTGGGGCGTGAGGTTGATGAGCTGGATCAAATGCTGATCCCCGCGCTCCATCAGATCTCAGCCGGTGCTGAAATGAGCGAGATGATGGCTCAAAGGTTTGAGGATGGTTGCTGATGTATGATTTATTTGAGGGAAATCCAAACCTTGCAAATGTGCAAGTCTCGGTGCCGGTCGGCGCTCTGCCGAAAAAGGATCAGATGCAAGCTCTGCAGGATGAGCATAGGCGTCTGATCGAGCGGATCAAGGAACGGCAGGCTGGCGTTGTTGCGCTGCGTGTTCGCCTGATGGCCACAACAAACGCGATCATCGCGCTTGAGGTCTTGAAATGAGCCGCCTATCCCTGCGTGAGCGTGATACGACGTATGACAAGCAGAAAAGTTTTCGGATGCAGGATCCAAGCAACGGCATGTATCTGCACCTCACAGGCAAGGGCGCGACAAAAGGCACTGACTATGCTTGGCTCGGGTTCAAGTATCAGGCGAAAACTCTGATAGAGCGGGCGCGGCTGCGCGGTGAAGATTTCCCCTTTAAGATTGTTGACGCATGAACTGGCCATTTGGATTGCTACGCCGCAACGCTTACCAGGTGATCTATGCTGACTGCCCTTGGCGGTTTGAGGCTTATACCGAGGCTGCCAGCGGGGTGCCTCAACAAGCCGATGGGCAGCACTATGACACGATGGCGGTGCAGGATCTCGCAAAGCTACCTGTTGGGGATCTCGCTGCGTCTGACTGCGCGCTGTTCATGTGGGGGATCTCGTCGCATCTGCCGCAAGTTCTTTGGCTGGCTGATCAGTGGGGCTTTCGCTTCGCCTCAAAGGCGTTCACCTGGGCCAAGCTCAACAAGCATGCTGAGGCGACGGCTCAAAAGGCTGCGGCGGCGGGTGATCCCGTGATGCCATCGGCTGACACAAATTGGTTCATGGGCATGGGCCACAGCACACGGCGCAATACTGAGGATTGCTGGCTATTCACCAAAGGCAGGCCGAAACGCATTGATCGGGGCGTTCGTGAGCTTATTGTTTCCCCGGTCCGCGAACATTCAAGGAAACCAGATGAAACTTATGACCGCATTGAGCGCCTATTTGCAGGGCCATACGCCGAATTATTTAGCCGGAAAAGCCGCGCTAGATGGTCAAGCTGGGGGAACCAAGCCGGAAAATTCGACTGAGCTGGATCTGATCAGAGAGATCGAGCGGGTAAAGGCCGGGTACATGCTGGCTCGATCGATGCTCATCGGGGTCATCATCCTCGCATTATTCATCCTGGTGATGGCGGTTTTCGCCGCTGTTATCTGATCTGAATTGCCCCGGCGAGCGGTGGGCTAAAACACTCGCAGGCGGGGGCGGTGCGGCTCTTGGTAGGTGCTGCTGACCCGCCAACTTTTGAAACCAAATAAGGGACGTTAAAAATGAACGAGAACACACAAAAGAACGCAGGTTTTGAGACTGTTTCAGCCGGCTCGAAGATCGAGTGCCTGACTGATCGGATCAACATGATCACTGCAATTGCGAATGATGTCAGGGCTATTTCAGGGGCCAACGCTGACCGGATCCTCGGGCCTGAGGGGATTCACGACAACCTCAAGGAAGCGCCTGACGGTGTGGCGTCTGATCGCGGATCTGTCGATCGCATGGATGCAATGCTAGATCGCCTTGAGCGGACGGTCAGGGAATGCATTGATCAAGCCGCGCGCCTCTCAGGCCTTTAATTTTAAACAAGGGGGATAATCCCGATGAAGACTCTACATTTCGGAACAGAGCAGGTCTTGGCGACGCCAATGACGCGGCTGGATTACAACAAATATCGTGGCTGGTCATTGCCGGATGATGAGGAAGGCTCTGACGCGGGCTTCCTTGTTGAGCGGGTCAATGCTGGCGTTTCAAATCATCCTCACCATGTCGGGTATATTTCCTGGTCGCCTGAGGACGTGTTCAATCGCGCCTATCAGCCAAGCTATGCGATGAGCTTCGGCCATGCGATCGAGGCGATGAAGATGGGCCACAAGGTCGCGCGCGCGGGCTGGAACGGAAAAGGAATGTGGATCGCGCTCACGCCTGGCTCATCCTTCAATGCGGAATATGCCAAGCCTGGCCACGCTGCCTATCATCGCGCGGCTGAATGCCCTGAATCTGAAACGCAGATAAGCCTTTTGGCTCACATTGATATGCGCGCGGCTGATGGATCGATGGTCATCGGGTGGCTTGCGTCACAGACTGACATGCTGGCAAACGATTGGGCGGTCCTTTCCTGATTGGCTAAATGATCTCATTCCGGATACATTGCTGAAAAACAGGATGGATCTGGGATGAGTTCTTTCGACGGACAGAAAAAAGCGGGCCAGGCTGAGGACGGTAGGTTTCTGCCTGGCAACAAGTTTTGGCGCAATAGAACACGGCACGGGGCAAAGCCGATCTATGGGACGCCTGAGGAATTCCTTGAAGCCTGCTATTCGTATTTCGATTGGGTCGATGAAAATCCCCTTTGGGAAATGAAAGTCTTTGGGACCGGCATGAAACTCAGGGTCCAGCATGCCAGGGCGATGACCTTGCACGGGCTCACGGCTCACATGGGTATCGGACGCCGCACCTGGGATGATTACCGCGCGCGCGATGAATTCAAAGATGTCTGCGAAACCGCTGAAAGTATCATGTTTGAGCAAAAGTTTGCGGGCGCGGCAGCCGGGCTGTTCAATGCGGCAATCATCGCGCGGGATCTCGGACTTTCTGATAAGCGTGAAGTCGATGGAAATCTCGTTGTGGAGGTGATCGATAGCTATGCCGAAGATACAGATCCCGAATAACTGGGCGGCTCGATCGTACCAGCGCCACACGTTCAACAAT
>Ga0070747_1000790_pt1 | contig 15479 bp, 26 predicted proteins | sample VirMetDEL_Mar_31_FD_77321 | JGI IMG/M metagenome (GOLD analysis project Ga0070747, IMG submission 77321) | Aqueous microbial communities from the Delaware River and Bay under freshwater to marine salinity gradient to study organic matter... | ecosystem: Environmental > Aquatic > Marine > Coastal... | reverse complement strand
TATGATTTGCTTACCATTTTGGTGGGGAGTTATATTATCAATGATAATATTTTCACCAGCGATAACGTACTTAGGTGTAACATCAATACTACTAGGAGCGTTTTTAGACGGTTGTCTATCTTCGGGAATAGTATGGTTGTTACATACAGTACAGGAAAGTATTGAAAAAACTGACTAATGAAACCGAGTGAGCAAAAAGAGATAAATGAAACTGAAAATATAATAAAGCTACAAGCTAAACGAACTGACTTAAGTAAATATAGTTTTATTGAAGAAATAAAGGGTGATTTGGGACGTGAAATAGATAAGAATTTGGGGATAGACAGAACACCTAAAAAACGTGGATTTAAAGGATTCATACAAAAGTTAATAAAAATGTTTTAACATGACTTATGAAAAATTAATTCAAACGATAAGTGAAATGGTAAATAATGATTTAATCTATAAAAAAGATTTAACGTTAGTTTACGAAGTAGATAAAAACCTTTATAGAAGATTAGATGAACATTTTTTCTATAAATCAAATGATAAAGATGGTGCAAAGTTTGAACCTTCAGATGATTTTGAGGTTGAAATGGGTGGTATAATAATAAAATTTATAAAAAATGAGAAAAAATAGATTTTTTAAATGTTGGTTATTTTCCTTTTATAAAGGTCATGGACTTTTTTGGTTCAGAATTTTTAAATGGGGATTATCATTCAAGCATATCAATAATTATAAATTTACACCAGAGGAAGAAAAAAACCCTAAAGGGTTGTTTTTTTACTATTGGTTAATAAATTTTAATAAATAACAAATAAACAATATGGTTAATAAATGGGTAAATAGTAATATAGTAGAGCCATTTAAAAGTAGGATTATAGATTTAACTAAAAAGGTTGACGTATACCGATGTTTAAATAAAAAGGGGAAGGTATTTTCGATAAAACAAAACGGAAGGGTTGTGGGACACACATCTTGTTTAAGATTAAAGGATGCAAAGTTTGTAATCCATAAAGCGGGACAGGAAAGATGTAAAATAACGGGAATCAATAATTCCCACGCATTGGTTAGAGGTCTGATAGATATCGAAGTAAAAGAAGAAGGTGATGGTCACCTAAATAAAGTAACTTATGACCCTTTTATTGATATGACATACATTTGCCACACTTCAGGAGAACCTTTTGAAATTCATCACGCAATATGTGTAAATTTCACTAAAAACGGTGTTTTTGTAGTACCAATAGATTAAAAAATAAAAAAAATATTAGAAATCGCTTGTATTTTACATTTTAATGTAGTATATTTGCAGTCTAAGAATAACGAGAAGATTAAAAAACAGTAAAATGCCAGTTAAAAAAAATGAAGCAATTACGTTGACGCTAGAAGAACAGGCGGCAATAGAAGCACAAAGACAAGAGGTAGCAAAATTAGAAAAGTTTAGAACCGAGTACCAAAAATTAGTCGAAGAGACAGGTTTTGGGTGGGTAGTAGACATTAATTCACCTTTAAACAATATTCAGTTAGGAATAGGAAGAGTAGGAAAATAAAAAAAAATAAATTAAAATGGAAAGTAAAAAATTAGGCGCACTATTAGACGCAATGACAACCAAAGACACAACAACCGAAAACGGTATGGTAGCACACTCAACGAGTGCAAACTTTTGTGTGGATATGTTCGGGAAAATAGGTTCTATGAGAAAAGAATCTGATGGAAGAGTATTAGACGTATTCGTGAAGGCTTTCAATGAAAGTCCTTTAACGGCTATGAGGTTACTTTTTTGGACTCGTGACATTAGAGGTGGAGCCGGAGAACGTCAAATTTTTAAAACCATTTTAACTTATTTGGCTAACCAACACACATCTGTGTTAGGAAAAAATATGCACCTTATTACCGAATACGGTAGATGGGATGATATGTTAGTATTATTTGGTACTAAATTGGAAGACCAAGCATTAGCTCTTATTGGTGAAGCCTTGAGAGCGGAAAATGGCTTGTGTGCAAAATGGATGCCAAGACAAGGTAAAAAAGGTACAACTAGGAATGAACTTTCTAATAAAATTAGAAAGCACATGGGATTGTCACCAAAAGCTTACCGTAAATTATTGGTGAATACATCAAATACTGTTGAACAATTAATGTGTTCAGGAGGATGGAATGCTATTGATTTCAGTAAATTGCCTTCAAAAGCAATGTCTGATTACATGAAGGCTTTCTCTAAGAGAACACCTGAAGCATGGGTTGCGTACTTGGAATCAGTTAAAAAAGGTGAATCCAAAATAAATGCGGGAGCAGTATACCCATACGACATTATCAAAAACTTAAACTACGGTAGTTCTGATGGTGCGGATGTACAATGGAATGCGTTACCTGACTATATGGTGGACTCTAACGAAAGAGTTATGCCATTGGTGGACGTTTCAGGTTCAATGAGCTGTTCAGCGGGTGGAAACTCTAATGTATCATGTATGGATGTAGCAATCTCATTGGGATTATACATTTCAGAAAGAAACGTTGGTCCATACCAAGACGCTTTCATAACATTCGAAAGCAACCCAAGATTGCAAATCCTTAAAGGTTCTTTATCTGATAGATATAGACAATTAAGTAGAGCACCATGGGGTGGTAGCACTGACATCCAAAAAGCTTTAGAGCTTATATTGGATAAAGCTAAGGCAAATAAAGTTGCACAAGAAGATATGCCAACTATGTTGATGATTCTTTCTGATATGCAATTCAACCAATGTACTGGTGGTGGTCACTGGGGTGGTGGAAACACAACTTGGAATATGACCGCAATGGAAATGACCAAAAAGCTTTACGAAGCGGCTGGTTATGATATGCCAAAAGTAGTATTTTGGAACTTGGCTGGAAGAAATGATAATACACCTGTTAAGGCTAACGAAACAGGAACAGCGTTGGTATCAGGGTTTAGCCCAGCATTGCTATTATCTTTATTGAAAGGTAAAGATATAAGTCCATACTCAATGATGATGGACGTAGTAAATAGTGATAGATACCAACCTATTACCGTATAAAAACGAGTAAATATATATAAACCCGCAATATGCTAAGTATTGCGGGTTTTTTTGTTTACAAATATTTTTATTTTATCTATATTTGCTTTATAAATTAAAATTATGAAAATAATAGTAAAAAATAACGATAGTAGTACCCATCACGATTTTATAGTATATTTAAAAACGGATGACGATATCAACGTCTATGCACAATTAGCAACCATTGCTACATATGACGATGTAATTGCTAACGTAAGAAATCAATCTAATGAAGATATAGATTTAATTCAAATAGATACTTCAAATATAAAAGAAAAAGAAATGAACGACAAGAACATACCTTTAATATTGGTTTTCTATTTGGATAGAGAGCTAATGAACAACCCACAAATTATCAAACCATTTGCAGATTCTGTAAATGATGCAATAGCTCTAAGAGATGCAAACGCAATGGCGTTCTTCTTACCGACTGACGGACCAGAAAGAATCGAATGTATCAACCCACAATTAGCAACTTCAGAAGAGAAGAGTAGGATAACCAAACTCATAGATGATATATCAACGAATTTTGATATAGGTCAAGGGGCTGATGAAGATTATGATGACGTGAATATGATTAATACAGGGGGTGATGAGGATTAAGAAAAAAGATTTAGAAGGAAAACTAACAGTTATCAAGGCACCCGAAAGTATCAAAGGTGTAACCAACGGAGTGTTTTTAGCTGGTTCCATAGAAATGGGTAAAGCTGTAGATTGGCAAACTGAAATTGCTGAGAAATGTAAGGATGTTGATGTAACGTTCTTTAACCCAAGAAGAGATGATTGGGATTCAACTTGGGAACAAACCATAGAAAATGATAACTTTAGAGAGCAAGTTGAATGGGAATTGGATGCGCTAGATAAGGCCAAGAAGATTGTTATATATATTGACCCAAAAACTACATCACCTATCACTCTATTAGAATTAGGGTTACACGCCAAGGATAATATCTGTGTGTGTTGTCCTGAAGGATTTTATAGAAAGGGTAATGTAGATATTGTTTGTAAAAAACATAACATACCAATGGTTGATGACATCGATGGATTAATAGAATGGATAAAGGATGAGTAAAGATGAGATAAAATTTGAAGATAGAATGAAGATTTTTGCTATCTTATATCCAGAAGCTCATTGGGATGCTGAATGTTACGCTGACAAGTCTGAGTGGACTTGGGAAGAAGTATTAGATGAATTTCACATACCTAAATATAGAACAAAAGCGCATTTTATTTCAGAACTTGTGGAGTATATAGGTGAAACTAAACAAAGTAGATTTAAAAAAGATGACTAAGGATAAAAACATAATGTCTAGGTACGCTAAAAAAACTATTAACCCTAAATTTTACGGTACAATAAAGATTGAGGAATTACCTTTACTAGCGGAACATAAATCGGATACCAAGATGGGACCTGGATATGTGTATGCACCTTATATTCCAGTCATAGATAAAGTAACTATAATGGATTGTAATGGAACTAGAACGATTTGGCAAATAAGCAGATGGAAGAGATTCAAATTATGGTTCTATGGTTTAATAGGTAAAGTAAAACAAATTGGATAAGCAATGGTCAGTTTATATTGTAGAGTGTGCGGATGGAACATTATATACTGGAATTTCTAATAACGTAAATAAGCGTGTTTTAGCGCATAATAATGGAAAGGGAGCTAAGTATACCAAAACACGTCTACCAGTCGTTCTAATGTACTCTAAAGAGGTCGGAGATAGGTCTGAAGCTAGTAAGCTAGAGTATAAAACCAAAAAACTAACAAGAAAACAAAAATTAGAGTTAATAAATGAAAAATATAGATAGATTATTCCATAAAGAGCATATTTACGAATTGAAACGTTATGTGAATAGTATTGAATATAAAATTTTAATGTTAAAAGAATTACTAGAAAAAAATAATGATGATTGAGGTAAAGTTTGGTTTATTATTTGAAAAGAAAGGGGAATTTAGATTGATTAAATATACTGATGACGAAATTGGTGTATTATATGAAATAATGGGAATTGGTTTAGATGAAAACACGTTACAAATGTACCACCCAAATGAAAAGATGTTACGTTTAAAAAAAATAGGGATAAGATACCCTAGCCTAGATTAAGGTCTAGTAGTGGTTCGCCAAATCTTGGTATAAGTCCACCCAGTATTTTCATGAATAATATCATAGAACTCACCTATAATACCCTTACCAGCGGTACCCATAAAATATAATGATTTAATCTTATTATCAGTTGCAGCTTTAGCCAATGCGTGATGCAATCTTTGACAATCCTTTTTATTTTTACATATAACCATATCAAAACGGTCTTCATCATAGAAAAGTAATTTGTTATGTACGACAACTATTTGTTTGGTATGTCTAGAGTTCTGTAAACCTATCATAAGTATTTGAATGATATCGTATATAGTTTTTCTTTCAGTTAGTGGATTGGAGCCATAAACCCAAAATGTTTCTTCAACGTCATAATCTTCATCGGCTAATACAGTCCATATACCATACAGAGGTTTCTCTTCAACCAATTTTCCAAACCTATCTCTAACCATTCTAAATTTATCAGTTTCCTCAAAATCTTTTACGATGTATATTTTATACTCAACAGGTTTGATACCTTTGTAATTGATGAATTTACGTTTGAAAAATACTTTATTCTCAGCTTTAATACGATTAAAGTTTATAAATGAAGTATCACGTTTCTTGCATCTATGAATGGTTTTTTTGTATTTACCATTCTTCGTTAAAATTACTCTATATAGCATATAGATAAATATACTATAAAAAAAATAATAATAAATACTTGCGAGTTAAATATATTTAACGTATATTTGCATATGAAATTATTTGATAAAATTAATAAATGCATTGTTGATGTAGTTGATACTACGTCCAACAGTGTACGAGTATTTCATAAAAAACAAACAAAAAAAGGAATAGATTGTTATCAATGGTATAATATCAACGATAGGAATTATAACGATAGATTTATAAAACATGACTAAAGATTTATATGAAGTATTAGGAGTTGATAAATCAGCATCCCAAACTGAAATTAAGAAAGGCTATAGAGCCAAAGCTAAAGAATATCATCCAGATAAGAATCCGGGTGATAAAGAAGCTGAAGCCAATTTCAAGGATGTTGCATATGCTTATGAGATATTATCTGATGAAGATAAGAAAGCTATTTATGACTCTAGAGGGCATGCTGGATTAAATGGTCAACATCATGGTCATGCGCATCATGACCCATTTGAAATGTTCAATCAAATGTTCAGAGAACGTGAGATGCAAAATCAAAGAGCACAGTTCAATATCAACGTGGCAATTTCAATAAGTTTGGAAGAGGCTTATGATGGTGTTACTAAAAAATTTAAATACAATAGGCAAGTCAAATGTGAACCATGTAATGGTTTAGGTGGTAAAGACCCTATAAGATGTACTGCATGTAATGGTTCAGGGAATATATCCAACGTAATTAGAACACCCGCTGGTATGATGCATCAGGTAAGTACTTGCCATGTGTGTCAAGGTAAAGGTAAAGCATATAAAGATGTGTGTACTAACTGTAACGGTAGAGGGATGTCACAATCAAGAGAAGAAGTTACAGTTGATATTCCAGCGTCACCAACTGAGGTAATAATCAAGCGAGGGAAAGGGCATATGTTACCTGATGGTACATTTGGAGACCTTTCAATTAGAATAGATGTTACACCACATGAAAAATATAGAGTAACTTACAATTATGGTTTAATAAGTGATATACACGTACCTTATGAAATATTAATGTTAGGTGGTAAAGCTGAATTTGAAACCATAGATGGTGGCAAGGTAAAACTAACAATCAAAAAATTATCTAAAATAGGAACTAAATTAAAGTTAACTGGCAAGGGATTAAGAATTCCTGGTCTTAGAAACACAAGAGCTGACCAATTTCTTGTATTACACGTAGATATTCCTGACTCGATTACTAAAGAAGAAGAAAAATTACTAGAACAAATAAAAAAACTTAAAGAATAACTTGTTTATTCCATTTTTTTATTATATATTTGCATTATAAAATTAAAAAAATATGATATACGAAAATCCATCGGATAAAACGGTAAAAGCGTTTGATGACGTTCTAATAACATTAGATTTAGAACGCTTTGGGGTAACAACCAAAATAATTGTTAATGATAAACAAAAAGAAGTAGCAAAAGTTAAGAAATTAACACCTGACGTAAAGTTTGCATTAGGTGACGATTTACTTATCATTGTGAATGAGTACATTCTTGATAGACTACCAGAAGTTGAAAAGAATATGTACATTCAAGAAGTGTTGACTGGAGTTTGGTTCAATGCTGAAACAGATAAATTAATTATAGACCAACCTGATGTGAAAACATATAGTGGATTCCTTCAAAAATTTGGTTATGATAAATATGAGGTAATGAAAGAAAGCATCAGAACACTTTACACTGCCAAGAAGAAAGAAGAAGAAGAAAACGGAGAGTAATAATAACTTAAAAATAAAAATAAAAATAATATGATACAAATGATTTCACCAACTGATTATGTTGGTCAATTTAATGACTATGCAATGAAGCATATGGGCATAAGTGGTTTAGACCTATATGATTGGGAGCAAACACAAAATAGATTATACACCAATAATATGGTTGCTATGTCAAATAAAGTAATTGAGACAACAGGTTCAATGACACCTTATATTCTTGAAGAAAGAGAATTAAGAGCAACTCAAATAGATATCTTCTCAAGATTGATGAGGGATAGAATTTTATGGTTAGCTGGAGTAGTAAATGATAGAATGAGTACAATTGTACAAGCCCAATTATTATATTTGGATGATGTTGACCCTAATTCAGACATTCTTATGTATGTTGATACGCCAGGTGGAAGTGTAAAGTCAGGACTATCTATTGTAGATAGTATGGAATTGGCTAGACCTGATATAAGAACGGTTAATACAGGTATGGCAGCTTCAATGGGTTCTATATTATTAGGTGCTGGAACCAAAGGTAAAAGAGCTAGTCTTAAACGTAGTAGGGTGATGTTACATCAAGTTTCTTACGGAGCTGGTGGTAATATTCAAGATGTTGAAATTACTCGTGCAGAAGCGAATAAATCCAATGAGGAATTATTTGTGATGCTTGGAGAGTACTGTGGTAAAACAGCCGAGCAAGTAAAAGCTGATGCCACTAGAGATTTGTGGTTAAACTCATCTGAAGCAATTGAGTATGGAATTATTGATGAAATAGTAGCACAAAAACCTAAAGAATAGGTTTAAATATTGAAAAGGGTGTTTTTCACCCTTTTTCGTATATTTATAATAAGATTCACAATAAGAGAACCGTGAGTCCGACCTTAATTGGATAGGACGAGCAAACGTCATACTTATATGAATCTTATACATGGGGACGACTGGATTTGACTGTATATGACAGACAAGAAAGTGCATGTAGTGTTAGATTGGAAACACTTAAATACCCTATCGGCAATTTTAAATGGAAACATTTTCAACATTGACAAAAATATCTTCGGTGACGTTGTAATAGGCGCATCAAGAGAGGTAGCTTTAGCCTAATTAAAGCAAAAATCGTGGTAAACCACAATCCCTCAGCTTGGAGGTTAAAAAGTTGTCTAGGACGTAGACAGAAAACCGTCAAAACTTTTAGAGGGGATTAGAAACCCTATCTCGTTTGGAATTAAGCGTTAATGGTACCTAAACATGTAGAGCTTCTTTGAAGCGTAGCCAACACCCGGGTTCGACTCCCGGCGTCTCCACCAAACAACACATGAATAGTGTGTATCATCCTATTCATAACCTTACTGCTATCTAGGTAAGGTAAACCTCTTAGAAATAAGAGGTTTTTTTATTTATTGAGATATTTATAAATAAAAGAAATTATGGGCTTTAGAAAGGATTTTAGAGATATGATGAGTTCTGGTGGGAAGATATCAAGCAAGAGGGTGGTCACACTTGTGGCATTCTTATTGGTAACAATAGCATTCGTAGCCAATTTAGGTTGGAGCGTTGTAATGGATGCCAATGTATTGACAGGTATGATAAATGTGGTTTTTGCTGGATTAGGTGTTACAGTAGGTGAACACTTACTTAAGAAACAACATGGAGAAAATGAAGGATATAACGATGAGTATAATGATAGATATAGAGATAATAACCCCCATGATAGACATGGAGGTTCATCCCATAATCACGATGAACTAGGAGATAATTAATTATTTCTTAGTTACGGTGGTAACACCTGGTTTTGGTGTTACATTAGTCTTTGGCGCTGGTGGTACAACCACCGTGGTTTTATTGCCTTTACATCCACATCCCATAATTTTCTAGTTTTTAAAATTTAAGTTATTTAAATATAAATATAGTTAAATTTTAAAAATAATAAATAATAAAGTTGTTTTTTATATAAAATTTTTATATATTTGCGTATGTTTAAAACTAGAGTAACAATATTGAGTCAAGATTGGATTGAAATCGAGTCTTATAAGAGTAAATTCAAACCTAGTGTTGGTGAATTTATATATTCTAATAAATTAGGTATATATCTTAGAGTACTATCCGTTATACATAGTATAGGGATGTTTAGGACTTCAACTATCGTTGTTGTAGAGGAAATGGATATGGATTTCAACATAAAATAAAAAAAAATAAAAATAATTGCAATTTTACTTGTTTTTTAAAAAAAAGTGTAGTATCTTTGTAGTGTAAATAAGATTAAGGTCTATTTATAAATAAGTTCTTTAAAATTATAAGATTGATTACGGCAAACAAAACATACTCCATAAGAAGAAGGTTTCGTAGGCACCTGAATTTTAATGGCAAGCTTCGGCTTTACCGTTAGACATTGAAAAAAATCACCACATTTTTATTATCTAAATGTGTAAAAGAAAAAGATACGAGGAATAGTCCTATCGTTAAATTATTGCTCACTCAACACGGAGTGTATAAACCAGTGGACCATCAATCTGAATTTTTTAATTAAAATATAATTTTAACAATATAATAATGATAAAAAAAGTGTTCAGCAATTAACAATCTATACATTTAACGGAAAAAGTAGTCTTTTTGTTCATTATTTATAACACGAGGTATCGTCTAAGGCAAAGGCACCAGCCACCACTGGAAATCTAGTATCAAATCTAGTACCTCGACAAAGGGAAAGTAGCTTAATTGAAAGCGCCAGCCACCACTGGAGATGAAGTATCGATTCTTTCTTTCCCACAAATTGCGGAGTAGAGCAGCGGCCAGCTCGCAAGGCTCATAACCTTGAGGTCATCGGTTCGAATCCGGTCTCCGCTACTAATTTCTTTTTCATATAGAAATTATTTTTAGGTTTAACAATAAAACGGATTATATAAAATTTATATAATCCGTTTTTTTATGTTTTAACCTTATATTTATTATAAATAAACGAAGTATATGAAAAAATTGGGAGAGTTATATAGTCAGGTTGAAAGTACCTTACTTTCAGAATCAATTAATAAACAAGGTAAGATACACCAAATAATAAATGAATCATTTATTAGTACACCATTCTATAATAACTTAAAATTTGTAAATGAATCCGCAAGATTATTAGCTAACGGGGAAAATGTTAAATTTCGAATATATGTAAATGAATCGGAAGAATTATTCAAAGATTTAGTAAACATGTGTGTACTAACCTTCAGCAGTGAAAACTCAAAATTAGGGGGCTCTATTGCAACGTTTTCGTTGCCAGCTGGATGGTCATGCCCATTTGCTAAAGCATGTGAAAAAAGAGTGGATAGGGAAAGGGTAATGGACCCAGATAGAGAGGGTGAATTTAGAATTAGTAAAAAGACAGGTAAAAAAATTCCATATAAAGGCGATGTTAAATCAACCAAAGGTAAGGATGCAGAATATGACTGTTATGCAGCAAGTATGGAACAACAATATGATGACCTTAGAGAAAAAAGATGGCAAAATTTTGATTTACTCCAAGCCGCTGGAACCCCAGAGGAACAAGCTGATTTAATTATTAAATCATTAAAGTATTTCTTTGATAGTGATGGTGTTAAAGATATAGTTAGAATCCACGAGTCTGGTGACTTCTATAATAAAGAATATTTACAAGCTTGGATGATAGTTGCTAAAAGAATGCCAGATATAAATTTTTATGCGTACACAAAATCATTACCATTTGTTAAACATTTAGAAAAAGAAATAGGCGATATACCTAATTTTATCATTACTTTAAGTGCTGGTGGTCATAGAGACAGGGATTTAGATAGTATAGACATTAAAGAAGCTAAAGTTTTTGAAAGTCCTGAGGCAATATATGAAGCTGGGTTAATGTTAGATTTAGACGATAAACTATCTAGGAAAAAATTAGGTAAAGATGGTAATTTTGGGTTACTAATACATGGAACTCAAGAACCAGGTGAAAAACAACAATTTAAATTAAGAAACGAAACCTTTATTAACTATTGGAAAAATAGGTGTAAAGTTATGGAAAAATTTAAATTAAGTGGTGACCACCCATCTTTAGAAGATGCAGAAAAAAAAGTATTAGGATTAACTAACATTAAAAATAATTTAGATGCGTATAATAAAAAATACGGGACTAAATATACAAAAACTACTAATAATTATGACCTTAAAATAATGAATTATATTGTTAAATATCATAAGTACAATTTTCCAACATACTTAGAAAAGATAGTTCAAGATAAATATAAAACCTGTTCAAATTGAAGAAATTACGTAACATATATGAAGAGCTTTTAAAAGAATATCACACAGATGCTGATGGTGAGATTAATTATGAGATATTTGAACGTATGGACAATTTTAAAAGAAACGTTTTAAGTGACTTCTTATATCAGAATAATGAGGATTATACAAAAAACATACCTTGGAGGTTGATACCATTCCCAAGACTTAAAAGAATATGGGAGCAATGGACCAAATTTGGTTTTGTTAGAGATGAAAAAGGGTTGCAAATGATAGAAAATATTATGATATCTAATACAATAAAAATAGATGTATTAACCACGTTAGCTGGTCATTCACCAGAAAATACTGATGATGATTATGAAGATGCTTGGGGCGAATATGTTGAAAGTTTTATCAAACAATGGTATTCTGATTATTCTAAAAATGACGAAAAACACTATAGTAATGACCCAGACCAATTAGAATTTGATTGGCAAAGTAAAAATGGGGATGGGAAACGTAAGGAAATTGAAACTAATGAAAGAATTGAAAATTCTTTTTTACTTAGTAAACTTGAAGATACTGACCCAAAGAGAACCGACCCTACGAAATTAAAAAAATATTTAATGGGTGAATTAATGGAGAAATTTATGTGGTACTATATTGAGGACCCTGATATAGGTCAAGCTAGAATTAGTGATTATGGGTTAAAACCATTACAGGAATTAGCCGGGCAATTATTAAATACACATGATTCAGCTGCTAAAGTAGTAGTAATAGATAGAATGTTAAACGTAGTGCACCAAAGGTCAGATATGGCATCTTGGTACGTTCAAGGTGGTACTGAATCGTTATTTACATTATCAGCGTCACCTAGCGAAATAGAAAACGAAAAACAGAAACAACGATGAGAAAAAAATTTTTTACACACACAGATAGATTAGAATCACTTAAGAAAAGAAGTGAGTTAATTAAAGAATCCTTCCAAAAGGAATTCAATAAAATAAAAAGAATTGACGAAGAAAGTATTAATGTAGAAGCGTATGGTAATGTAATGACCGATGTAATGAATGGTGGTTCAAAAATTTATGATGTAAAATTCGTTAATACAGGTCCAAAAAAAAGTTGGGGACCTTATACATACGAGATATATATGTCCCATAATATTGGGCTTAAAAGTGTTTGGAATGTTAACATTAATATTACCCATGGCTATCAAGATTGTTATTTAAATCATATAACAGTGTTTGATAATGATGGAAATATAGTATTAAAAAATGATAGAGATGGTTATGTTAAATTCTTTAAAAAATGGCTTAAAGGTGAGGTGGTTGACATTTTATTACCATTAGCAACCAAAAGGGATGAAATTCAAATGGCATATGATGAGAAATCATACCAAGATTCGGAAGATTATTATCACGCTCCATATCCATCAAATGATTGGAATTCTGATTGGCCTAATAATGAACCACAATTTGATAAAGAAAGTGATTTAGATAAATTTGAAAAAGAAAGATGAGATTAATACCTAAAATAAACAATATGACCAAAGAAGAGCGTAAGGCTTGGGAGGATAAATTGAAACGAATGGAGTTCGAATCAGAAAAAAAAGATATTTATAATAAAGTCCATGGTGGACGTGGATGGATATTTTAATTTATGGAGAAGTTAAATAAAATATACGAGGAATTATTAGCTGAGGGTGGAACTGATATACTGTATCATTTCACGTACTCAGGTAGATTATTAAATATGTTAGATACTAACACACTATATTTAACAAATTCTATTTCAGCTAAGGCTGAGGCAACCAAAGGTAAAACGTATTTTATGTCATTTAGTAGAACTAAAAGTACTGAGCATGGGTATGGTGCCCAATTTAGAAACCCTGGTAGTGTAAGGTTAAAATTTAATGGTCAAAAATTAGGTCACAATTATAAGTTCATGCCTATTGACTATTGGCAATACCCTAGAACTCCAGAATTCATGAATCAAAAGAGTGGGGATGAAATGGAGGATAGAATTATAAGTGATAAAGATGAGATACCTAACGCTAATAAGTATATAATATCGATTGATGTTTTTATTAGTAAAGAGGGGATTGAAGAGGAATTGATTACCAAAGCTAAAAAACTTGGCATTAAAATTAACTTCTTCAATAATTATAAGGATTTTGCTAGTGGAGACTCAAACAGAGCTATAACCCCTAATATAAATACCGAAAATAACCCTTCGTATAATTATACGCCATCTTTTGATTATACATTAGGTTGTTTAGTATATAAAGAAGATGAGTTAAGGTCTAAAGTTTTTAATACACTTAAATCTGAATTTAATTTTTCAGATGAACAAATAGAATTTTATAATAAAAAAGTTGAAAAATATCATGAAAAATTAAGATACTATTTACAAGATGATGATTACTACTTAACTGACCTAACTAATTCATTATCAGCTGAATTACATAATAATAAAAGAAGTGAAAATAAGATTTCTAGGTATATTATTAGAGAGTTTATTAAAGACCTTAAAAAGAGTGGGGCAAGTTCTATAAAAGAATATTTATTACATAAACTTTATAAAGGTAAAAAAAGACAGAAAGATTTTAATCTAGAACTTAATAAAAGTGTTAATCAAGCTATAAAGAAAGGTTATTCAGATAATTTTAATAGTTATAATCATTACATTTACGATGTTGATGGTAATGGCGTTGATGGTTATTTAACATATCCACCAGTTAAAAAATATATTAATGGTAAGCTTAAAGAGTTACAAAATATAACCTCAGATTATATTTTAAATAATAATGATATGTTTAAATATAGTTATGAAATTGGCACTAGTGAACTTAGGAAGAAGTTAAATCTTAATGATGATGAAATTAATAACGTCCTAAGTAATTTCCAAAAGGATAATATTGATGCTGAAGATATTAAAGGGTTTTTAAATAGTATTATTTGGGATGTTGATGAAGTTATTTTTTCTGAGATTAATCGAATAGGAGATGAAGTTAAATCTCAATCTGATAGATAAATATGAAAAAATTAAGTAAAATATACGAAGAGGTAAGTAATGAATGTGACGGTTGTCAGTATTTTGATATGAACTCAATAAACGATTATGTTGAATTCGATAAACCATTATATGCGTTGGTGTCTAAAAGACGTATCGGTACATTGGTTTATGTAAGCCCTAAACAGTATATCTATAAAATAGCTATGGGCTTCGGTGGAATGTCATATGATGATGCATTGATAGCCTATAATAGTGAGGTTGGTGCAAAATATGCGAAAGCTATGCAAAATGGGGATAAGTTCCCAATTGGTCACTATACAGTCGATGGTGCTGGACAAGAAGGTAGACATAGGTGCATGGCAGCGATGAAATTAGGTGCTAACAAGATACCAGTTATGGAATTTAGTGATGTAGGTAGGGAAGAGTTCATAAGCTACGTTAGACAGTTCAATGGTAAGTCGTTTGATGAGTTGAATGCCATATTTAAGACTAAAGGTGGTAAAGGTATAACAATGTTAGGTTATAATGATTTAAAAAGATTTATAGATTATAATCAGGAAGAAGTTGGACCTAAAAAAGAGGTTGACCCTAGCGAAGATGATATGAAGAGAGAAAAGGATAGACAGAAAACTATATCATCGATATATGATAAATTAGATAAAATGGGAATATAATGAAAATAAATCCGATAAATAAATAAAATTATGAGAAAAAAAT
>Ga0070747_1000789_pt1 | contig 15484 bp, 9 predicted proteins | sample VirMetDEL_Mar_31_FD_77321 | JGI IMG/M metagenome (GOLD analysis project Ga0070747, IMG submission 77321) | Aqueous microbial communities from the Delaware River and Bay under freshwater to marine salinity gradient to study organic matter... | ecosystem: Environmental > Aquatic > Marine > Coastal ... | reverse complement strand
TACTCTCATTGGTACCGTCTATCCACACAAGTCGAGTCCAATGATAGAGGTAGCTGGTACAGTTATCACATCGTACAGGAGCGGGTGTTAGAAGAGAAAGAAACAGACCTTTTTGCAGAAGCAGAAGAGTTTGCTAAATTCGGATCTTCTGGTGCTTTGGATCAGCTAGGTGGCCCTAGCAAATCTGTTAGCAGTCCTGCGTTGGAACAATCCGGTAACAAAAAGGATTGGGAAGACTAAAGAAAAAGGGCGCCTCTCTGTTTGTTTCGGTGTAGACAACTAAACAATAACAATTATTTTTAAATGGTTGCAGAGAGGCGTTCCTAGAATCAAGGAAGCTATGTGAAAGAAACAGCAAAAATTTTGATGAGCATTTTCTCTGGTTTAACTAGAGCGCACGGAATTTACGAGATAACAGGAAAACAAAAGAACACCGCAAAAGGAATTAAAAAAGAAGGCAGAGGAAAAACTCTGCACCAACCAGTTACAACAGAGCTTTGGCAAAGACACATTGCCGGAGAGGTATCAATAGGTATCATTCCTTTAAGAGACGACGAGAAATGTTCTTGGGGGTGTATTGATGTGGACGAATATCCAATTAACACCAAGCAAATTCTAAAGACAATCAGCGAAATGCAATTGCCCCTTGTGCCCTGCATGACAAAATCAGGTGGGGTACATCTATTCATGTTTACTAAAGAGCCAATATCTGCCTATAAGTTTCAAAGCAAACTAGAAGAAATAGCTGCAGCAATGGGCCGTACAGGAGACGAAATATTTCCTAAACAATACGAATGGTCAAAGCAATTGCCACAAGAAAAACAAACAGGAAACTGGTTGAACATGCCGTATTTTTCCGGCGAAGACACTACTAGGTATGCGTTAAACGCGAAGGGAGAGGCCGCAGGAATAGAAGAGTTTGTACGAATTGTAAAAAGAAGATCAGTCACTGAAGAAGACCTAGACAATTTTGTTGCAGTAAAAAAGAGTCGCAAGAAGCAACTTGACAAGAAGAGCAGTCTTTGGGATGAAGCTCCTCCTTGTTTGGTCCACATGAAACTCAACGGAGTGCCGGAAGGAACGCGAAACAACGCAATGCTAAACTACGGAGTATTTCTAAGAAAGGTTTACCCTGAAGGCGAAGAGTGGAAAGACAAACTACAAGAGGTAAATAAAACAGCTTGCACAAGTGCGTTGTCTCACAGCGAACTCAACACAATCATACAAAGCATAGAGAAAACAGATTACAAATATCAGTGTGGCAAAGACCCATTAAAAGGGTTTTGTCAAAGTGGAATATGTATCACTAAAAGATACGGCATAGACGCCTCACAAAGAGAGCCTGTTTATGGAGGGCTTAGAAAATATATGACCGATCCACCTCTTTGGCACCTAGACATTGACGGACAGACCATTGTTTTAGAAACAAAACAACTACACAATTTTTCTATGTATCAACAAAAGTGCATGGAAGTTTTAAACATGTGTCCGCCTGACAAGAAAAAATCAGATTGGGTGGCTCAATTAAACGCTTGGCTGCAAGAGGTTCAAGTTGTGGACGTGCCTTCTGACATGACAAAGAGGGGTGTGTTGAAGGACGCGATCTACGAGTTTTGCAGAATATCAGAGTCTTCTTCTCGCATGGCCATAGTCTCCAGTGGTGTCTACAGGTACGAAGAGGACGGCATTAAAGAGTGGTGGTTTACAGGTAGGGATGCTGTGATATTTATACAAGAGTTTAAGAAAATGAGAAACATTAAAGAAGCAGAGGTGTTTACTCAGTTAAAAGAAATGGGCGGCATCAACTCGTCAAAATGGATTGACAAATCTGTCGGCAATAAAAAAGTTTGGATCATGGACGTTAAAGAGATCAGCGACGATGCTGTGTCCTTAGATGACTTTAGGACAGAGACGGAGGACAAGGAATGGGAGTAACAAAATATTACGGTCCTCCAGGAACAGGAAAGACAACAACTTTGTTGAGCATTATAGAAACCAGCATTGATGAGGGTGTTGCACCAGAGCGGATTGCTTTTATTTCTTTTTCAAAGAAAGCGGCCGAAGAAGGAAAGAACAGAGCGCATGTCAAGTTTGGTTTAACGTTTGAAGAAATGCCTTATTTTTGTACAAGCCACGCTTTTTGCAAGAGAGCCATGGGCATATCACATGTAGTGGGTGGCAGAGACGTATTTGATTTTCTAAAAGAATACGAATTTAAGTTAACCAAAGAATATCCAAACAATGCAAGAGCAATCAGGTCCGTGGTCCAAGATCCGTATTTCGACATCATAGAACGAGCAAAAACAAATTGTCGGTCTTTAAAAGAAGAGCGCTTGTCTTTAGACGCGTCTCAAAGAAAAGGTGTTGTGCCACACATGTTGGAACCGTTATCAGAAGCTTGGGAAGAGTTTAGGCTTTCTCGAACACCTGTGTTGTTTTCTTTTGCCGATATGATTGTAAGTTTTTTAGAAGACGGTACACCACCACCGTTAGATCTTTTAATTGTAGACGAAGCACAAGATTTGGCAGAGCTGAACTGGCGTTTGGTAGACAAATTAGCGAGTACAACGGAGAGAACTTTTATTGCTGGAGACGATGACCAAGCCATTTATGAATGGAACGGAGCTAGGCCTGAAAGGTTTGTAAACTATGAGGGAAATAAAATCGTACTAAATCAGTCCTATAGGATACCAAGAACCGTGCATCCGATTGCAAAAAGAATATCAGAGAGAATAGTTTCTAGGGAACCAAAAGAATATAAGCCAAGAGAAGAACCAGGAAGTGTCAATAACGTTTCTTCAATAGACACGTTGCCTTTGGAAAAAGGAGAGTGGTTGGTTATGGCTTCTTGTGATTACATGCTGACCGACACATCAAAAGGATACAACATTAGAAAGTATCTAATAGACAACGGTTATCCTTTTGCGCATAACCACTACAGGTACATTCCTTTAAGAATGATTTCAGCCATTGAAACTTGGGAGAAAATAAAAACCGAGCCGGTCACTTTATCAGAGCTGGATGATTTGTATTACTACTTAGGAAAACAAGGTGTAAAAAGAGGGTTTATAAGCAAGGTGGGACAAGACAAAGAACTAGGACACAAAGTAACTTTAGAAGAAGCCATGGACAACTATGGCTTAAAAGAAGAAATATTAGATAAAACATGGAAAGAACTATTTGACAAAAGCATAGACGTAGAACGAAAAGGATTTATTGAAAAAGCAATGAACAACAAAGAAGACCTACATGGAGAACCGCGTATTGTTATATCTACGATACACCAAGCAAAAGGCGGTGAAGCGGAGAATGTGGCTGTGTATCTTGATTTATCGAAAGCACAAAAACAATCTTCAACACTACAACCCGATGGGCTTCATAGACAGTTCTATGTCGCAGTTACGCGTACAATTGAGAACTTGTATTTTATAAAAGCCCAAGATGATTATTATAGGTACGTTATATGAGTTTTGTTTACAAACCCCCAACAGAGTGGACACCACCGGATGTCTTTCCCACACAACTTTTGAAAGATGCGGAAGAAATAGCAATTGACTTGGAGACAAGAGATCCAAGATTAAAAGAACTAGGCCCTGGATATATTCGTGGCGATGGAGAAGCCGTAGGCGTATCTATTGCTTGCGACGGCTTTGCCGACTACTTTCCGTTTGCACACGAGTCTGGTTTTAATTTTCCAAAGAAACGAGTTTTAGATTTTGTTAAAGACGTTGTGTCAGAACAACAAGACAAAGTGTTTCACAATGCAACATATGATGTGGGTTGGTTAAAGAACGAAGGCATAGACGTCAAAGGAAAGATTATTGACACAATGATTGTTGCACCTTTAATTAACGAGAACATGTATTGGTACACGTTAAATGCTTTGGGACAAGAGTATTTGCAAGAAGGAAAATCAGAAGCAGAGTTACGACAGGCCGCAGAAGAATGGGGCATTGATCCGAAAGCGGAAATGTGGCGACTGCCTTCTGCTTATGTGGGGACCTATGCAACACAAGATGCTGCACTGACTTTAAAACTTTGGAATCATTTTAAATTACTGCTCGAAGAACAAAATCTTTGGAACATTTTTGAACTAGAGATGAGAGTCCTTCCCGTGGTTCTTGATATGAAACAAAGAGGAGTGCGAGTGGATGTCGAGAGAGCTTCGGTGCTCAAAAGAAAATTGGTTACGAGAGAAAAGAAAATAATCAAAGAAATACTGGATGAGTCTGGCGTTAAAGACATACAGCTTTGGGCAGCAAACTCTTTGGCGAAAGTCTTTGATGCGATGGACCTATCTTATTCTAGGACACCCACAGGACTGCCTAGCTTTACTAAAGCGTTCTTAGAAAACCACAGACACCCCATAGCTCAAAAGATAAGAGAAGCCAGAGAAGTCAATAAAACACACAGCACGTTTATAGACTCTATTTTAAAGCACGAACACAACGGACGCATACACGCTGAAATTAGGCAATTAAAAGGAGAGTCTGGTGGCACAGTCACTGGTCGGTTGTCCATGAGCAATCCAAACCTACAGCAAGTGCCTGCGAGAAACAAAGAGATCGGTCCTTTGATCCGGTCTTTGTTTTTACCGGAAAAAGGAGAGCAGTGGTGCTCTGCTGACTTTTCTCAACAAGAGCCAAGAATACTGACACACTATGCCAGTCGTTCTCATTATGACGGAGCAGAGTCCGTTGCCGATGCTTATCAACAAGGAGACGCAGACTTTCACCAAGAGGTTGCGAATCTTGCAGGCATAGACAGAAAGACCGCTAAGACCATAGGACTTGGCATTATGTATGGCATGGGCAAAGGCAAGCTGGCAGATCAGTTGGGTGTAACAGTAGAAGAAGCCTCAGAGATACTTGCCAAGTTTAATACCTACACTCCTTTTGTTAGACAACTTGCAGATTCTGTAATGAGAAGCGCAAGTCAGAAAGGATATATTAAAACCATATTGGGTAGGCGTTGTCACTTTGATATGTGGGAACCGCTTAGATATGGAACAGGTAGGCCTATGAAATATAAAGAAGCTGTACACGAGTACAACGGAGAAATTAAACGAGCGTTTGTTTACAAAGCGCTTAATAAACTAATTCAAGGTTCGGCTGCTGATATGACGAAGCAGTCCATGGTCGAATGTTTTGAGGCGGGGTACCCCCCTCTGCTTCAAGTACACGACGAACTGGTGTTTTCTGTTAAGAATAAAGAAGACGTCAGTGCCATCTGTAAGCTTATGGAAGGAGCCGTTCCTTTGGATGTTCCAAACAAGGTTGACGCCGAAGTTGGAAAGAACTGGGGCGATTCTATGATCGCAAAAAACCAAGATATATCTTAAAATATACTGTAAAATAGGAGTCGAAATGGACACAAAAAAATGGAAAAGTGTAGCAATACGCAGAGAAATCGTTGATATAGCCGCTGACATCGGTGAAAAAACGGAAAGACCTACCAGCAATGTTTTTGCTTTCGCGGTAAAACGTTTGAAAAAAGACATAGAAGAAGGCAACCTCTCTGAAGTACCCAAGCAGTGAAGCACAAGATACTTTATGAATCACCGTATGAGTACGGTGTGTTCTCTAGTGAAGATCGAAAGAGCGGAAGGTTTTATGACTGCAATGGAGACAAGCTTCCTTCAGTAACCACTGTGCTATCTGGAACAAAAGAAGGAGACTTCTTAAAAAAATGGATAGACAAAGTAGGAAAAGAAGAAGCAGAGCGTATTCGCCTTGAAGCTGCGGCCAGAGGCACATACATGCACAACATTCTTGAGAAACAAATCATCAACGGCGATATTTGGGAATACAAGCCTGAGAACGCAGAGCAAAAAAGAGCGTTGAAAATGGCCTGCACAATCATGGACGAAGGGTTTCCTAACATATCACAAGTGTATGGCTGTGAAGTTTCTTTGTATTATCCTGACAGGTACGCAGGCCAAGCGGATGTGATTGGTGTACATGACAAGGACCTTTCTATCATAGATTTTAAGCAGACAAACAAACCAAAACGAAGACAGTGGGTTTGGGATTACTTTCAACAACTTGCTGCATACTCTTTGGCCCACAACGAACTTTACGGCACAGACATACACAAAGGCGTGATTATGATGTGTTCAGTAGACTGCTTGTATCAAGAGTTTGTTTTAGAAGGCAGTGAGTTTGACCGAGCTGCTGAAGCTTGGATGGATCGAGTAGAAAAATTTAGTCTTCTGTCCAAGGAGTTGGAAGCCTCGGAGAACCCATAAGAGAAACACCTTCTTTTCCTTTTGGAATAAGGTAACGGTATCTTTCTCTAAGTTCGTTTCTTGGCCACTCTCTTTGTAAACCAAGTTCGTTTTTAATTTTTAAATAGTTTTTTCTATAAGAATCAGGCATGTCCCAAGGAGTAAAAATACCCCTAGTAATATTTCTAGCAAACTTTTGTGGGTCTATTCCAGCGGGAGCTCTTTCTTTGAGTTGTTTTCTAGCTTCTTTTGCAAAAGCTTCTCCACCTAATGTTTCGTATGCTTTATAAGTAATATAAAAGTCTTGTTGCAGTTGATACCACGCTTTTTGTGCGTCGTCCCATTGTTTTAAAACTTCTCCCGCAGTTTTGGCGTCCTGTTGGTATCTAAACTCAGCCATGTTTGATATCACACCTTCTTCAAAATCGTTTTTTAAAGTGTTTATTTTAAACCCAATATCTTTTACAGGCTCTGTACTAGCAATCGTGACACCCGCAAGACCAGCAAACGCTCCTGTTTTAGATTGCACATTTCCATACCTGTCAAACCGGTCATCTCCCGTAGCAAACGCGTTAACGATTTTTTGCATTTGACGATAACCACCGGGGCCAGAAGTTTGTAAAACATGGTTTGCTGCAACTTTCATTTTGTCTCCCCAGCTATCGGTTTCAATGTAAATGGGGTTTCCTGTGTCAAGATCCCTGTTTTGTATCAACTCTATCATTGTTCTTGGCGCGATTGAAATACCGTAATAAGATTCCATGTAATTTTTAAAGCCTTCCCATATTCCTTTTACAACCGCTTCTGGAAGTTTTGCGCCAACCTCTAATTGCGATTCTGCTTCTTTTTTAATTGTTTCTGCTGAAGTCACCAAATCGGCAAAAGGAAAAGTGTATGTGGTGTTCATGTAATCCATTTCGCCTTTTTCTCCAATCTCGCTCATAGGAATTTTTAATCCTCGTTTGTCGTATTCACGGGCCGCTTCATCTAAAGCCTCTAGCTCTTCATCATTTACGCCGTAATAAAACTGAGCGTAAACCTGTAGTCCTTTTGGAACCATGTAAGAAGCTAAAGCAGCTCCCACATATCTTTGAAGGCCCATTCCTTTAAACGGACGTTTTACCGCAACGCCTTCCGAAGTAGTTCCATCTGCGTTTTTTTCTAAAACAACCTCTCTCACAGGAACACCCATGTCTTGAGCAATTTTTCCTGGTATTTTGTAAGTAGAAAGCTTGTAAGCAAGTTGTGCGTTGTTTGCGGAAGTTCTTAATATTTCAGTAGGAAAGGCAATAAAGTTTCCTGTCGGGAGTTGTCTAACAAATTGAGCAAACCGACCTACAAAATCATAGTTCGCCATTGTGTTTCTTGTCATCCAAGAAGCAAGATAGTATGTGTAGTCTTCTAGGTTATCAATGTTTTTGTAAAGCTCGCCGGCATCTGTTTTGTATGTGCCTGCGTTTGTTGTCAGTGTACTTGAAAAATCTTTAAGCATTTGCAGTTTTGCAGAATCTGGAATCGGTGCAACAGCTTGGTTGTCCAACTGAGATAAAACAGTTTTTATGTTTACAATATTGGCTCCGTAATCAATCATTTTAAAAAAATCATCCACAAGGTTATAGGTTGTCCCCATTCCTTTAAGCACGTTTCCAATTGTGCCTTGATAAAACTTACCCAAAGGCGTGTGTTTCATTGAATACAACGCATGGATAACTTGATCCCCAGACGCAAACCCAGAAGAACCCACTTCTTTAAATACACCCAAAGCATCTCTTGTCACAGAGTTGGTAAACATAATGCCTTGCTCTCGACCAATTCTGTTTATTTTTTCAGCGGTTGCTCCGCCACCAACTAGACTTCCATCCGGTGCATAATCTAAATCGGGAAACAAAACAGACTGGGCCATTCGAGTGGCTTCAGAAATGTTTCCTGTGTTGCTTAATGTAAATAGGTTTCCAGTAAACATGTGCATCATAAAAGCACCTTCAAAGTTCCTGACCTGCGTCCCAGGACTGATTACAACCATTCCATATTGCGTTAGACCTTTTGGAACAAGAAACAAGTTTCTGTAAAACTTGTAAATAGTGGATTGAGCACTGCCGTCGTCTAAATTATTTACGTTCAAAGCTTGAGCGTATGTTTTTGTGGTGTACATACCAGACAAAGGATTAAGCGGATCGTCAGCAATCTTATTGGTGTAACCTGCCGCTTGGTTATACACAGGCGACAAAAACATTTCTCCGGGTCTGTCGTTTATTTCTAAAAGTTCGTTGTATAGTTTGTTTCTTTCAACAAGTTGTGCAACACGAGCGAAAGACGAAGCCACTAATATATCCGGTTCTTTTTCTGTGACCTCACCCAAAAGTTTTCTTATGGGGTAAGGCATGTATTTTTTAGGTTTAAGTTTCAGACCTTGTTGCATTTGAACGTTTGCTTGTCCAGTTGACTTTAACGTTTCTTTCAACTGCAATATTTCTGTCTTTGCTTCTTCACCACCGTACATCAAATAATCATCTACAACCTGTTCGGCTTCCGCTTGAGGGTTTCTTTGAAACCTTGGATTGTTTTGGTTTGCAACTTTAACAGACGTAATCGCTCTGTCGTAAAGTTGTTTTGCCAACTTTCTTTTTTTAAAGGTAAGATCCCCAGCAATAAAATTAAGAGTAGTGCCTAATGCGCTTTTATCAAACTTTGGATTAAACCCAAGCGAAGTTTCATAAAACCCAAGAATGGAAGTGGTGTACTCACCTATTGCATTTTCAATAGACTCTTTTTCTTCTTCTTGAAGTTCTTTACCAATCTTTTCGTTTAAAACTCTTTTTGACAACGCGTCTATTTTTTTACGAGACTCTAAAGCAATTCCTTGCAATTCTTTGGGTAAATCTTTTACAGCAAGCTTGGCAGAAACAGGTCCGTCTAAGTCCGCCTGCAAGCCTGCTTTTCTAATTTCTAAATTTTCAATGTCTTCACGAGTCGAATCCATCCGGTACTGTTCGTAAACGTCCGCATTCAACTTTTTATCAATTTCAGCTATCTCGTCTTTTCTTCCTTGTTTTTGTTCCGCTGTTAAATCAATATAACTGTTTGTTCGCTTAATAAAACTTCCCAACAAGATACGAGCCTCTAAGTCTGTCAAATCGTTATTACGAGTTGCACCCAAAACTGCTTGGTTAACTTTATACCCCAATCTTTCAGCTTCGTACTGAAGACTTCTTATCCTTCCCTCGCTTCTTTTAATTGCTTCAAAAGCAGGAAGTCCGGTCATTCCAGCAGGGCGAAAATTTTTAAACCACGGTCCAATGATTGCTTTATTATAATAATCACCTTGGTTTTGAGGTAAAAGGTTGTTGGGAAAAGTAACGTGCGTAAGACTAAAGTTTGGGTTTTCAGCCTCATACTGTTCCAAGGAAACATTATCAAGTGTGTCAACCAATCTACCTAAATCAGAAGCCTCTTTTTTAGTATGAAACGGACCAAATGGAAGTCCTTCTGATAATTTTAAACTCTCTAGGAAATCCGCGCCTTCCATAAGATCGCGTTGAAAATAAATTTTTTCAACGGTTCCGTCTTCGTTTGTTATTTGTCCTTCGGCACCGATTGCATTTCCAGTTGGCTCAAGTTCTTTTCTTAGTTTAGGATTATCAGACGCTTCCTCAACATTTTGTGTAAACGTTCTTGATGTTCCTTCAGGGTAAATAAATTTTGGAAACGCTTTCGATAAAATTCTTTTAAAAGGTTTTTGACTTTCTACATACGTCTTACTTTCTTTTCGTTGTTGCAACTCCAATATAGAAGCAAATTCAGCAAGACCAAAAGCCAATTCTTTGTTGCTCATTTGGTTTATGTTCGACTGATTTTCTACAGGAATATAAAGTTTATAAAGTAGTTTTAATTGGTTGTTTGGAATTTGTGTTGTTATGAAATCAACATAATTATTAAACTCATCCACTCCCAAAGCAGCAACTGGACCTTCCCGACGACGCATTGATCTGTCTGTTGCCGCTTCTGCAAGACCAAAAATATCTGCTTCTATGTTTGTGTTTGGATCAACAAATTCATTAAAGTTTGAAGGCGGAGCATACCCTCTTTGAGAAGCCCAAAAATTGTAAGCGTCCCAAGTTTCATTTTCATCAAGGTTTCCTTCCGCGTCTGTAATTGCAAACTCTTGCATTAATTGATTGAACAAGTCTTCTCTTGGTATTTGTTCAAACTCTTCTATCTTTGCTTTAAGAACGGTTGGTCTTTGCATCTCACTTAAAACGCTTTCTTCGGCGTTTAACTCAGCCATTTCTTCTTGCAGTTTGGCTTTCCTAAGTTCTTTCATTCTTTCCAAAACAATCTCTTGCGTGTCGTTTGGATAGAACTCTATGTTTGCAAACTCAGTGTTTCGCACAGGCATTGACTTTAAATCATCAAGAGACATATCTCCGAAAGCAGTTTGTATTTCTTCATTTGCTTGTGTCTCTAAACCTTCGTCAACGCTTTTAAAAAATTCGTCTTGTATGGTTTGTAAATCTGCTTTTTCTCCCATGAACTGTCTACGAACAATTCTCGCGGTTGCCGGCCCTTCAAACGCAAGCTCTCCTACCGCTGACTTTACAAGTCCTTCCGTAAGGTCTTGGTCAGGATCGATGTTTTGTTTTACAAGAACGTTTCCAACATATGTGTCCGCTGTACCGATAGCGGGTTGAATAACAGCCTGCAACAAATAATTTTCTATCATGGATTTAGATACACCAAGTCTTCCAAAAACAACAGACATAGCGTTTACAACAGCAGAATAACCCGCTTTTTCTTTTGCGTAAGACATAGCGCCTTCTTTATCGCCAGAATGTGTTTCTAAATAAGTTACATAAGCGTCGCCAAACTCTTGTGCAAACACAGCACCACCACCCGCAGTCATAGAAGCTGCAATGGCCGCAAAAGGATTTTTTATAGGTGATTTTTTAACGGCCGCGTAACCAGCAGTGGCGCCGGATAAAAAAGGAACAGATCCAGGAATTAGTTCTCCAAGAGTTTGTGCCCACCACTGAGAGTCGGTTAAGTTTTTAAAAGATTCAACCCCTGTTTCTCCGTACTTTGATTGATAGCGTCCAAGATTTTGAATGATGTCTTCACGTTCTACCATTCTTTCTCGTAAAGCTCTCGCTCTTTCCATCAACTCTTCGGCTTCTTCTTCATCCCCTCTTTCTCTAGCTCTGTCTGCTCTTCTTGCAAGCATTATTTCACCAGTGGTTCCTAAACCTACAACCGTGCTTTGGTACCCTGATTTAAACCCTCTACCTGCTCTTGTAAAAAAAGGCACAGCCTCTTGTTCTTCAACAGGCTCTTCTACGTCTTCTACGTCTTCTATAACAGGAGGAACAGAAGTTAGGTTTAACTTCTGTTTTTCTTCTTCAGTTAGTTCTCTAGGCATGTTTCAACACCGCCTTAAAGTTTATCTAGTGCGATCCACTCTCTTAACGCTAGGGCTGTGTTTTGGTATTTATCAAACGGAACCGACATATCTGTTCCAAACTCTTCATGCTTTTTGGCAATAAAGTCATCAATGTTGTACGCTAATTCGCCATACACTCTTTCCCCTGAATACTGAGGAAGTTCTTTCATAAAGCCCGTTGGAGAATCGTCTTTTACTATCGCGTGTTGAACAAAAACAGTAGGCTCAAGGTCTAAAGCGTCAGCTGTGGTTTTTGCCGTTTTCATAATATCATTAAACTTTCTTGTTTCTTGCACCTCTGGTTTCGTCATCGCTGTGATTAAATCCGCAGGCATGGTCGTGTTTTTATCAAGGCCCGCTTTTGACCCTGTAGCAAGGGCTTTTAAAAGATTAGCTTCGTCCTGCATCGCAGCGCTTATTTTATCGGCTTGATCGGCTCTAAGCGCGTTAACCTGAGACGCAAACCCAAGTATGCCTCCTTGTTTTGTTTGTGGCATGACTCCTGATTGTTTTGCCAGCTCTATTCGAGAATTAATAATTTCATTAAGTCTGGTTTTAACTTCTTGAGGACTATAAAAAGGTTCTGTGGTTACAGAAGGTGTGTTTGCTTTTGTTCCTTTTTCTATCAACGCTCTTGTAATCAACATTTGTTGGGTTTGTTTTGGAAGCATACCAAAGTCTTCTAAAGTATATGTTCCCGGAAAAGCAGAAAAAATTGAATCCAACTGTTCTTGAGTGGTAGGCATTGCTACACCTCCGTCTTGCATTTCTTGCATTTCAGGAACAGCGAACGCCATTTTAACTTCTTCCACAAACTCCGGTGTAAACAACTCTTGTTCAGGGCTGTATTCTTTTACACCGTGTCTTTTCATCATGTCCGTTAGATCGTTTTGATAAGACAACTGCATTGTTTTTAAAAACGGCTGTAGTTTTTCTACTGCACCTGGTTTTTTTATAAAACTAAATATTTCGTTTTTATAATCTTGTTTAAGGTCCATCAAATCTTGCTCAAAGTTCATAGGTCCTTGGTCCATCGTCATTGAATCTTCCATAGAAGGACCCATAGAAGGACCCATAGAAACACTTTCTTTTACATCGCTGACTGAAGGACTTGTGGTACTTGCCATGGTATTGAGAGCCATGTTGATGTCTTGATCGCCTTCTTCAAACAAAGGCGCAGGCATAACTAAATCTCCTTGTTGATACCCAGGATAAGGCACAGATCCTCCGCTTTTCATATCAACGGCGGAAGAGAACATTTTACGTCCTTTCCAATTCATTAAATCATCCCAAACATTCGCATCAAATCAGCGACACCGCCACCGGCTTGAGAACCGTAAGTAGTTGAAGATCCTTGTGGCAACATGCCAAGCATGTTTTGATACGCTTGCATACGCTTCCAAGGCTCTTGTGCCATTTTGTTTGCTGCATCATACTGAGCGCCGTACATTTGATTTTGTATGCCACGTCCTGCTTGTCCCAATTTGTCAAAAGCGCCTATTTGATTCATCAACCCTGTTTGTCCGGTCATGCCAAGATTAGCAAATCCTGTGCCCATTTGACCCATGTTTCGTCCGAGCTGTCCGTATTGTCCAGCCATGCTGGTAATGCCTTGACCAAGCGCACCGAGCCCTTGTCCAAATTGTCCAAGCCGACCACTGATTTGTCCTAAACCTTGTCCAGCACCTTGTGCCATTTGTTGTGCTTGTTGAAAACCTTGTTGTCTTAAACCGCCAACCGCATCCATCATGCCTCGACCAAAAGCTTTTTCTCTTTCTTGTTCCATGAGACGTCCACGAGAACTACCAAACGCACCAGAAGAAACAGCCCTTGCTCTGTCGGCTTGTCCCTGCATAGCGTTTTGGTCTTGCATGTCTCGCATAGTTTGTTGAACCACTTGATTTTCGTAAGGATTGTAAAATTGTTGTGCAGCACCTGGAGCAAACATGTTTGCCGCTTGACCAGCCATACCTGTTGCTTGACCATACATTCCAGCGCCCTGACCATACATTTGTTGCGCCATAGGCAGTGCACCAGCTCCTTGTTGCATCGTACCAAACCCTTGTTGTGCCATATTTGCACCTTGTTGTAAATACGGTGTAAAGCCACCAAGGCCACCGGCCATTGCTCGTGCTTGCATTTCATAAGGATCAAGACCTGCGTATTGTCTAACCGGAATCGGCATAGGTTGTTTTGCTAAAGCAGACGCGGACTCTAAAAACCCACGACGCATTGCGCCGCCAAAAGGCTCGTCATATTGAGCTGTAGTTATTGGATCGGCGTAACTAGCCATTGTAAGACCTCCCGTCTCCCATACTGTTAATTTTTCTTAATGTTTCAATGCCAATAATATCCACAGCGGGTTTTTGAATAACAAACTCACCGGGCTCTAGTTTTGCAAAAGTGATGTCTCCCGGTCTGTTTTCTATAGAACCACCGTGTTCGTACCCCATTCTTTCAACCACTTCAGGCGCTTGTTTTGCTAGTGCTGCCAAACCTTTGTTTGGATATTGTTTTGTTTCTCCGCCTCCCATCATTGCAGGAGCGGCCATATTTGCATAGCCTACGCCCGGCATTAATGCAGGCTGTAGGTTAGTGGGTTGATAATCTTGATAATTAAATGCGGGTCCTCCGTAAGCTTGTCCTCCAATGGGAACGCTTCCTCCACTGTCTTGATCTTTTAACAAAGATTTCATGGCTAGAAAGCTTAACAAAGGACTTCCACCAAAGCCTCCACCGCCATCTCCTCCAAGACCAAACAGACTGCGTATGCCACCGCCTTGTTCGCCGCCTTGTCCACCAAAGCCCAATAGTTGACCAAGTATGCCACCTCCTCCTAAAACGTTTCCGCCCAAAGGACCTTGGCCTTGACCGAAAAGAGTGTTTCTGATTCCAGGAAGAATACCATAACCTAAAGGACCATCGCCACTAGCCATACTTTCATCACTTCCTGCTATCGCCGCAGCCAGTTCTTCGTCCGTCATTCCTGTAATATCGTCTGCGGAATATGTGTCTCCTTCTTGAATAAGATCGTCCAGCCAACTGTAATCGTTGTAGTCTGTGTCAAAAGTATAGTCCCCCAAACTAAAAATAGAATCCATATCGGTTCCATAGTTATCAGGAGTGAAAAAAGAATCGCCATACAGTTCTTCTAAAAAACTCGGTCCTGAATCATCAACAGAAATGTCGCCACTGGTATCAGTGCTGACAGGGTAAGAAAAATCGAGATCTCCAAGAAGATCGTCAAAACTGTAATCGTCGTCAAACAGTCCCATTTATGTCTCCGTTATTGTGTGTACCTATTTTCATTTTATTCTACCATTATTTTTTGCTAATGTTTATCTTCTTGAAAACCCACCACTGCTTATTTTACGCTCCGGTTGGTAAAAATCTTTTTTAGGGGTTTTTCCTTTCGCCAACATCTTAGCAATTCTTCTTTTAAAATTAGCTGCCCTTAGTCCTTGGTTCGTGGACTGTGCGGCCCCTGGCACTAAACCAGACATAAAAGCACTAGGATCACCGCCTGTTTCTCCTATTCTGTTTGCATAACTTTCGTTAGCAAACTGTTGCACCCTAGCAGCTCTTTCTGCTCTTTCTCGTGCGTCTGTTTGTGCTTGTGTTTCTCTCATTTGAGCAGTCACTTCTACAGGCTGTATGTCTGAATACATGTCTTCTTCAGCCGAACCCATGCCGTATTTTTCTTCATAAGACTTTATTGGTGATATTCGAGCAAACAAGTTTCTTAGTTGTGGCCCTAGTCCTTGACCCAATATACCACGTTGTCCTTTTATTCTCGGTTGAATTTTATTCATCAACCACCCAAG
>Ga0070747_1000786_pt1 | contig 15496 bp, 20 predicted proteins | sample VirMetDEL_Mar_31_FD_77321 | JGI IMG/M metagenome (GOLD analysis project Ga0070747, IMG submission 77321) | Aqueous microbial communities from the Delaware River and Bay under freshwater to marine salinity gradient to study organic matter... | ecosystem: Environmental > Aquatic > Marine > Coastal... | reverse complement strand
TCGACATCTACCAACTCAAGAACGCCATGAGGCATTCAGACGTGGGTGTTACTGAGAGGTACTTGCAGACCCGTCCCGATTCTGCCGCTCAGGCAACTCGAGAAGCTGGACTGGATTTCTGAGTCCACAGATGCCACGTCAAATAACTCCACAGAACTCCCAAGACGACTCGGCCAATGTGGTGGTCACGATATTTCCACCATGTTGCCGAGATCGTAGGGAATCGACCTGATAGAACTGCAGCTAGTTCCCATCCAGCAAGGATGGCAGCAACAGTCCTGGTCGGACTGCACTTACCCCTGGTAGTCGGGAGCGCCGGGCTTGGCAAAGACCGAGGGGTCACCTGTTGCATTAAATTGTTCAACCTTCGGGTTCACTGAGCTAGCGCCAGTGAATCCTTTTGTTTTTATCGAGTTAAGAATCTTGCGAGCTTCGTCAACGTCGTATGCTTTATTGCAATGAGGGCACCAAATGCCTCCATTGCCGAACATTGAGCAGTGTGGGCAGTGCTTCAATTTTGGAATTCCTTTCTGAGGATGTCGTCGCACCACACCTTTGTACGACACGCACGCTCAATGACATCAGTTCTCCACCAGAGATCGTTGAGCTGCCACTGTAAATCTTCCTCACGCCAGTTATTCCAGTCATCTATTTCTGACTCGATATCTTCGAGCTTCTCCTCGATGCGTGAGTTGTCCGGTGTGGGAGCGTTCTCAATCGCTTTCTCAAGCGACTCGAGACGCTGCAGTACAGCTTGATCAGCGAATGTTTTGTTCGACTCGATGACCATGACAGTGTCTTCGAGGTTCGAGATTCGGTTAGCTGTGCCAGCGGCTGTCCACGCTATCGTTCCACCGACGAACAGAATTGAGGCAATGAACCCAAGTGTGATTTTGCTCACCTTCAGTTCACGGATGTCGTTAACGTCGTCAGACATGGCTAATAGCCGCTTACTTTCTTCTTGGCTTTCTTTTTCTTCGTTGTTGTCTTCTTAGGCGCTGACTTTTTCATTCCAATCCTTCACTGCGTTTTTGAGAACGCTTAACGTTGCCGCACCTGCAGCAGTGAAAGCGCCTTTAGCTGACGACATGTCAGCAATTACGAATATCGACAAGAAACTTTGAATGAAAGTAGACACCGATTTCTCGACGACGCTCTTCCATGCGATCTGTCTAGCTTTAACTTGAATAGTCATCTATTCCTCCACCTGTAACCCAAAAAGTGGTGCCTATGTGCCGACTTTTCTTAGCGTCAACTTGGCGATCATGCGGAGCGCAGAGCCGCTCCTAGACGGCTCGTACAGTGACACAGCTTCAACCTCACAAGACTCCACCTCGTAGCTCTCAGTGGCTCCTGTGACGTGCCAGTCAATGTCCTGGAACTTCACCCTGGTCTGAACAAGATTTTGTAACGTGCGTGCCCTGAGCACCCCTTTACCTTCACCATTGTCAGGTAGGGGAGCACCGTTTAGTCCTTTCAGATGGTCACCGCAATCGACCGGAACTTGAATCAACGTGTCAGCCAAACCGAGCGGATGGAAACGAGTTGATAAGAACGTGAGAGCGCAGTCCCCAGAGCCGCTGCCAACGAACTCGAGCTTCAACCCAAGCTCTTTCGCCTGTTTAGAAATAGCTACGGTATGGCTCTTCAATGACTCAGACACTGAACCGTTCGCTAGAGCTGTAAAGGTCGCTCCCGAGTCAACTGTCACAGATGCAGTTATCGACTCGCCCGATCCCAACGGATCCATAGTCAGAGAGACATCGTCCCAGATCTTGAACAATGCTGAAGCACCATCGAAGAGACTTGTCTCGAGTGTGCCCGCAGTCTCAAAGGCTGCACTGTTCACCCGGTAGATACCACGGCCCTTAACAGCAAATACTGGGAGACCTTTCCAGACAGCAATGGAAGTCACATCACCGTCGAGGGCTGCTTGATACCACTTTGCGTATCCGCCTGTGGTCAAGCTGACAGCTCCGACCCCAGCTTTAGTTGCTGTCATTGTTTTCCAGCCGAACAGCATCAGGTCTTCATAAGAGCACATAGCACCGACTTGATGATCAGCCGAAGTTCCAATATCTGCCAGCTCAACAACTGTTGTTGCTACGAGAGCACCTGACCCGTCAGGCACACACTGCAGAATGACTGCTTGCCCTTGGCTCGAGCCCTCTGGTCGGTAACCCCTCACCCACACATAGCCACCACCAGTAGCTACTGAAGTGGGGATCATTCCACCCGGCATCTTTAATGCCTCGAACGGTACGAAGAAGTCACCGGACTCGTCGACTCCGAGCTTCCATGCATACACACTGCCGTTAGTTCCGGCGTAGCCACCGAAATAGAAATGTCCGTTGGTCGTGTCACCTAAAGCAATCGTTGACCCGACCGGCAGGGTCAGATGACCGCTGCTCTTCTCTTCCGCTCCACTGTCGTTAAGGGTGGTGAATCGGTTTGCGGTCGAACCCGCAGATTTGACCGCTGCACAGACCCGCCCCGCAGCCCAAGTGACTGAGAGAGCATCCTGTGTCGACCACGCTGAGCCAGGTGTAGATGTGGTCCCTCGATAAACGTCGGAACCACTCGCTGCATACCAATACTGACCATCAGAAGCGAGGTCGTTAATTGTGATACCACCAGCAACAGTGATGTCTGAAGGCGATCCACCAGCCGTCTGAATTCGAGAAACCTCCGTAGCTGACGAAACGTAATAAAGGTCATCCCCAACAACCACCAGCTTAAGGCCGGTATACGTTTCAGCTTCCTCGAGGACAGTGGCATTAAGTAGTTTGATCCGACCTTTCTCAGTAAAGGGATCTAGTCCCACCGAGTCCCAGTACGCAGAAGCAGTAGACGCTCCTCGGTGGTAGTACTTCTGCCCAGCCCCAGCATCCCAATCATCGGCGGCAGCGAAGCTGTACCGTTCGATTGCCTCACTGAAAGGAGTGTCTGAAGTAGCTAAACGTTGCGGATCTAACGGAACGACAGTTCTCTGATACTCCAAACCCTTATCTGGGTTATCGGCCAGCATGTAGCCAGTGCCGTTAATGCCAACCTGATAGAGACGCCCAACGGCGGACTCATCAGCGAACGCATGTACATCCGGATACTCGACCGATACTAGGAGTGTGTCCTCAGCCATTAAGCACTCCTCAACCCAAAGTTGTTCTTAGCTTGCAGCCGAATCGAATAGTTCTGACCAGACATAAACGTGAACGGAATATCGAACGTTGTCCCAGAGCCAGTCGTCCACCCACTGTCAAAATGAATAAACTCTAATGCGTCTGGGTCAACGACCCGCACTCGATACTGAGCCTGAGTGTTACTCCCATCGGAGAACGACCAAGCAAGAGTGACATCGGTTGCCTGCGTTATCGTCATCTGATCATCAGCAGGTTTAGCCACCCCCTCAAGGGTGGTGATAGTTATTGTCGGAGTGCCCCACGCATACGTCTTATTAGCTGACACCTCAGGAGCATGAACACCTGAGCTGTCTCGAGTCGCAACCAGCCACTTAATTACTTGAGCAGCCGGAATGTTATTCTCATCCATGTCAACAGCCAGACTCACATCAATGCCCGTGCGCCAACCAGAATCCCAATACGTGGTAGACCCCCCAGAATCCTGTGCCTGAACCCGATAAGCCCCCTGGCTTTTCCCATCCGGGCTTACAAACGTCCACGACACAGTCGATAACGCATCCACGTTCGCAGTAAGAGTCGCATCAACACCAGAAGTCGTTGGGGCCGTTCCTAAAGAAGGCGCTGACCCGGCGATCGATTTCACGCCCACCGCTGAGACAGCAAGGGCAGACATTAGTACTCCGTAATTAAATCGCCGTTAAGATCCGTAAGCCCACTGGACAAATACTCCGGGTCTTGACGCTCAGAAATAACGATCCAATTAACTTGATCCCCAGGCTCACCCTCAATGATTAGGTTGCAGCCGTCCATGAACCATTTAACTGGAGAGCCCTGCGGGCACGAAACAATCGACCAAGGATCCCTCGACAGAGCCAAAAATGTCCCCGGAGTCATCCTCGATTCGTGATCAATGCACACCTCCACTCGATCAGAATCTAAGACAACGGAACCTCGATAAATTAGATCAGCCCGAGGGCCCTCCACGAAAGAATGACGAAGTCGTTTCTCCTCCACAGTCGGATGAGCAATATCAAAAGTGCCACTCGTTTTAGCGATAGCGCCAGTGATCGTGACACCCAATGGGTGCGCCTCGAGCTTTGTCGAGTTCTGAACTTTCAGCAGAACACCAGCAGTACCGCCAGCAGCAGTAGCCGTATCAGCCTCAATCGTCAACTCACCATTCGCTGCACCAGAAATCACTGAAGTTATATTGCCTGTGGTGTGCTCGAGTTGAATGGCTGGATCAGCCGTATAAATGTGTAACGCCTTGTCGGGTGTCCCAGCTCCCGCCGTCCAATCTGCCGGAGCGTTCGAATCTTTAATACCGAGACGGTCATGTGTGTGGTTGTACGTCAGGTTCGCAGTCGTCATCATGAAATCATTCATGATCCCAGACGTGAGAGCAGCAACGATCGTGCGTGCCGTATCCCAAGTCTGAGCTGAAGTGGACTCCTGCGCCCGAACAACAGTCAATGTGTAAGGGTTCGAAGAACCACTCACACCTGTGACCTTAACAATCTCAGGGGCATGCTCAGCGCCCTCAGGATCAATCACCATCATCAAATAATTTGCGGCCGAAAGACCAGTCGGGGGAGTGAAACTGCCGTCAATATTAACAGAAATTGAGGTAGCTGAACTAGACGAGATCGCTGAATTCAACTTACCCTGAACAAGATTCTGAAATGAACGTGTAAGACTCATAGCAAGTGAGGCATCTTTCTGTAGGTCCTATACTTAGGTAGGCCCTGCATTGACTTCGCTTCGTCGATCCTTCTGTAAACCTCGCCCCACAGCTCACGAGCCCAACGAAGGTTGACTCCCTGCCGCATCGCAGCCTCTTGATTCCACTCCTCGATCTTGTCAACATCAAGGCGGTTCACTTCACGACGAGTCACGGCATAGGCTGCAGCCCACAAAGCAGAAATATCTTCAGCCCCAATCGGAACGCTTATAGTAGCTTCATCGCCGGAACCAGTGAACGAGTAAGGAGTCTGATAGACCACAACCAGTTCATCATTATTTTCTATAGATGTCGGCGTTCGTAAAGCTTTACCTGTAGACACCAAACCAGTCGGCATATCCTGCTCGAACTGCCAGCCACCAACATCAATGATGCGGCCAGTCTGACCAATCATGTGACGAACCGAGTACACACGCATCGTGTTCTCCGGCATCGAAATCCACTGCTGATCAGTGGTGCGAGTCATAAGCTCAGAAACCCTGTTGGGTAGCTGAGCATTCATGACCGACTTAAAGCAACGTTGAATCCAGTCGCTAATCGAAGAGCGGGGCCATGGCGGGTTAATCAGTGCCACCGCATTAGTTGCGTGACCGCTACTAGCAAGAGTCCCAGCGTAGCCCCGGCTGACCGTCAAAACAGGAGTAGCATCATTGCTCTTCGCTGTTATCAACATCAGCTCATCACCAATTTCGAGCACATCGGTCGCTTGGACACGATCAGCATCGTCGACGGTTAACGTCTTATCGGTCGGTGAGTCTAATGCGCTAGATCCAACTTCGACCTGGAAAGGGCGCTCGCTCGTACGGTACAACATCTCAAGAGTGTCGTCTATAAGCCCGCCAAGGGTCAGTGTGGTTGTGGTAGCCATCTCACCTACTACCCGAAAAGTGTGTCACCTTCTCCGCACCGATGACGGTGTAGAGCGGTAACGATTAACTGCAATATGGGACAAATGCTGGGCTACTTCACCGAACGGGCCAGTCAGATTGAACTCGACAATAATTTCTTCTGACTGAGTTGTAAGCCTGTTATTCCCACCACCAGAATAGTCAAGAAACTCGAGCGCCGAAAAGTTCTCCGCATCCACAGGAACAACATCAACCATTACTCCAGACATCAAACCCTCGCCATAAGAGCCTTCCATCCGATAGGGATAATCGTTCTCATAGGTTATCGACATGAGACCGAACCGGTAACGGTAATCACGAACGTTCTGGTACTGGAAATTCGTGCGGTACTGCATCGAGTTACCGTACGAATAACTGAACGTGTCAGTCGACGAGATAGCTACAGCACCCAAAGCCTCGAGAGCTGTGGCAGCATCCGTAAGCGTCATCGTTACCGTGGTTGACACCCAGTTCTCTGCGCCGGAACCAGAATCTGTTTGCAACTCAAAATGAAGACCGGCAGTGCCCTCAGCTCCAGTGATCGAGTCAGTCGAATTAACAGACGTACCCTGAGTGTTTAATGTCTCAGCACCCGAAATAGCTTCTACCTGATTGAGACCAACCGTTCCAACAGTCGCCTCGAGGAACAACTGTGAATCCCTTGTTCCCTGAGCTGCAAGCGATTGCACATGAATGTTCGGAGTTGACTCCGCAACATTGATCGTGTCCGTAGGAGTGACATTGACAACAAGTGTTGCCGAATCGGCAACACTGAACGTGTCAAAGATCGGATCATCGACCCCGTTGCCGTAAGTGACGTTCGACCGGTAGTCATACGAGTTCCTATAGCCGAGCGGGAAAACACCAAACTGGTACTTCCCCTCGTGCCGATAAAGCTCGGCGTTACGGTACGCAACAGCCGGCATCTATTAACTCGGCGGCGTAGGCCAGATCATTACCCCGTCTTCGTCCCTTGCGAAGTCTGCTTGCTTGGTTTTCCCAGCAGGAAAGTCACGCAACTCTCGACGGTATGTAACCCACTCAGCTTTTTTCTCGTCAGTTAAAGGGCTGTCCGAAACTTGAGTCCAGTCGCATACCTGCAAGTGGTAATCCCGTTGGCTTCTAATCATGGAAAGATCAGCTTCAGCCGCTGCATTCATCGCTTCAGCTTCTGCAATCTCCTCAGGAGTTAGTTCAATAATGCTCAATTCACCAGTTGAGCAATTCATAACAGCTTTAGTCAAAGTCATAATTCACCTACGAATTTTTGAGTCCATATACAGTAAGAGTTGATTTGTTCCCGAAGGCAACGCCCGGCGAATACACCCCAACAGAAGTGATTGCTGAAGTTCCGAAATATGACATGCCCATAGCACCCATAGCGGTACCCTGAGCTTGCTGAATTGTGCAGTGTTGAGCTACACAATTCCGTTTACCAGCATACGTGTAGTTGATAATGTCGAACGACATGTAGCCCCAACTAGCCGTGTTGCCACTGCTGACAGCAGGAGTTCTGTAAACAGTCCAACCCCAATGAGCATTTGGTGCTTTAGTTTGGAAAAGAGCGCTGCTTCCATCCAGTATCATTACTTCAGTAGCGTAATTAGCGGCACTCGCATCGCCGTTTAACCGCACCATAACATCATTGTTTTGGGTTGCCCCATAGTTGACAAACCCCTCAAAGATGACGTGCAAGTCGTTGTAAGTTTGATCGAGACCATCAGCTACTAATTCTGTGTTCGAGCCATCAGATTCAAGAACAGCTAGTTCATCCCACTGAGTCATTATTTCCGTCCATACAAAGTCGCTGATGATCTAACATCGAAAGCAGCCATTAATTTGATGCTGGTTATGTTGTTGGTGCTGTCGTAATACCCGCCAGCAAAACCCGTGCCCATATATCCGTTACCAGCATGTCCGCCGTATCCGAACCTGCTAACAAAAGTGGTGCCTCGCAAATTTGTTCCGCATCCCATAATCTTCATTTCGAAAATTGCAGGCCATTGACCCAGATAAGTACCGCCCATATAGCCTGCATAAACGTGGGTTTGGCTCTGATCGTACGCAACACTAGTGTTTAGGTTGTCTAACATAGCTAATCGGCATCGTGTGTATCCACTAGTTGCCCCATTCACTTGGCAAGTTACGTAGTCGCTAAAAAAGCCGTTAGAACTTTGAACTTTGCCCCTGATAATGAGTTCTTTGTACCCATCACCTTGCGTATCTAATCCTGTGAAGTCGAATGAAGCTTGATTCGAACCAGGAGGTATGTGTTGTATCGGAATGTAATTATTGTTAGCCATTAGACCGCACTCTTAATTCCGAACAAACTGCATACTGTGCCCGATGGGAAAGCGCTGCTGTTTGTGGTCTTCACCTGGATTGTCGTGATACCACCGCCTACAACACTGTTGTTCATTGCGGAAAGCTGTTTCACTACCCCATAATTACCGCCCGAATCCCAGTTAGCAGAACCTAACGACATTCCTACGGGCTTGGCTTGCTGAGTCGGATCAACAAACGACACTGTTCCAGAAACAGTTTGGGCACCGCTCATCCAACTAAAACGGTTTTCTCCATAGTTATTCGAACTAGTGCTCCACTTGTTGCCGCCATATGAAGCCCATTGGTTCGTGAAGTAGTTATTAGTCGATCCATTCACTTGCCAACAAGTTGATACTTGTGCTGATGGTATTGGGTGGAAGAATCTTATCTCGTACGATTCGTAACCCGCAGGAATGGTGTTGAAGCTGTAAGACGAAGCAGTGCTATTGTGAGTTTGGATCCACTCGTAGCGCCCATCGTAGACAGCGCCGCCGCTCGCAAAGAAGCCACCGTTCAACGCACCAGACATCGCTTGGCCCGGGTAGCCCTTCAAATACTCAGACCTACCCTGCCAGTTAGAGACGTTCGTACTCGGATTAAACCGTTCCTGTTTCATCTATGCACTGTGCCTGTTCACGTAACCAACAAAGTTGATGTGGGTCGCATTAGCCCCAGCCGTAGAAACATTCACAATTTTGGGTGTGCCAGTACTTCCCTTAAGGATCAGCCCCGGAACTAACAAATAAAGGCCAGCTAAGGTCGGTACAGTAAACAGGTTGTTGGTATCTGTGTTACCCGCTCGGCCCCAACCAACGGTTACTTCAACGTCGGCGCTATGTCTATTCGCCGCCCATAGCCACACCTCGTCGATGTCAGTAGCAGTCGAAGAAGCCTGATGAATCGTTTGGTTATTTCCATCAGAAGGCAACATTTTGCCGTCTGTGCCGCCACCTGAAAGAAGAATCTTTGTTATCGCCATACCAATTCCTTACGCTGTGATGTGGTTCACGTAGCCAGTGAGATTGACCTTGCTTCCCGTTCCTGCATAAGCAGTAACGATGAGCGGTGAAGCATTGCCTTTAAGAATCAAGCCGGGAATTACCAGCTTGTAACCAGTCTTCGCAGTAATCGTTAGACGGATCTGGTTATCATTTACGCCGGCTGAAGCACCCCAACCGAGCCACAGCTCGATGTCGGCAGTATGAGCATTACTCGCATAAATCCATATTTCGTCATACGAAGTAGCCGCCGTCGGCCCTGTATGGACTGTGGTGTGACCCGTCGTAACCACAAATGCTTGACCGTCATTAGGCGTAGTTGCCGACAGTAAACCTTTTGCAACAGCCATTAGGAGAACACCTGCACTTCCAACACGGACGTGCCATTCGCTTGCACAAATGCAGTTGTCGCTAACTGAGTTGTGTTTGTGCCATTTGCTGCGGTAGCGGCTGAACCAGCAAACAAAGTAGCTGTCAACGTCCCAGTGCCAGCGTTATACGTCACTCCACCGTCAGTCTTCGGAGCTAAATCCCCGGTAGCGGATTCGAACAAAGCCACCGAACAAGTCGTATCGGTCGTATCAGCAACCGTGATCGCTGTCGGCGTAGATGCCGGAGCCGCCGCCCAATTTGTTTGCCCGTTCGCCTGCTTAACGAGAACTTGATTCGTCGAGGCATCGGAAGCATCTGACGCACCGAAACCTAGTTTCTCTTCGAGCTGAATGATTGCCTGCGAATGATTGGTATGAACCTCATCGTGCCGCTTGCCCGGATCATCCATCTCATCAGATGCCGAAATGTTTGGCTGCTGCGTGGTCGTGTCTAATGTCGTGGGGTATGCAGTCGCCATCTCAACTCACCGTTATCGCTACAGTCAAAGTCCACTCGGACCCTGAAGCTTTTGTTCCAAGAGCCGCAACCTTACGGTTGAGGTTCGTTGCAGAGTCGCTCGACCCGTTCGCAACAGTCCACTCATTCCAAGCAAAGTTGCCGTTACCGGAACCCCAAATCGATCGGAACGTCACAGTCTGACCAGCTACGCTCGGATATCCGGATTCCATACCTCGGTAATCTTTGTTCGAGCTTGCCTGCAAACCGGTCTGACTGGCAGCCGCTGCGGTTGTCGAGTCGCCTACACCGATGTAGGCGTTACCTTGACCGAAGTTAGTTACAGATACCCCAGTAAGAAGATTAAGCAGAGCTTCAATGCCTGCATTAAGAAGTAAATTGTCCTTTTTTTCAACCACTTCATCTGGCGGGAGACCCGCTTCACGGTCAGCGGCGTTATGCCATTTCTCAACAGTGGCAAGTACATCCCACGTTTTTGAATCAGTGGTTTCAGTGGACATAAATCAAGAGACCTTTCTCAATGTGAGACTGGGTCCACCCTGCCGAAACAGAGTGAACCCAACCCACGAGGAGCACTACCTAAGCGGTGGTGCTATCTGTCCGGCGGTCGTGCGGTGTGCGGACGAAGAGCCCCACGTTGCATGTACCTGAACCGGAATGATCGATAACTGCACGCATGTAGGTTTTGTAAACCTGTGCAGTCAATTGACGGGTAGTGTTATCGTCAGCGTTTCCGACGGCATCGAAGCGGCCATAGCTGACTACTCCGGAACCGAAATTGGAAACATCTGAACCTTGAATCTCAACATCGAAACCGGTTACACCGGAAGCAATTGCCCCGAGGACCATTTCGATACTGACCATGCAAGGACGGTCAACTTGGATAGCGGTAGTACCAGCGCTGTCGGCTGACACATCCCCCTGAGCCAAGATAACGTTACTTGCTGTTTTTGCGTCCCTGATAGTTGTACCAGGACCGACTGTTCTAGTTGCTTGTGCCATAGTTCAGCCTCCTTAAGCGTTAGTGATGCCGTGTAGACGGGCAACGGAAAAGCTGTTCGCAATCACAATGCCGGGATATACTTCGACACGTCCAAGATGCCCCGGAGCAGATTCTGTCTCCCCGAAATCTTTAACATCGAAGGATCCACCCAGGCCGAGGATTCCGTACACATTCTCATCTGTACCGAACGCCATCGCATAGATTGACGAAGTCACACTTGAGCTACCCTGGGTCTCATCGAAGTCAAGGATGGCATTGCCACTCTTGTCATCACCGATAATACGAATAGGGGTGCCGTTGTACATGTTCACTTGGCGACCGAACACATCAGTGCCCACGTCAAGCAAACTGTAGTAAGTACCTTGAGCAAGACTGTTGATCTTGCGGCGAAGCGTACGGTTCATCAACAATGCGTCAGGAGCTGACTGTCCACGAAGGGAATCCCACGCTTCATCCAGCATCGAAAGAGTAAGCGCAGCACCATTGGTGCCTGCCGACACTTTCTGACCGAGGCCCTCATCGACAAGAGCGTTGATGCCCTTAAAGTCTTTTGAGGTGCCAGTGCCATCAAAGAAAGTTGCATCGAATGTACGAGACATCGCTTTCGCAAACTTTGAGTACTGGCGTGCCTTAGCTGATATCTGATCAGCCTGTACACGAACAATGTAGTTGTCTATGAAAATTTCTCCGCCCAGCACGGCCACCCCGAAGTAACGCTCAGTGTCTGTACCCATTGATCTGGTGTACGTCTCGTTCACGTCACGGAATTGGGGGTCCGGCAGGGTGTCTTCAACTGAAACCTTGAGTGCGTTGCCAGTAATAGAAGTAAACGGAAGCATCTCCATGATTGGAGATTCCTGGATGAGGGTAGTAACTACGCCTCGACCTAAAGTCGTTGACCCATATTTGGCAGACTCAAGTAGGGATAGTGATCCACTAGCCATAACTTAACTCTCCTTGTAGGAATAACAATGATTTCTAAATGCCGCTAGCCGGATCCTCGAAGAGCAGCCTCAATAGCGTCCAAGCCCATCAAATTGTCGGTGTTACGAGCTGGGGCGGCTACGCCACCCACTGCTGCAACCTCACGAGCCCTTGAATGAGCAGCCGTATCTTGAGACGATTCTGGAGATAAGAAGTCGCTTACAGCGGCATCTAACTCAGAGCCTTCAAATCCACGTTTAGCAAACACGTCCTTCGCCAATTCAGCTTGCAAAGCTCGACGCTCTCCTTGGAGAGCTTCAGCCTTATCAGCCATATCGGAAAGGTTGACCCCAACAAGATCTTCAGGCTTAACTAGTCCATATCCGTGCTCCGTAATCAGCTCGTTGGCCTTTAGAGTGGATAGCTGGCTAGTTAGTTGCTTGTTCTCTTTCAGAGTCGACTCCAACTTTTGTCGGAGTTGCGACGCATTTCCTTCAATGTCAATATCGCCATCGCCATCGAAATCCATATGTCTCCTACGCCCGGGATAGCCTACGCCCACAACCACCGGGGTTGAAGTGGGGAATGGTTCTAACCCCCTTCCCTAGAAGTGTGTACTAGTAGGTACTTCGACCTGGCTGAGCTATCCGCTTACCCACTCGTTGAGCAGAGAAACCGCCTCCGGCTTGACCCAAAGCGCTCTCAGCGGACTGTGCATACCTCAAATCAGACGACTCGCCCAGCAACGAACCCTCGAAAGCTTCCTGCACAGCGTTAGCGCTGACGTTAGTAGAAGTAGCCCGTGACATCATGCCCTGCAAAGCGCTCTGTCTCTGCCCGAGAGTGTTGTAAGCAGAACGTAACTTCTCACCGTCGATGCCTTGAGCAATAAACTTATCTAGCGTTTCTTTCTCCGGCATAGTGAACCCTGCTTCGCTAGCTGCACTACCCAGCACCGCATACTCGAAAGCGGATTCCATTGCTTCCAAACCTAGGAACTGTTCACCGTTCGGGTTTTGGAAGATTGCGCCCATCAGATTCTGAGCAAACATCGGGTCCATACGCAGAACATCTGACACTTGTTTCTGTGTGATTTGCCCTGAGGACTGTAACCCTCCAAGTTTCTTGGTGAGCCGTTCAACACCAACTGTCGTAGCTCGCTGGATGAAAGTCTCATAATCGGTCGTGCCGCTAGTCGTTGCTTCGTTGTACGCATTCTCGAGCTGGTTACGTTTATCAGGATCAATGACCGCATCGAACAAATCGTCAACAGTAACCGTCAACCCTGCATGAACATAGAAAGCGTCCCGCAGCTCCTCTGAACCGTTCTCTAACTCTCGATATGTAGCGAGCCGGTCACCTAACTCGTTTACGTCAACTCCTGTTTCCATTAACGCCGCATAATCTTGAGCAGATTCTGTGCTCGGATCATAGAAACCGAAATCGTTAAGCGTCTGCCGATAATTATCGACAGTCTGTAAATAGGTTGCTTCGTTAGCGAACCTCATCGTGCCGTCACGACGAGCCATGCCAGGGAACATTGCCGCATATTTTTCGTCAGAGCGAATCTTAGCGAGAATACCGTCACCCTCGAAACCTTCAGTGACCCAACCCAAAATGTCTCCGAACCAATCTTTTGCCCAAGGGAACATTCCAATCATGGTCTGTTTAAGAACCTCAGGGCTGACAGGATCCTTCGGTTTCTTTATGCTCCCTGGTTTGGTTGTGGTGTAGGCACCGTTCAATGTGTAAGTCGGGTTACCTTGAGCATCTTCACCGACGGTGTATTTGCTGTTCCCATCAGCGTCAACTGCATCAGCATCGGCAGGGGCGCTTTGTTTCTCATACGGGTCTTTATACAGGTCCTCGGATCCGGCGGGTTGCTGTGATTGGATTGCAGCTACGTCTTTTTCGGCTTGAATAGTAAGACGACCCCTATAACCATCGACCACAAGCTTGGTCAGACCATTTGCAATTAACGTGACGTTAAGTGCAGCCTGCTGCGCCTTAATAGCATCTCTTTGTCGCTGAGCCGCTTCCTCATTCTGCCGAGCAAGAGCCAGCTCGTTCTCTCGAGCCAATAACTGGCTCTTTGAAAGCCCAGTCCTGTTCGCTTCATCATCTACTGGATTATAAAAAACCATTATCCGAATCCCATCCTTCGCCCGGCAGCGCTTAGTTCAGTAATAAGGGTGCTCTGACCATTCTCAGTCGATAACCACTCAGGACGTTTCCGAAGCGAAAGTTTGTAATCACTCAAAGAACTCCCAGCCTGTAAAGCATCCTGCAAACCCTCATCCGTATGATCGGGGAGAGCTGTCTCCATAAGGGCAGAATGTGCCCGACGATACGGATCAGCGTAAGTAAGCCAATCCATACCCGCAGGCTTATACGCATACAAAGCACTCGACTGCTTATCAAGCAAAGTCTCGAGGTCATCATCACTCAAATCGTTATTCACAATCTGGGTGCTGTACTGCTCCAGCTTCTCATCAGACAACTCGAGGCCATACCGTTGACTCATATCTCGCACATCAGCACGTTTGTCGTCAATGTCTATTGACTGTTGCTTACCTGCTTTTTCCTCATCCATGAGACGACGGCTCCACGGAGAGCCCTCAATCCCTTCAGCTATCGGCTGCAGCCACTGATTCAGTAAACGATTCTGAGAGGTAGTGCCCTGCGCCAAGCTAAACGCCTGGCTATACCAGCCCTTAAACTGAGGATCGGCTTGCAGCTCAGCAATCGTTCCAGGCAACGTCACGTTTTCACCTGTGTACAATCTCCACAAGTTAGCAACCTCACCTAAACTATTTTGGACTGCAACTGCTTTCTCAGCGTCACTCGAACTAGCCCAAAGCCTTTGCCTCTCAGTCGTACTATTGAAGTAGTTGGTCTGCCGATAAGCATTGTTAAATGCAGTATCGTCGAATTCCCCTCCATTCATAAACTCGGAAGGAACACGACCCATCAGTTCAATAATGCTTGGATCTCGCAGCATTTGATCGCCTGAAGTTGCTATCAAATTCTCAAAAACATCGCTGTAAAGGCCAATGTCGTTTTGCTGTGACTCAGCCTTACCGAATTCTATCATGCTCTGAGACATCTGTTCCCAAGTCTCTGAGTCTACAACTGAAGGAATTTCACCTGGAGGCTGACCCGGTAACTGTTGCTTTAGAGTCGCACCGTTACCCAACTGTGAGGTACGAAAATATTGACCGTCAACGATATACAAAGTATTGGAAACAGCGAATTCATTAACCATTATTGACCCCTCATTAGCTCTATAGCCCTCATGAAACCTGCTTTCACATTCGGATCTGCCATCCCACGCTTCGTTGAAGCAAAGCTATCCACAGTGCTAAGGTTCCCAGTTCGCATACCAGCTTGAGCTGCGTCAGTGACAAGCGAAGGAGACTCGAAACTACCGAGCGCATAGTTACCGAACCGAGCAGCATACTGCTCTTCGGTCAGACCTGAACGCCGGAACTCGTCGTTATACAAATCAGAATAAATGTCAGTGTCCTGAATAAAGCCCATCGCAGAATCATCCGCTGTTGGCGCTCCATACATATCGCCCGTCATTTGACCCTTCTCGGACCACGGCACGTTACGGGCAGCTTGACGTT
>Ga0070747_1000781_pt1 | contig 15526 bp, 16 predicted proteins | sample VirMetDEL_Mar_31_FD_77321 | JGI IMG/M metagenome (GOLD analysis project Ga0070747, IMG submission 77321) | Aqueous microbial communities from the Delaware River and Bay under freshwater to marine salinity gradient to study organic matter... | ecosystem: Environmental > Aquatic > Marine > Coastal... | reverse complement strand
GTATTTTTATTAGTAAATGTTTTGCTAATAACCTCTCCTGCTGTAACTAATGTTTTGTATTGTTTTGTATTTGCCATTTTATTGTTCTACTGTTATTTCTTTTCTTTCATCTACTTCACCATCTCCATCATCATCTCTCTCCGTTACAATAATTTCTCTGTCTGCAACAAACATATCGCCATCTTCTAACATAGGTAAATCTTCATCTATCAACATTCTTTGTTCGTTAATAGTCAGTACCTCTCTAATGTCTACGTCATTAGCGTATGAGATTGGCGGTTCATAATGAATTTTTAAATCTTTAGGGTCATAGCCCATTTCATTATAAAGAACCGTTCTTATTCCATTTAATATTAATTCAGAAGTGTCTCTAATTACAGTAGTCATAACCAAATCGTATGCTATTCTAATCTCACTTCCTGTATTATTCATTTTTCCTGAACTTACTATACCTGATAAAGATGGTTGCCATCTGTTAGCGGTAATTATATTTTGGTCTGTTATTTGTTGTAAATCTATCCAACTACCCTCTTGGTCGTCTTTTATTATTTGTACGTTAGCAGGTGATGTATCACCGTTCTTAACTATAAATAATATTTTACCATTGTTGCCTTCACCAACAAATTTTCTTTGTGCTTCCTTAACCATTTTTTGAGCTTCTTCTTCGCCCATATCTCCACTAATCTCTACAATAGCAGAAGGCTGAAAGCCATTTAAAAACTTAGTATGATTCCATTTACCTATTTCGTAATCTACTGCAATATGTTCTAATGCAGCAACGTAATCAGGTAACCCATAAAAGTTAAACGTAGGCTCATAATCTTTAAAGTGTATTACAAATTTATTATGTGCTACTCTTGGGTATATAGGCAATCTATACATTTTATCCTCATTGTTCCAATACTTACACCAATCAGAATTTACATAAACTTCTTTTTTTGATTTAGACATTCTAACTGTTGTAGCGTCTAAGTGATAAAGGTTTACACCTCCATCATATTTTACACATTCCATATACGCATTACCAAACGTATAATAGTCATCTGCTAATTTTTTAAATACATCTCTTAATGATTCTTGATTTGCATTTACATCTTCTATAAACTCTCTTAAAGGTTCATTATCACAAACAAATTTTGCACCACTTGTAAATACAGTTTTTTGTGCAAGTACGCTTCTATGTGTAGATGATTTTCTTTTAAGCTCCGCTAAGTATTGAGGAAATAAATTATCATTACCAAATGGAACCCACTTGGTAGATATGTTTTTTAAATTTTTTGGTTCAGTAATATTTGGTGGGATAGCTAAATCAAAAACCCCAAACTCAAACGTATTACTTTTCTTAGTCGTCTTTCTTAACTGACTTTGATTTTTTGTTTGTTTCTTTAACGGTGCTTTTCTCATTTGATTGATTTGTTTTTTCAATTTTATCTACATATAATTTTCCGCCATCTATTTCCTCGTAGATATGAGCAAGTTCTTCTTGAGTAGCATCATTCCATCTAACAAAATAACCGCCATAAAAGCTAGTCCCTGTGCCTATATATGTTTTTTTAACCGAATAATTTGCCATAATTAAATATATTTTTAAGTGAGGTAAACTTACAAAATTTTTATTGTCTTTGCAACCACACATATTAAAAGATATTTAGCAAGGGGTTTCCCCCTCGCTATTTATCTAAAATTGATTAAGCAGTTGTTGCAGTTATATCATTTGCTAAAACAGTAATTGCTGCTGAGTATTCTCTAGGCAGTTCAAATTGTCTTGCAGTTAAAGTAACTGTAACTCCGTTATCGTCTGCATAAGCAGCTCCACTTCCTCCTTCTATTGATGTTAAGTTTGCATAAGTTTGGTTTCTGTCCCAAGAGTCAGCACCCACACTTTGGCTTTTATATTTCTCACTTAAACCAATTACCATTTTTTTACCGCTATTAAGCTCTACTATTGCAACTGCACAAGCAGGCTCAATCGCAGTAAGCTTACTAAAAGCACTTCCTATAATATTAGGAATATAGAAAGATAAAGCGCACTCATAAGATGTGCTTCCTCCTTCTTTTGCCCCTGTTATAGTAAGAGAAGCAGTTTCATTCTTGAATTCAAATCTAGCCCAAGGAGTACCTGTGTCTGCTACTATGCTACTATATGAATGAGTACCTGCACCACCTGCAGTAACTGTATCTATATTTGTCAAATCTGTTATAAGGATTTGTCTAATACCACCAACAGCCTGTAAGTCAGTACAACCTACTAATAATCCTGTATCTATTGCCATATTGTTTTATTTTAAAGGTTAATAATTATTTAATTAAGCAAGCACCTGTTACTAAAGAGTTCCAACCATATTGGAATCCCATTGTAAAGTTAGCTCTTACATACATATTATCAGAAACCTCATCATAAAACATTTTTAATTGATTATCAGGGTCAGTTACGTTTGAACCTATCATTAAATTGTCTTTAGCAGCATAGATACAACCATTCTTAGCATTTTTAGCTACACCTGAACCTGTCATATTTGGCATTACAAATAAAGCAGGAGTTAAAGCTGTTAAAGCTGTATCCCACTCATACATACATACTATTTCTACACCTCTGAATCTTAGTCTTGGGTAATTAACACCTGACTGAGCTTCTGAATGCCCATAATCAACTGAACCTGCTGTTGGAGCAAGAGCTGTTAAAGCACCATAATACGCATTATAAATGTTTGGAGTTACAAACATTCTTTTTTCTGATGCAGGAATTTGTTGTAATTCTGCAGGAGCAGTATCAAATACGCTAGTTAATAATTGAGTTGCATCTAAAGCTGTAATAGCACCACCTACAGTATTATAATTAGCTGCAGCACCGTTAGTTGCAGTAACCTCATTTAATCTAGTTCCGTTTACAGCAGCACCTGCTGATAAAGATTTCCATAGACCATCTGCCCACTTGTAAGAACAAGTTGCACCTGAAGCATTAACTGATGAATCACCTGCCCACATATTTCTAACAACATCTGATTGAACACCACTTCTTACTCTGCTTAAAATTACATCAGCTAATTGTGTTCCTGTTAAGTCAGGCATATTTAATCCTGATTTGTAAGACTCAACAATAAATTGGTCTTTAAATTCGTCCCAACATTGTACTTGTTTTACCGATACATTTTCTACTGTAATTACCTTTGGAGCAATAGTAAATCCTGCAGGGTTACAAGTATTAGTTGTAGAACAACCTGTGTTTAATGCTGTAATTCCTGTTAGCTTAGGAGCTAACATTAAATTTTGTTTATATTTTACATTAGGATAAACAGTATAATTGCTCATAATATCATCAGAACGAAACATTGGTTCTAATAAAATTTTTGAAGCGTACTGCCCTTGATAATTTGCTCCTAATCCGTCTAAAGCTATATTTGCCATTTTTTAATTTTTTATTTATTTATATTTATTTTAATTTTGCTGCTAAAGCAGAAAAGAATTTGCTTTCTTTATCTTCTACCTTGTTGTCAATAACTACAGGGTCACCATCAGTTGATAGTTCAGTACCTTTAGCATCTGCTTTACTTAATAAAGCATTTAGTCTTTCTACTTCCTGAGTAAGAGTTTCTTTTTCTCCTACTAATTCAGCAACAAAACTATCTAGTTCAGTAACTTTAGCTTCAAATCCTGTAAGTTTCTCAGAAACTTCTTTTTCGTCAGCCATCATTACCTCTACCTCTTTAACATCTTCAGTTTCAGACTCATTACTAGCTTTAACTTTAGTAATAATTTCTTCAACTTTAGCGTTAAACCAATTTTTCAATTCTTCGGTCATTTTTTTACTTTTTAAATTAACACTTAGTTTATTTTGAATTTCCTTGTCTGTAATATTTTTAAACTTAGAAACGTCATATTTAGCCGCTACTTTAATAGCGTCAGAGATAGAGTCAATAAATCCTAAATTAAAAGCTTCATCAGCGCTTAACCAAGTTTCCTCGTCCATCATTTCTTTTACCCTGTTATAAGGTAGATTAGTTTTTTTAGTATAGATGTCAGCAATTTCACCGCTTATTTTATCTAATAATGCAGCAGTCTTTCTTATTTCAGTTGCCTCACCCATAGCACCACCCCAAGCATTGTGTATCATAAATAGTGAGTTTTCAGCCATAACGACCTCATCACCTGCTAATGCAATTACACTTCCCATACTTGCAGCTATTCCTTCTATATATACTGTTGTTTTTGCTGTTCTTTTTTTAAGAACATTGTAGATTGCCATACCTTCAAACACATCACCACCCACACAGTTAATGTGTAAGCTCATTGGAGTATCTTTGTATGATTTAATTTCTTCAATGAAACTTTGAGCTGTTAAGCCAAAAGTACCTATTTCATCAAAAATGTAAACGTCTGCAGACTTGTTAGACGCTTCTGCTTTAATGTTATACCAATTTTTATTCATAGACGCAAAACTATTTTTTAGTTTTCAAAAAGTTGCGCAGTTTTAGGAAAAAATTTTAGTATGTAATATTTTCAGAAGCAGATTCTTTTTTTCTTTCTTTATAAACTATACTTTGTGCTTGCCTTTCAGAAATATTATATTTAATAGATAAGTCCATAAAAGTATAAGTTCTATTGCCCTCATTAGTCCTTAGCATACAATCAAAGTCATAAATTATCATATAATTTCTTAACCTCTTAGGCTCTACTATACCTTTTTCAATTAGATGTCTTAATATGTCTTTAGTGGTTGGGTCGTTCCACCTTTTAATAATTTCTGTTTCAGCTAAATCTATATAATCATAAACTACATCTATTTTATTTTGTCTTGACGCCATATTAATTATTAGATTGCCAAAACCTATTTACATCTTCCCAAAACATTGTAACTGCCTCTCTGCAACCTATACAGCCCATTCTTTGTTTTATTTGTGGAAAATGCCTATGCCATTCTTGAAACAAAAAAGTTAGACCGTCAGGGTGGTACTTACCAACAGTATCCATATGTTTCCTGTTAGTTTTTACAGCCTCTATTATTTCTTCTTTTTTTTCTTGCTCTATTTTATTGGCTATAGCTTCAACACTCATAAATGTTAATTTATATTATTCTTCCCATTTGTGTAAAGGACATTCACCTTTATACCTTTTAGTTAATGATGCTTTTGCATCTAAAAAGCAAGTGCATTTAGCACATCTTGCTCCTTTATCCCACTTAGGATATCTTAACATTAAGAAGTTTCTATAAAAATCGCACTTTTTGCACGTATCTAATCTATCTTGCTTTACTTTTTTACTAACAAACATATGTTTATATTTTAAAATGTGGCTTCCGCCTCTATTATACCTACGGTATTTTGACTGTCTGTTATGTCAGCCTCAACCACTACTACCCTACTACTTTGATTCATTGCTCCCATCATATTTTGTTGACTTGTTGCATTAAACTGAGAACTAGCAAAAGATGGCATATTCATTAAACCACCATCTGCAAATTTAACACCCCCACCTGCTGCGTTCATAGCTGATAGCTGTCCTTTAAACATAGATGTGCTACGCTTATTTATAACAGCCTCACCTCCTTCTAGCTCAACTACCCTACCACCTACTGCAAATTTTTCTCCTCCTTGTGCGTGTGACTTTCCTTGTACCATACCGCCATTTGCATAAGCCTCTACTACACCTCCATCTTCAAATCTATTAATTTGCTCGTCAATAACCTTGCCGACTACTGCCGAAGCTCCTGCAGCCAAAACTAAATTAAGAGGAAAAGGTACATTTTTAAATATAGAGGCTATAAACCCTGCAACAGCCTCCATAATTTGCGCCCTTACCACAGACTTCATAGCTTCTTCCGCTGTTTGTCCTGACAAAATTGCTCTTTTTACATCTGCCTTGAAAGCCTCATCTTTATCTTTTTGATTGTCTTTATTTAGTTTCTTTTCTAAATTAAATATTTTTTGCGCTATTTCTGTTTTATTTTTTTCAACGTCTTTATCAGTTTTTAACAATTCTTTTAAATCAGCTATTTGTTGCCTTATAAGGTCTTTCCTAACTTCAGCAGCTTCAATTTCACTTAACAAACCTTCGTCCATTAAAGATTTTTTATATTCTAACAATATTCTTTCTACATCATTTAATTGTTTTTTAGCATCAACATTTGCTTTTGTGCTAGTAGTGTTTTTGTTTAGCTCATCAGTCATATCTGACAAAGAAGTTTTTGTTAAATTTAATATATCTTCTTGTGTATATCCTAATTCGTTTAATTGACTTAATATTAAAGCTTCTTCTTCATTAAGCTCTATATTTTTATTTTTTAGAGGGATATTTGTTTGTTGCATTTTATTAATTTTTGCCTCTAAATCAATTTGTTCTTGTGTTTTTTTAATTACCTTACTTACAACATTTTCTTGTACTTGGTTTTCTGCATTTAACATTTTAACAGCATTAGTGCTTTGCTGTGTATTTACATATCTATCAGCTTCTGTCATAGAAAGTTCGTCAAGCAAATCTTGATTGACCTGTATAGTTTTATTGTTATCTCCTAATGCTTTTGTGTTTTCTCCTACTTCTTTTTTTACTTTATTTAATTGATGAACAAGTTTTACAGCTTCACCATCTGCTAATAAAGCGTGTCTAGCAATACTTGCATCTAATGCTTTAGAATTTAAAATTAAAGCACCTGTTTCTTGGTCTATAATTTTAATTGAATCGCCAATATTGGCTTCTAGCTGTTCAGTAATTAAACTAAATCTTATTTTTTCTTCTTTAGTTTTATTTACTATACCATCTAATTTAGCGTATTCTGTCACTAATTGTTCAGCCGCTTCTTTTTCAGCCTTAAAAGCTTTAGCAGATGAAAATATTTTTTCATTCATACTGCTAAATCCTTCAGATAATAAAGTTAACTTATTAAATAAATTTGCTGAGGACTCAATCATAGCCTGAAACGGTTTAGCTATTTTTTCTAGCAAAACTATAGAAAAACCTTGTATTGCTGATTTAAACTTAAGAAAAGCTCCTTGTAAAGTATCTCCTACAATGTTTGCCATTCTTTCCCCCTCTCCATTAGCTTGTAATAAAGAATCTCTTAATTCAAGAGTAGAGTCAGATGTACTTAACATTTGTTCAAATGCAGCAGCTTGTCTTAAATCTACAACCTCCATTACATCTGCCATACTACCTCCTTCTTTTACAAAAGCTTTCATAGCAGGAACTAAATCGTCTAATCCGTGTATAGTTTTTCCAAATGCTTTAGTTAAATCAGATGAAGGGTCTTGCATTTTAAGTAATATATTTCTTAAAGATGTACCTGCAATAGAAGCCTCTATACCTGAGTCTGTTAGTTTAGACATTATTGCAGTAGTATCTTCTAAAGAAAACCCTGATGCTTTTGCAATAGGAGCAACCTTAGTCATAGATGTTTGGAACTTTTCTATATCCATAGCAGAGCTTGCAAAAGCTACTGCCATTACATCAACAACCCTTTCTGTTTCACTAGCATCTAATCCAAAACCTCTTATAGCGGCACCCGCTACAGTTGCACTTCTAGCCAAATCACTACCTGTTGCTGTTGCTAAATTCAAAGTAGCTTGTTGTGCGTTCATTATTTCTTCAGCAGTAAAACCTAGCTTAGAAAAATTTAATTGTAGCTCCCCAACTTGTGCTGCAGTAAAAAATGTGGTTCTACCTAAATCCTGTGCAGATTGTTCAAGTTGTTTAAACTCTTGCTCAGTAGCTCCTGAAACAGCATTTACTTTAGCCATTACAAATTCAAACTCTGAAAAAGTTGTAATTACAGCAGAAACAGCCCTATTAATTGTTCTAAAAGCAGTTACAACAACACCAATAGCCGCTGCCCCTTTTACAAACTGTTTTGCCATTCCGTTAGAAGACTTTGTAGTTTTTTTAGTGCTGTCGTTTGAATCTCTTAAACTTTTATTTAGGCCTCTTAATTCGCTTGATTTATTTTTTATAGCTGTAGCAGTTTCGCTATATTGTCTTGCTGTTTTTTTGCCTAATTTGACACCATCAGCAGTTGCTTTTTCAGTTGCTTTTTGCTGTTTTCTTAATTCTTGTAATTCTTTTTTTAACTTTGAAACTTTTTCAATGTTTTTAATCTCAACCTCTATTGCTACCTTCTTGTTTAATGCCATATTATGCTATTGTTAATTGTATTACTTTGTCTGAAAAAACGGTTCCTATTTCTGCTTCTATTGATTTATATATATCATCTTCTATTGCTGATATTATTCCTGACCCCTCTGCTCTTGCAAAAGCATAGCCTATAAAATTGTATCTTCTAGGAGCAACTAATTTCCCTCCTTCTGTATAGTATTCTTGACTTAATTGTGCTACTACTGCTTCTGCAAATCTTGCTTCATCTTTAGGATTGCTAAATGTTATTCCTTTTTGTACTGCCCAACCTTTTATTACTTCTTCCGTAACAACAACACCATTAGTATCTCCTTCATTTACTAAGTTCATATAACTAACATCAGAAACAATATCTAAAAACAAACTTCCAAAAAACTCATTAATATCTATTTTAAAAGAATTATATAAAGTTCTTGAAGCTATATGCTCTTGTTCTTCAAGCTCGTCTTGTAAAGCTTTTATAAAAAACTTTCCTGCTCTTGTAAGCCCTTGAGCTATTTTAGGATAATCTTCTTTAGCCATACTAATCTTCTTCTATTGTATCGTTAATACCTCGTCTTAAAACTTTATGAGAATTACCAAACTTATCATTAGCTACAATATCAATTAAATAATCAACAGAGTCTATGGTTATTGTCATATAAACTTCTAAGCCGCTTGTGGCTGCAATTCCTGAATCACTTATTTCATTTTGTATATTAGGCATATTATATTTTTTTTACCAACCTTGATTTGGGTCATATGTTTGCGCACCACCAGGATTCCAACTTCCGTCATTTTGATTTATATTAGGAGTTGATGGTGCTGACTCTCCTATATCTGTCCACTCTACTAATTCTACTTTTGTAGTTTTATTTGCTTGCGGCATATAATCTATAACTTTATTTATTCTCCAATAACAGCCATCTATATATATTAGCTTTCTCATATCTAAATTTACAATATCAGATATTTTTAAATTGACCTGTACCGTTCTTACTCTAGGATTGTTTACAATCATCTCAATCATTTGTTTGTAATATCTGTGATATAACCCCATACCTACTGTGTATGGCGTAGTATAAATCCCAATGCTAGAAGGAGACTCGTTATAATCTCTCACCCACACATTACCATAAGTTAATAATAAAGTGTTGCTATCGTCTCTATTAACTGAAGTTGCTTGCGGATATACGTTAGACAATACACCACCACCTACAGGATTGTTGTAAGTTATATGAACAGGCATATTACTGTTAGCTATTATGGTTTCCGTGTTTACAGACCAATTTTGTACTGTTGCTCTTTTTGGTGAAATACTGTTTTGTGTGCTTACATCAAACTCTGCATCAGGAGAATATTTTTTCCAATATAATAGACGAGGTAAAAAATTATAACCCTTAACAGGCCTTTCCCAATCATTTTGACTTGTAGTACCTCCTGATTCTTTTTCTTGCCATAAAGCAGCAATATAGGGCGGGTCTGTTTGTGCTGTGACTGAATCTCTATCTTTTACACTTATAGTTCCTGCAAAGAAAGGATTTTCAAATGTTGTTGTTCCTCTTTCAAATTCATCTGAAAGTGTTTCATAATAAGGATAGTTATCTAAAATCCCATTAAAATAATTAACACCTCTTTGTTCTACATTTAAGTCTGCACTATCTGTTTTGTATTTAAAAACCATATCTCTTTTAAAAGATTGTTTTACCCACTTGTCTACATATTCAACAGACCTATCTATTTTATATGTCCAATTAACAGACTCTTGTAGAGGTCTATAAAAATCATCAAAAGGCTCAATAGTAACTGTTTTAGTCATTTCATCTGTTTGAAATTGTAAATTAAAAGAATGAGCTATTCCTTTAATAAAATCTATTTGTTTATAGTCTTTATTTATTACGTCTTTTAAATCATAAGTTTGACCATATTGTGCGTGAACAGGGTCTATAGATATGTTTATATTACCATTGTGAGACCTTCCTGAACTAATGTTTTTATCAGCAAATAAATACCAATCTCCTGTTAGTGTCGTTCCATTGTTTACAGGAACAGTAGTTTTACCTCTTACTCTTAATTTAAACCTGACAACATCTCCCTTGTTAAGATATAAAGTAGTTTCTGAATCTTCTAATTCTTTTGTTAAATTTAAACTAGAACCTCCATTTGTACTTCCAACATTAAAAGCAAAATCCACCATACCTTCAGAACCACCCACAGAATGAAATTGACTGTCTCCTACTGTTTTAACCATAATGTCTACCCTAGCATATTTTGTTATATACTGAAGATTTCCCACTCCTGTTCCTGCAGTAGAAAATGATGCTAAATGAACACAAAAATTATTTATACTTATAATGTATTTTCCATATTCTGAAATTTCAAATTCTTTATTATTAGAATTATTCCAACCATTTGAGCCATTTAAAAATAAATTAAATCCTGATGGGGTTCCTAAGACAATGTCTTCACTAATTATATCAGCATTAGAATTGCTAACAACTTGAGTGTAATTGTTTTTATAAACTAATTGACTAGAAGCATTTACAGTTGGGTTTGAATTCCAATATAACTGTAAAGAAAAAGCATTATATCTATCATCACCATTATTAAATTTAAAATTTGGTAAAGCAAATAATAATCTTTTAAATGTTTCGCTTTCTATAAATACAGAATTTATTGTATATCCTGCCTGTGTAAATATTTCTTTAAAAACATCATAAACCCATATACAAGGCCTCCAATCACAAACAGGCTCAGGATTACCTATTACATTACCCCCCACAGTACCTGTATAACAAGTATAAGTTGCAGGTGGATTTAAAAAAGTGTAGTCAGTAAAAAAAGAATACCAAGTGTCTAATAATTGAATAGTAAAGTCATCTCCTGAAGAATTAAAATCACCATAAGTAGTTATAGGATATACAATAGCAGTAGTAGAGTCTGTAGTTGTAGACCTGTTTTGATACTGTGCATCATCATTATCCCAAGTAGACTTTATGCCTGCTTTATTAATTTTTAAATTTACACCACTATTTGTTTTACCATTTAAAGATGTCCAAGCATCTCCTTTAGTAGCCTCATCAGAACCGTCATAGCCTAAATCTTTTAAAAGAGAGTCTGCTATAATAGAAGTCCAACCAATATTATCTCCGTAAAAAACACAAGAATAATGGGTAGCATTATCTGTAAGGCCAACAGAAGATAATTGTAAAAATCCTTCTATTGAAAACAAATTATTAAAAATTATTCTACAAGGTTTTTTGTTTGTTAAATTATTTGTAGAATATGTTTCAGATAGATATATGTTTTTATAAAGTAAATTATTGTTTTTAGTAGCAGGGATTTTAAAAGTTTTACTAAAAGTTCCTTTACGAGCTTCTATATCTTTTACATCTGCAATAGAAAAAGTTAGTGCTAATGGAAACTCAGAATGTAATGAAACATCTAAAGAACCAACAACACTTGCATTCCAATCTATATCTGCACCATCATACTTGTAATCTAATAACTCTATATTAACTACATTCATTAGTTTCTTTGTGTTTGTACTTTATGAGCTAAAGTATATTCTAAATTAAACTTTACTAAGCCTGACTCTTGATTTAATGTCTCTACCTCATTGTTGCTTATAATTACAGGTATATATTCTTTAGTTGATGGTCTTTGAAAAGGGTTTACAGTATTGCCTCTAGCTGTTGCTTCTGTATCCATCTCTATCCAAACATTTGGTGATGTTATAATTTCTTCTAACCATTCTGCTGTTTGTTTGTTTAAAGGCTCTGTAAACACACTATTATTTCTTTGCGCTGTTACATTAAGAACCTCTCTACCTCCTTTGTATAAATTACCTCCTCGCATTGTATTAGATATATAGCTATCATTATTAACAGCAACATTACCCAACAATGTATTGTCTTGATACCAAGTCCTATCTGCAGATTTTGTTTCTATTGTAGACTTGTTTGCAGACAAACTTTCTGTTACATACCTTTTAGCTGTATAGCTATCTACACCTCCTATTCTATTTAACCAATGAAACCTTACAAATCCATAAGGAACATTAGCAGTTTCTCTATCTATACCAAAATATCTATATTCTGTTGCTCTCATAGTAGAACCTGTCTGACTTGTATATTCTAAATGTATTTTATAATATGATGTAGAACTATCTATTTGATTTGTAATTGTACTTCCTGAGTTGTCTACAGCATTAGCATTAATGTATGTAGGCGAAACATTTTGCACGCATACCCTGTTTTGATTTAATTTAAAAAGTGTTGTAACTTCTGTATCTAAATTAGAATTAAAATCAGTTAAATACATTGTGTTTTGCGCAGAACCATTACTTAAATATGTTTCTACTTTTAATCTTGCTTTGGTTATTTGGTTACCTGCATTACCCATATCTCTTTGCCACCAATATAACCACTCAGCTTCCTCATCTTCTCTGACTTGTTTTAAAAACGGCACATTAGTTGTTTGAGTATAGTTTGGACATAGACTCATAAACCCTCTAGGGTTGTTTGTGTTAGCAGAATATTTTCTAATTATATATTTTGTGGCATAATATATTGCATCTTTCTCAAATTGTGCTACAGAATTTATAACAGCTATTTTATTAAATGACAAATAAGGTTGACCTGAGACTTCTTGTATAGTTCCATTAGCTAATATAACTTCAGGAATGGCCTCTACTAAAATATGCCTATATGTGCCATTTGGAGTTACATTATAATTACTAATTGTTTCTGTAACATTGTCTTGAACTGCTGTTCCTCCATTCATACCTCCCCAAAAAGAACTTTGCCAAGTACCCTTGTTAATTGGAACTAAGCTATAAGAAAGCAAGTCTTGACATAAAGCGCTAATATCTATAGTAAATCTTTGATTTGGCAAGGCAGGCTGACCTGCTATATAATTTTTGTTTGCTAAATCTCTTGATTTTTTTATTGTTGCTATTAAATCCCAACTTGAATTTGTAACAGGATAGGGATATTGAGTGGTAGCATATATTTTAAAAACAATATTTACAATCTCTCCTTTATTGTTAGATGAATTAAACCCACTAGCCGAAGGAGTTTCATCATCTTTTAGTCCATTCCATATTACTTGATAACGCATTTGTGTATGAGCACTCTTTAGATAGTTTGCCCTCCAATTATAACTCATATTAGCTAAGTTAGAAGTAGCTGTGTCAAAAGGCTGTATACCTGCAATTATTGTTCCTTTATATCTTGCCATAATTAATAAATATTGTATTTTTTGTTTAAGTAAGCTTTTATTTGTCCTATTTTATAATCATCTAAAGCTTCATTATATATTATAAACTCTTGTATATTTCCGTCTAAGAAATAAGTTGCATTTCCTAGCAGTTGATATCCTAAACTATATGTGGAATCATTATAAACTGTTGAGTTGTTATATCCTGAATCTTGAACAGAATCACTTATTGTATTATTAAATTCTAAGTATAATCTTTTGTTGTGAAATTTAGCAACTGCAATATGATAATTAGAAGTATTAGAAGCGTTTAAACTTAATGTGTCCCCATTTCCTGCAGCGTCAGAAAAAAGACCTCTTAATTTATTATTTGTACTTCCTATTGTTAATTCTTTACTACCATTTTTAAAGCTAAAATAAGTTCCATTTTCTGTAGCATCAGTTTTAACTTGAGCAACAAAAAACATTGTAAAGGCAGTTCCTATAGGTGAATTATTTGTAGAAATAAAATGGTCTGAAGTTCCATTAAATTCAATTCTTGTTTTGTCATTAGCACCATCATATGTATATCTTAAAGATTGTTTTGTTTTATCAGATTGTGCTATTCCATTATTACTTCCTGAATAATCTGCCCAAGCAGACACTCTTTTAGTAGGAATGTCAAATGTTAAACCACTATCTGCTCTAAGCCAAGTTACAAGATTAGAAAGGTCTGTAGGGTAAATAGATTCAGGTCTAAAACATTTGCTAAACACTTTCCAAGTAAAATTCATTCTTATTTGAATTAATTGGTCATTAGCCACTTCTTTAACTCTTTCTACAGAAACATCTTCGCCTTCTAAAAAAGCTGTTACCACACCATCTTGATAATTTTTTAAAAACATATCTAACCACTCATTAGCCAAGTCTTGCAAGTTATCCCATCTTTGGTCTAAATTAACATTTGCTTGTGCTGTTCTGTTGTATAAATCTGAAAAATATATTTCAAAAGTATAAAGCTCCCAACCATTATTTAGAGACACTTCAGGAAATACTGAAGATGGAGGGGTTATTAGTATTGATGGGTATTGCGTATTATGATTATCATTAAATTCTTCTGTATAACCAAAAAACTTATCCCCATAAGTCCATTTGCCTTTCATTACTGTTACTATGTCTGTTAGTCTTATTGCCATTAAGTTATTTTATTTGGATTGTGTATTTTTTCTTGTACCTTAGATTCGTATTCATTTGTAGCTGTTATCCAACTTAAGTAACTTAAAACTTTGTATAAGTTAGTATTTTTAACACTATCTATACCATTAAGACCTTCTGTTTTAAATATACCCTTCTCAGCAAGCATATAAAGGCTGTTAAGCCAACCAAATGGCTTTACATATATGTCATATAGGCTTTTAGTCTTTACTATCATTTCGCTAGCTCTTTTTTCACCGAATACATATTTGAAAGTTTCGCTAATTTTATGTTTTGCTGAGTCAAAAAAAAACCGAACTCCCAAACGACGTCCATTGTTAACTTCTTAAACATTTCTGTTTTTTGAGGAATAACATCATCATCATATTCTTCTTCTAATTTTCTGCATAGTATAGCCATCTGTTCAGGCAATACATCAAACTTACCGTGTTTCATTGATTCTATATACATCTCAAGTTGTGTAGCTTCTATATAATCACCATAAGTATTTTGTCTTAGAAATTCTGATGGGAAAAAGTATGTTTCCCCTTCACACTCAAAAGAACGCATACCTTTTGGCTTGTATTCTTCTACAAGACCATCTAAAACGCTAATTACTTTATTTACGCTGTCAATGTCTATAAGCTTCATAGATTCTTTGTCTAAGCCTGTCATATAACCAAACAAATCTCTATTCATTTGTATATTTTGAAAATCCTCTAATTGATTATCTACAAATTCTAAATACTCTACAGTATGGTCTATTTCTTCTTGCTTTTCGTTTTGAGAGTTTCTTCTTAATTTAGCTCTGTCAAAATGTGATTTTATTATTGTTGTCATTCCACACCAATATTCTAATGTCATATCCTTCCATTCTGTTGGAATTGTAACATCTCTCTGCTCATCACCTTGCTTTAGACTAATTACTATGCTCATTTCTTTTTATTTTTATAAGTTCTATTTTTTCTTTTTTAGATTGCTCGTATTCTAAATTTTCAATTATTGCTGAGGTTCTTTCTACAACCTCTATTGTTTT
>Ga0070747_1000780_pt1 | contig 15526 bp, 15 predicted proteins | sample VirMetDEL_Mar_31_FD_77321 | JGI IMG/M metagenome (GOLD analysis project Ga0070747, IMG submission 77321) | Aqueous microbial communities from the Delaware River and Bay under freshwater to marine salinity gradient to study organic matter... | ecosystem: Environmental > Aquatic > Marine > Coastal... | reverse complement strand
AATTAGACATTTTTGCTTGTCCCATATGGTCTTGAAATTTTTGACTAAAATTAGTATCATTATCGGCAATATTATTTAATTCATCTTCAAATATTTTTTCAGTTTTTGTATTCAACATATCTCTTAAATTAATAAATTGTGTTTGTTCGGCACTACCATCTTTAGTATATGCTGGGACATTTCCCGTAGGTGATATATCGGCAAGAGGTGTAGGTTGTGCTAAAACTGGATTATTTAATTGTTCTACAACATAAGAACCAATACTACTATCATATTGATAAACATTATTTTCAAATGAAATCGGCATCCATTTACCAGTTCTTAAAGCGTCCGCTAATCTTGCTCTTTCAACTGCTTCAAATTCCGCTTGGTCGGTTGGATTATGAAAAGTTGTTGTTGAAGTCGGTGGAACCATACCTATAACTGGTGCTGGAGCAACTGGAGCACCACCTCCTCCGCCACCCGCTGGAACATTTGCTACAATTCTCGTTGCGATATATTTACCACTTGTACTACTTAAAATATATTCTTTTCTTTCTCCGCCAGTTGTAAATAAAAACTTGGATAAATTTAATTGATTAGCACGAAGTTTAGCATTCTTAACAGTTGATTTTCCGTCAATTTCCGCTTGTTCGGCAGCGGACGGGGGATTTCTAATGACTGGTGGAATTATTGGTGGTGGGACTGGAACAAGTGGGGGTGTAGGTGGTCCAGTTGAAGGTGTAGAAGAACCACTACCTCTTGGAGTTCCAGTTGAAATTGGAATAGGCATACCATACCAAGTTGTATAATCAAAAGAACTTGGGTCAATTATCTTATCAACAACGAATTTTCCTCTTCCACCCATTTTATAAATTTTTGTTTCTTTCGCCCCCGTTTTTTGTTGAAAAATGAAAGTCAAGAAACCTAATCTTTTTGCTTCCGCTTTTGCTTCACCTACATTTGCTTTAGCATTTATTCTATTATTATCACTTTCAACTGGATTAGTCATCAAAAGAGTTGGTGGTGGTGTAGGTGGTCTTGGTGCGGGTGCGGGTGCTCCGCCACTTGGTGCGGGTGCGGGTGCGGGAGCAGTTGGTGCGGGTGCTTTTGGTTTAGGTTTAGGTGTTGTTTTAGCAGTTGCTCGTGCTTTTGCTTTTTGTTGAACTCTCGTTAATCTCGCATTTAATGCTTTTTCAACATTTTCTAATCGTCTTTTTTGTGCTTCAGTAATAGGCAATTTGCTTACTTCAGTTATATCACTTAAAGTATCTTCAATTGTGCTTAAAGATTTAAATGCCGATGCGACATCAGTAAGTCTTTTTAAATCTAATTCTTGGTCGTTTCTACCAACTTTTCTTAACAATCTATCAACTTTGTTTCTACCTTTTTTATTAAGAAAACCACTACTCATAACGAATTGTTCTAATCTTGGGTCAATAACATTTCCCGCAGTTCTTACTCGTTGTTTTTCTTCATCTTCTAAAATTCGTTTTATTTCATTATCACTTTTACCTAATCTTCTTAACATTTCTCTTCTTCTTATTACTCTTGCTATATCAGTATCAGTTCTTCCATATGCCGATAATCCACTTTGTCTTAAAATTTCCAATTGTCTTCCCTTTTTACCTTTTGCTATTTCATTTGTTTTATCTTGACTAACAATTTTTTCTAATTTAAGTTTTCTTTTTTCTAATTGAATATCAGTAAGTTTTTCTTTTGATGTTTCTAATTTAGCATATTTTTTTGAAGCAAATTCTTTTCTTAATTTTGTTAATAATTTAGCATATTTATTTGTTTTACTTTCACCGCCTAAAATTTTAGAAAAATCGGCAAAAGCATCAAATTCTTTTTTAAGTAATTCACCTTCTCTTAAACCTTTTTGAACTATAGTTTTTAATTTATTGTATTTTGCTACAACTTTTCGTCTATCAGTTTTTGTTTCTAATCTTTCTTTTTGAGTTTCAACTTTTGGTTCTTTAATAGACATTTTTATATTTCCTTCAGCACCATAAGCACCGCCTTTTAATGATTTGCCTTTAACTGGTTTTGAATTTTTATTATGAACTTTTCCAGTCATTACTGAACCATCGGGCATTTTATGAGTTCCTTTAGAATATGTTTTTTTCGCTTCTTTCATCGCATCTTTATAACTCATTTTTGATTTGTTTTTAGCGTAAAATTCCTTCAAATGACTAATCCAAGCATTTACCATTTTATATTATATATTAAGAAAATAAATATTAACATATTCCAGTTTTATTATAGACTTCTTTTTCTTGTAATATTTTGTCTTTTTCAGCATCTAATACCATTTCACTTGAAAATTCTTGTAATTCATTTATAGTTTTTAATGGTTTTCTATTGTTTTTTACTATTCTTTTTCGCATTTTTCCTTTTAATGAGTTTTCATAACATTTTCTAATTTCTTCAATTGCCTTTAAATCACTAATAGTTTTATCTTCCATAGACATTTCGTGTATTTCTATTTTTAAATTTGGGTCTTTTTCCTTGATATTATGTAAATTATCACTATCCACAACTTCAATATTAGGTTGTTCGTCAATTAATGTGGAATTACTATCATTCTTTTTCATTTCTCTACAATGTATTTCCCATTCTTCTTCAGTATATTCATCTTCATCACCTTTTAAATTTGGATTAAGTATTTGGTGAAACTTAATTAAAAAACCAATTTGAAATTCTAAACATTTATTAATACAATTCCGCAAAAAATCACACATTATAATTTATATTGAGATTTTAATTTTGCGTTTTTAACCGAATTTTTATTTTCTCATTTAATATTATAAAATGCCTAATTATTATTCTCGCCAAGAACCCGCTGAAAATTCCGTTGTCCCCGAACAATTACAATTAAATAATGAAATCCTAAATACTAATGGTATGGGAAATGTTTTAGAAAAACCAGTCCCCGAAAAACCAGTTGAAAGTGATATGTTAGGTGGTGCTTTTATGAATATTATGAATAGTGATAAACCACATCACATTATGATAGATAAAGTATTGAAATTAAAACCATATCAAATCCATTTAATTAAAAGAGGTGCTAAATACTTTTTAGACCATCAAGACGAATTGACTTTTCAAATTCCCGAAGAAGCACTTGAAGATTTAAGTAAAACAAAAAACGCAAATGATTTAGCGGATATGTTAGAAAACGATTATGAATTCACACAAGGTGGCGAACAATTAGAAAATTCCCTTGTAGAAGGTTTAGGATTGATAATAGAAGACTTATCCAAACATAGCAAATTTAAAAACAAATAAATATCTTGTAATATATTAAATATGCTTTCTTTTAATAATGGTAGAGAAATAGCAACTTTTACTGATGGGAAAATGAAAGGCAAAAAAATTTTCTTAAAGAATGAGAACATAATGGATAAAGGGGAAAGTGATATATTAGTTCCTCAAAAAGAAAAGGCACAATTAGTTTCTAAAGAATGGTTTAAAAGAAGAAATGTTAAACCTTCAGTTAGAGATATAATCAAAGATGCTATAGAGAATGATATAAAATTAAGAGATATTGATGAAAAGTATTATGATGTTTATGATGAAGCATTAGCGGAAGTTGATTATAGATTAAAAAATGAATTAAATTTTACTGACGATAAATACAAAGATAAACTATTTCCAATTCCTCAAAAATTTAGTGAAAGGATTTATATTCCAGCACCTTCGGGAAGTGGAAAATCAACTTTTATTGGAATGTATTTAAAACAATTAAGAATGAAATATCCAAATAGAAAAATATTTATATTCAGTCGTGTCCCTAAAGATGAACCATTAGACAAATTTAGAAATTTAGAAAGAATAGAATTAAATTGGGAAGAATTTGAAATGAACCCTTTACAAGTTGAAGATTATAAAAATGGTATATTAATTTTTGACGATATAGATACAATAATTAATAAAAAATTAGTAAAATACTTAAGACATTTTAGAGATGATGTATTAGAAGTTGGAAGACATTTCGGCATTACTTGTATATCTACATCGCATATTATAACAAATTTTCACGCGACAAGAACTTTAATTAACGAAGCAAATGCTATTGTTTTATTTCCTCGTGGTTCTTCGTTTCATCAAATCAAAAACTTTCTTGAAAGATATTTAGGTTTCGGTGCTGAAGAAGTTGAATATATTAGAAAACTGCCTTCAAGATGGTTATGGGTTTGGAAAGAATATCCAAAATATATGATACACGAAAAAGGTGTAATACTTTTTTAAACACTTGAACTCTTTTTTGGTTTTGGTTTTTCTTTTTCAAATACTTCATCTACATCATCAATAACAACTTTATTTCCATTATCATCAACCCAAGATATTTGGTCTATCATTCCGTCCCCATCGGTGTCGTTTAGGGAACATTTGCTTCCGCAACAAACGAACGCCTTACATTTTACTCTTTTGAAAAACTCTTTTATGCTTCCCATATATTATTATATTAGATTATAATATATGTTTATATTATTATGGGGGAATATGAAATCAAACAACATCAAATTGATAAAGCGAAAAAACTTAACACCACAATCAAACCATCAACAAACAAAAAAAAGAAACTTGATGTCTTTGATAAAGATGGGAATAAAGTTGCCTCTATAGGAGCAATAGGTTATAAAGATTATGCTACATATTTAACTGAACTTCCAAAGAAAGACGCAAACAAAAAGAGAAAGAATTATTTAGCAAGACACGCGAAAGAACCAAAAATGAAAGATAAGAAAAGGACAAACTCATATTATGCTGATAAAATTTTATGGTAATTTTTTTCTTAATATATAATATAAATGAATTGGATTGAGTTTGTAAAAGATTACGCAAAGAAAAACAATATTAAATATAATGAAGCGTTGAAACAAGCGAAGGGTGCTTGGGCGGAACATAAAAAGAAAAATCCAACTTCTCATAGTAAGGCAAAACCAAAGAAGTTGAAAATGCCTAAAGCGGAAGAGAAAGGAAAAAGCAAATATGTAAAAGACAAAATTAAATATCTTAAAAAACAATTAGCATTTCAAAAGTCAAGATTGTAATTATTTTCTTATCTTAATATATAAATGTTCTATTGTGTTTTGTGTGAAAAAGAAACTTGTTATGTTTCCAAATTTTGCGACGATTGCCGTATAATCAAAAATATAATGAATGTTTATGGATACAAAGAAGTTAAAGACATTCTTGAAAAAGTTTGTATAAGAAATGAAAAACAAAGACAATATAAAATTGATAATGTTGAAAAGGTTATTGAAGATAAAGTTGAAGATGAAAACCAAACTGATAAATCATATATAACTCGGTCTAAACATAAACAATCAAAATCAATTTAATTTCTCATATTATAATAAATGGTTAGATTAAGTGATAATCAAAAAGAAGGTTTATCATCACATATGATTAAAAAATCTAAACAACTTGAACCAACTGATAGAAAAACAATAGATAATATGGTTGGATTTATTAAACAAGGAAAAAGATTTAATACTGCTCGTGATGAAGCAGTTAAATTATCTAAACCAAAAACTTATGTTCCAAAAGGATTATCTAAAAAAGATGAAAAAGCACAAATTAAATCTATAGTTGAAAAAACCGATAGACCAAAATTGAAATCCTTTACATCTAAAAAGTCAAATTGGGTTGAAAAATTTGAAGCAAAATATAAAGTCAAAATTACTAATAAAAGTTGGATTGATACTAATATTATAAAAACTAAAGGACAAACTGAAATTATAGATAAAGGTATGGGTGCTTATTATTCAAGTGGTTCAAGACCAAATCAAACACCTTTTTCTTGGGGTTATGGACGATTAGCAAGTGTTATTATGGGTGGTCCAGCAAGAAGATTGGATAAAAAAATATGGGATAAATACAAAAAATAATCTTCCTTTAATATAAATGGTAAAGTCATTAAGTGCTGATATAGAAAAAATGGAAGATTACGATTTATCAAATGGCGACATAGAAAAAATTACTAATGGTAAATGTAAAATTATGGCGTATCACGAATTAGCAAATGTAAATTCATTAAGCGAAATACTTAACAATAATGGTGCTTGTATTCTATTATATGAAACTAAAGAAGGGTTCGGTCATTGGGTCGCAATCTTTGAAGTTCCTAATACGAACAAGTTAGAATTTTTTGATAGTTATGGTTTCAGTTTAGATGAAGAATTACAATATTCGGCATACAATAATACACCCTATTTAAGTAATTTAGTCAAAGCGGATGGAAGAGTTGTTATGATGAATAAAGCAAAACTTCAAAAGTTCGCAAAAGATGTAAATACTTGTGGTAGATGGACTGCTGTTCGCATCGCATTAAAACAAATTCCTCTTCCAATATTCACATCTTTATTTAAGAATAATCAATTTCAACACCCCGATTTTTGGGTAAGTGCTTTAACTTATATTTTTACAATACATTAATCTTTTTTCAATTTTTTTTATCTTCTAATATTATAAATGAGTGTCTTTTATAATCTTAAAGCAAATGCGAATAGTGGTCTTGACCGCGAAGCAAGATTTCTTAATACTGGGACAAAAGGAGCAGTTATTCCTAAACAAAATGAATATTTGGTCGGTGTAAGACGATTTAAAATTCCTATTGCCGATGTTCCATTATGGCGATTTTACAATCAAAAACAAGTATTAGGTTTATCATTAACTGGTGGTTTTAAAAAAATAGGCAAATCAATCGGTCATACTGTTTCAGTTTGTGAAAGATTTAACGCACAAATTAGAAAGAAAATTGATAATAATAATAAGACATATGGTTATGATGATAGATTTAATGACGCAAATGGCGACCAATTTGATTTTATACAATGTGGTTCTCAAAAAGAAATAATTAATAATTTAAATCAAACATTAGCAAGTTCTATAGCATCATTAGGTAATACTACTTTATATGATATTGGAACATTCCCTACACTATATGGCGACCAAGTTTGCGGTGCTGGTGATAAAGGAATTACTGATGGAACAACTTGCTTAATAGCATTTCAAATCCCGTCAAATGTCGCTCAATCAAATTTTCAAGATGAAGCATATATTTTATCTTCATTATCAATACAATTAGGTAAATTTACTATTGGAGGAACTGATGCTGATTTAAGTAAATTCAATTTTTATATTGAAAAACACCCTATAGGAACTACACCGAAAACAACTATTCTTACTGGTGCGGGTGCTAATCCTTATATTGATGATAAAACTGGTGTTTCTTTAGTAGGAGGACAAATAGCACCCGAAGATGGAAAACCAATTCAAAGATGGACTATGATGAGTAAATGTATGGAAGGTCTTAAATCTACAACTGATAGAGTAGGTGATAATATTGTAGTTGGTAGTAGTGATGGAACTGCGAGTAATTCAAGATTTAATTTTTATTTAGATATACAAGATTGCGATAGTGGATTTTATGATGGTGATATTGATGCTAATGGTTTAGTCCCAGCATTTAAAGGAACTACAACTGCTACTGATTTGCCTTCAATTTTAGGTAATAGAGTTGATGGATTTAATTATTTCTTAATTTGCGAAAATTTGACTTATCAAGATAAAGTAAAAATCCCAAATAGTGGTGATGCTTTAGTCCCAGTTGATATAACATTTTCTACAAGCGATATTGGACCACCAACAAAAACTCATATCACCCATAATAAATTATCAATTGGGTTTATTTCCGCAGTAGTTAATACTAAAAAATATATTTATCCAGCAAATCAAGATGAAACAAATTTCTTAATGCCTTACTTTAAATACAACGATGAAACACAAAAAGTTTGCTTACAAGTTAGTCAATTTTGGAATGAAGTTATGGGATTTGAATTGTATATGAATAAAGCATTAAGTCAAATGATAGGTTTTAATGATTATAGAAAAGATGAAGTTAATGCGAGAAATTATACAAAATTTATTACAGTTCAAGGTGGAGATTATACTGAAGATAAATATAATGGTTATACATATAGATTTCCAATTGATTTAGGTAGAAGAGAAATAACCGAAGTTAATACTGGAAGAACAATATTTTCAGTTGTAGAATATTATGAAAGAGCATCGCAAGTATTCGCAAGAGATTTCTTGAATTCTATTAAGGTTTTCACTTCTTCTATCGCAGTTATAGGTGAAAGTGTAGGAGATGGTGATAATGTTGAACGAGTTTTAACTGATTTCGTTTTAGACCCTTCAGTTGTAGGTAGAGATTATATTGTTTATACACCTCAAGGTGGGGTTAGATATTATGAATTAGACGCACCAACGGCATTAAGACGAGTAGATGCTTCAATATTTTATGAAGATATTTATGGTAATACAAGACCATTATTTATACCCGCTGGAATGGAATGTAGTTTAAAACTTGAATTTAGACCAAAAAATATGGTATATAATTTCATCAATCTTTAAGAATAAAATGTTTATTTATATTATAAATGAGTTCAATTAATTTACCTTTAGGAAGTTTTGTTGATAATAATGGACGACCAACTGGTGTTGTTTTAGATAAATTCGGTCAAGTTCCAACACAAGATAAAGGAACTGCCGTGAATGGGACATTTATTACAAAAAATTTAGGCACGAGATATTGTCCTTATAGTAATAAAACAAATCCCCGTAAATGGAGAGGTCTTCCCGCATCAGTCGCTGAGGGTGAAACTGGAACTGGAAATTCAAAAGAAGGAGTAGCAGTTGGAGATGTAGTAAGAAATTTTATTGACCCAGCAAGAGATTTGCCCGATTGTGCTGAAATGTTTATCAATTGGACTTATATTCGTGATGAGGGACTTACACAAAATAGTCGTAGTGATATTCAGTTGAAGGTTATAGGTTTTGATGTCCCCGATACTGATGATTATAGAACTGACGCACAAATAAACGCTTATGTTGATACATTAGGTTATTATCAAAATTGCGTTAATATTACAACAACAAGCGACCCTAATATTGAATTAGAATTAGACCAAATTGGTAGAGTTAGTGGTGATAATGTATGGACTGCTACAACTCAAGTTATTCCAATAGTTCATAAATATTATAGAGTTTCTATGGCGTCGCAAGACGCTGCGGGAACACCATTCGTAAGAGCAAATGTATTCGGTGCGAACTAATTTTTTTTTTCAATTACAAATAATTTAACATAAACTTTTTCTTATGTTATATTATAATATGCCTAATTTTACTATTCAAGAGTTTCAAGAACATATGATTTTAAATAATTTGTATAATACAAGTAAGGTTTTTATAAACAACGCAACTTTGACTGCGAAAACACTTCACACTGAAGTTTTAGATTTAGATAGTGTTGTTTGTTTGGCGAGTAATCCACTACAATTTCAAGGAAGAGAAGCAACACCTTTTAATCATATAATTTTTACTGGAAAATGTAAGAAAGCAAGTGTTGGTTCTACTGATGTTTTTTCTATTTTTGGAAGTAATGATGGAACTAATTATTACAAAATTCAAGCAGTAAGACCTTTTACAACTAATTTAACGAGTGAAGGAACTGGAACCGACCAATTTTATCATTTTTGTTATAGATTACCTCTTATTGGACGATACTACAAGTTAGGATTAACAAATGATAATACAAATAGTTTAACGAATTTTACTTGCGAAATTAATTTGGTTATTTAAATAAATTTCTTTCATTATAATATATAATGCCTATTGATAATGTTTTAAGTATAGATAGTGGAATATTAGAACAAATTGCGACAAACACCGCAAACATTAAGATTGAAGCGGAAAGCGTTGATTTAAACCTTGATAGTTTAGAAGTTAAAACTGATTTAACAAATACTTTACTAACAACTATAGATGGAGTGTTAGATGTAGAAGTAGGATTACTTACAACTATAGATAATGTTTTAGATAATACTTATGATAAAGTTAATGCGAGTGAAGCACATTTAGGAAATATTGAAGGAAAATTAGCAACTTTAGAAACTGATGTTGAAACAACTAATTCTTTACTAACAACTATAGATGGAGTGTTAGATGTTAATGTAGGACAATTAACGGGGATAGATAATGTTTTAGATAATATACACGCAAAATTACCAAGTTCTTTGAATAGTGATAATCTTAAGGTAATTGATACTGCTTTAGATACTGCTATAGGTTCTATGGATACAAATAATCAAAATAAATTAGACCATTTAAGCGTTGATTTAGATGGTGTTAATACTAAATTAGGAACTTTAGAAACTGATGTTGAAACAACTAATTCTTTACTCACAACTATAGATGGAGTTTTAGATACTCAAGTAGGACAATTGACGGGGATAGATAATGTATTAGATAATACTTATGATAAAGTTAATGCGAGTGAAGTTCATTTAGGAAATATTGAAGGAAAATTAGCAACTTTAGAAACTGATGTTGAAGCAACAAATACTCTTTTAGGAACTATTGATGGAGTTTTAGATGCTTCTTTAGTTAAGCAAACTGCTAATGAAACACTTATAACTGCTTCTAATGCTTTACTTACAACTATAGATGCTGATACAAATGATATTAAAGGTTTAATCACAACTTTAGATGGAGTTTTAGATAATGTTTTAACAAAAAATACTGAAATTGATAATGCCGTTGATGCTATGTCCGCAAAACTTCCAGCGAGTTTAGGAACAAAAGCAAATGCGAATTGTTTAGCAACTTGTAGAAGCACAACGGCGGGTGCTTATGATTTAAGTGCGAGAACAACTATAGGGACTGCTTCTACAACTACTAAACTTTTATGCGACAGCGACGGACATTTACAAGTTGATATAATTAGTGGTGGAGGTTCTACAAATGTTAGTGCTTTAGCAACTCATTCTAAACAAGATGATATTATAGGACATATTGACGGAGTTGAAACATTATTAGGAACTATAGATAGTGATACTGATGCTATTAAGACATCTACGGCATCTTGTGCTACGGATTTGGCGGCACTTGAGGTTTTACAAACTGCTACAAACGGAAAATTAGATACTTTAGAAACAACACTTACCGCTATTGAAACCGACATCGCTGCTAATGAAGTATTATTAGGAACTATAGATAGTGATACTGATAATATAAAAACCGCAGTTGAATTATTAGCAACTTCTAAAACAAGAGTTTCTACTCAAATGTTATTTGGAAGCGGAAATTTAATTGCTAATGGAAGTCCCGAAAGTTCATCAAATTCTATAGAACTTAAGAATAATGGAAGTGATTATCTTACAATATTTATAGAAGGTCAAAATTCTAACTGGAATGGATTTCTTCAATTTAGTTATGATAATACAACTTTTTTTGATGGAATGAATTTAAATGCTTCTTTCTCACAAGATGTTTTTAGTCAGCAATTCAAACAAGGAAAATATGCGAGAGTTAGAATAGCAAATTCTCACGGAACTAATGGCGATACTAATTCATTTGTAGTTCATTTAGTTCAATAATATATTAATTATATTAAGAAAGAATGAATTATTTAATTATTGATTTAATTGGATTTCAAATATTTTTTTTATTATTGATTTTAAATTATTTTATAAAATGTTAAGTTTTAATTAATATCTTATGGATTATTTCATAAATTTATTTTCTTTTTATATATTATAAAATGAGTTCAAGAGTTGTCTTACCAGTTGTTGATTTAGAGCAAAATGCTAATCCATTACGGAAAACAGTGCTTAAGGGTGCTAAACAAGTTCAAATTCAGCGTATCGCTTCCAACTTTACGACTGAAAATTCTACACAATTTATAATTCAACCACCATCTATTAATACTATTATGGATAGGCGTATTGATTTAGAAATGGAAATAGAACTTAATGCCGATACTACTTCCACTGTCGCTTTCCAAACTACCGATGGTGCTACTAAAAATTGTTTTTATGACCGATTTGATAGTGTCGCTTCCGCACCTTTTCCTAATACAGCAATCGCTGTCGCTAATGGTGCTAATGCTGATTATGGTGCTGGTAATACCCCCGCACTTATTAATACTGGTGTAAATACCCAACTTACAAAAGTTAATACTGCTTTAGCATCAGTTGTAGCAAATGGCGTCGCTGCTGGACGAGCACAAGCACAATTAGCACAAAATGTTAGAGATGCCGTTGATAATAACCTTGCCTTCCGTCAGTTTCCACTTGCTTCGTGTATAGATAATATTGATGTTGTTATTAATGGAACACACTTTTCATCTAATCTTAATGATTATTTCCAAGCACTTATGACTTACACTTCCCCCGAACACCGACAGCAAGTTCTTTATGAAAGTGCCCACCACCCCGACAATTATTGTGGTGTTTCCGCCGCCACATATGAAGATAGTGTTGGAACTAACGAACACCCACTTTCAACCGAAGATAGTTGCCGAGCGGGTGAAGATGGTAGAGGTAAATGTTTCGCAGTTGTTAGTGAAGACCGACCAGCAAATGGTGCGGCAACTGTTAAGGTGCGATTAAGCGAACCACTTTTTATTAGACCACTTCTTATGGCGTATGGTAAAGGTATGACTAACATTAATGAAATCCAAGTTGTTATTAACTGGAATTCTAATGCTACATCTAAAATGATTTCGCTTTTTGAATGTGCTAAATCCAACCCTACTAATTCCCTTCCAATTGCTACATTCAAAGCATCTCTTCCAACCGCTTCGCAAAACGCTAATGTTGTTATGAGATATTACACCGCTCAAGACGATATTGTTATTCCAAATGACCTTATTGTTCCAGTTCAAACACCTCAATATTTCGTTGAAGCAGTTGCTGGAACATTAGCGAAAAATGCCGTCAAAAATGATTTCCTTTCTAAATCGCAAAGACTTACTCAAGTCCCCGATTGTGTTTATATTTGGGCGGAAAGAACCAAAGCGGAAACAACTGCTGCTGCGGGAGCATCTCTTCCTAAACCTTGGAATTGTGCTAATATTCAAAAACTTAATATTACATTTAAGAACCAAACTGGTATTTTAAGTGGTGCTACTTTAAGAGATGGAAGTAAAGTCAATAAACAACTTTTGGAACTTGCTACTGAAAATGGTTTAGATTGCCGTTCTTTGGTTGAAGCACAACAGCAAGGTAAAGTAATCAAACTTGAATTCGGTAAAGATATTCCTTTAGATGATAATGAAGCACCGGGCACTCGTGGCGATTACACTATTAACTTCCAGTTGGATTATCAAAATCTTTCCGCCGATACTACTACATTTGACTTTAAGTGTGTATATATGCTTAATGGTATGGTGGTTATTTCACCTAACGAAGTTAAATATCAAGATGGTTTGCTTTCAGTTCAAGATAATATTACTGCTGAAGATATGGGACACAAACATAGCGACCAATCCCATCACGGACTTTATGGTGCGGGTCTTTGGTCTTCACTTAAGAAATTCGGTTCAAAAGCAAGTCATATGGCGAAAACTGCTTTGAAACATAAAGACGATATTATGGGTGCTTATCAAGGAATTAAAGGAGCGGTTGGTGCTGCCCGACAAGGAGATTTTAGCGGTGTAATGGGTGCGGGACAACAAGCACTCGCCACCGCAAGAAATGTTCGTGCTTCAGCAAGGGGCGGTTCTATGGTAGGAGGTTCTATGGTGGGAGGTAGTGCCGTAGGAGGTTCATATGTCGGTGGTTCAAGACGAATGTAAATAACTTATTGTTAAGTTAAAAATAAATTAAAAATAAGATAAATGATAAATATTATAATGTAATTTCTTCAATATCGCTTAATTCAATATCGGGCAAATCTTCTATATTTAAAGAAACTGAATTCGCTTCGGCGGAAAGTATTTGTATTTCTTGACCTTCGCCCATTTCAACTATTAATTGGTTGATATTATTATCCGCCATATAATCGTTTAAGAATGCTTGTAAATTAATATTATCTATTACTGGGGCGTTTTCTTCTTGTAAGTTTTCACTTGCTTCTTCTATAACATTTCCATTTCCGTTTATTAAATCTTGCTTACACAACGGACAATTTTTTTGAGTATTATTATCAGTAGAACTTAAGAATTGTTTAAAGCATTTTTTATGAAAATGATGACCGCATTTTGTTTTTATAATATTATACTCGTGATTACAAAGACAAATGGAACAATTTTCATCATTTTCTTTAAACCACTTTTTAGATACTTTTGTAGTTTTTACTTTTTCTTTCTTTTTGAAATTAAAGTTTTTGTTATAACATTCTTGGGTTTCGTCGTTATAGAAACCAAAATCTACATCTTGTTCTATCGCTTCTCTAACTAATTGACCTACAACTTTAGAAGTAGTTTGAGAGAAATATTGTCCCATTACTTTTGTTTTAGTATAAATCCATAACTTATTGTTCTCTATATTATCGTTGTCTATTTCCCACATTCCTATAATTTGATTATAAGACCATAGTTTTTTAGTATTGGGATTAATTCGTAGATTATTAAGATGGTTTCTCATTTTATTACTTGAACCAATAAAAGACAAATCGCAAAAAGCAGTAATCACTAAATCATTTCTAAACCTCATATTTCTATAATATATATAATAGTCTTATCTTTAAGTAATTTTTTTAATATATTTATAAAAAGGACTTAAAGAGATTTTTGAAAGACCAAAAAAAAAGTTGATAATATCACTTAAGATAATATCAACAAATGACTAAAAAGCAGTTGTATATCCACCAAATCTATCTAAAGATTGTTTATCCCATAGTTTTTAAAATCTATCAAAAGATACTACCCAAGTGTTTATATCATCATATGGGTCGGTTTCATCTTCTAAAGAACAATAACTACACCATTTTTCTACTTCTTCGGGGTCATCATCATATATTAATGATTTTAAATTTGTCGCTCTTCTACCAGTTCTATTATTAGACTGATACTTCATAAAGAACTTTGGAAATCTACCATTACAAATATCACATTTGTCGCATCTATCTCTACTGCTTTTTGGAGAACGCCATTCTTGGTCTATAGCATTTTCTAATATCTCAAAATAATCATCTTCCGCTAATCCTTGTCTTATACCAAATATTTCTAATCCGCCATCGGTTATTAAATTAATGTCTTCAAATAAACCTTTAACATTTGTATAACCGAATTTATAAATTTCACTATCATATCTTTCGTAATTATGAATAAACAAAGTTAATTCTACTTGAAGATGTTTAGCAAATAATAAGTCCTTCGCCATAGTGTGTCCTACATCAAAAGCATTATGTGTATCTTCAACCCAAGACTTAATACAAGAATTACCATTATTATAGATTGTTGTATAATTCATTTTCTTATCCCACCATTCATTCCATATTTTAAATCTTATGTTATTCAACCACTCTTGATTATCTACTTTCTTCATAGTGTTTTTATTATGATGTTTTCTTCTTACTCTTGATGCGTGTGGTTTATAACAATCGGGGTTCATTTCTAATTTTCTTGAACCTTTCCAAAATCTTTCTATATCACCAAATAAATAATGGGGTTGTTTGAATACACCTCTATTCCAAACATCGCAAGGGTTGTTTGAAAGTATAGGTGCTTCTTTATTGCCTAACCCTT
>Ga0070747_1000779_pt1 | contig 15534 bp, 16 predicted proteins | sample VirMetDEL_Mar_31_FD_77321 | JGI IMG/M metagenome (GOLD analysis project Ga0070747, IMG submission 77321) | Aqueous microbial communities from the Delaware River and Bay under freshwater to marine salinity gradient to study organic matter... | ecosystem: Environmental > Aquatic > Marine > Coastal... | reverse complement strand
TGGATCGAGCGCCGCATTGCCCGCCGCACTGGGGGGGTTATCGCCTACTACCAGAGCGCATTGAATTCTGGCAGGGCCGTTCCAGTCGCCTGCATGATCGCCTCAATTTCCGTCTCCAAGGCTCTACCTGACTGCGTGAGCGCCTGGCGCCCTGAGCATGCTTTAGTCGCCGGAGTATTGTGCGGCGGCTTGCTCCAACCAGGCCGGTAGGGCGCTGCGCTTGATGCCGGCAGCCTGCGCTTCGGCCAGGCGAACGAGCATATAGCTGCGCTTGGCCGCTGAGTCTCCGGCCAGTGACAGCGCCAGGTCGCGGTCCATCCAGCGCTTGATCCGCACATACAGCCACCAGTGGAAATACAGCCCAGCCACACCGGTGATGGCGACAATAAAGTAATCCATAAATCCTCCAAACCAAGCCTCAGCTTAGGCTGACTGGCTACGCTGACTGAACGCGGCGAAGTGTCGCGCCATCGCCGAGAAGTGCTGCGCGGGTAAGATTTTGCTGCATATTGGCGGGTGACAGCTGAGTGGTGCAGGCGTTCTAATGACCATCTGCCTAACTGGAGAAACAATCATGCGTAAATCCTTTTTGTTGGCTGCTTCTTTTGCCGCGCTGGCCCTATTAGGTGGTTGCGCCTCCAGTCTGACTGGCGACACCTATTCGCGTGACGAAGCGCGCACCGTGCAAACCGTGCGCATGGGCACCATTGAATCGCTACGTCCGGTGAAGATTGAAGGCACCAAAACCCCGATCGGTGCGGGTGCTGGTGCCGTTATCGGCGGTGTGGCGGGTAGCGGTGTCGGTGGCGGGCGCGGCAGTGCGGTCGCGGCGGTGATCGGTGCGGTGGCCGGTGGCTTGTTGGGCGCGATGACCGAGGAAGGTCTGACCCGTACCCAGGGCGTAGAAATTACCGTGTTGGAAGATGACGGCAGCATGCGCGCATACGTACAGGCCGTTGAAGAAAACCAGATTTTCCGTGTCGGCGAGCGCGTGCGCATCATGACTGTAAATGGCACCAGTCGCGTCGCTCACTGAGTGCTTAGACAGCCGGATCAGTCCTGACTGATCCGGCTTTTTATTGTCTTTTTTTCTAGAAAAACCAGATTGTTACCCGCGTTTGAAGGGCTTTTCAGGCAAGCTCGCGCTCCGCAGCGTGTTTAGTAATAGTTCTATCCATGACGACTGGGCGATAGTTATGGATAATCGCGCACGCTTTTGTGTCGACGGGCTTTCATCGCCTCGCGGTGCAATACTTTCGTGTGAGTTGTCGCGCGGGTGAACGCCTATGGTTTGTCATCCGTCAGCAGTTAGGGAGTCAGCTGGGTGCGTGTGCGTGTCTGGTTCGTATTAAGGGGTTTTTTATGACGCTTGCGCTGATCATCGCCTTGCCATTTCTCGGCATACTTCTGCCTTTGCTGGCTGAGCGGCTAGGGCGCTCGGCCTGTGCAGTGGCAGCCGGGTTGGCGCCACTGGCGGCCTTGGTCCTGCTGCTTTCGCAACAGTCGGCGGTGTTCGCTGGCGAGCTGCTTAAGGTCAAGCTGGACTGGTTGCCAGCCCTGGGCTTGAACCTCAGCCTGCGCCTTGATGGTCTGGGCTTTCTGTTTGCGCTGCTGATTCTCGGCATCGGCTTACTGGTCATTATTTACGCGCGCTACTACCTGTCGAAGAAAGAGCCGATGGGGCGCTTCTTTGCTTTTCTGCTGCTATTTATGGGCGCCATGCTCGGTGTGGTGCTCTCAGAAAACCTGCTGCTGATGCTGATGTTCTGGGAACTGACCAGCCTGTCGTCATTCCTGCTGATCGGTTTTTGGGGTGAGCGTTCGGATGCGCGTAAAGGCGCGCGCATGGCCCTGGCCGTAACCGGCGGTGGCGGCTTGGCACTGTTTGCCGGGATTTTGCTCATCGGTCATATCGCCGGCAGTTTCGAGTTATCCCAGGTATTGGCCGCGGGTTACGCCATTCGTGCCCATGAGCTGTACCCGTTGGCGCTGATTTTGGTGTTGCTGGGGGTGTTTACCAAATCGGCGCAGTTTCCATTCCATTTCTGGTTGCCCCATGCGATGGCGGCACCAACGCCGGTATCGGCTTATCTGCACTCGGCGACCATGGTCAAGGCCGGGGTGTTTCTGCTGGCGCGGCTGTACCCGGCGTTGGCCGGTTCGGAGTGGTGGTTCTATCTGGTCAGCATCACCGGCTTGGTGACCTTGCTGGTCGGTGCCGGGATGGCGCTGTTTCAGCATGACCTTAAAGGCCTGCTGGCTTATTCGACCATCAGCCACCTGGGGTTGATCACGCTGCTATTCGGCCTGGATACGCGATTGGCTGCTGTGGCTGCGGTGTTCCATATCATCAACCACGCCACTTTCAAGGCGTCGCTGTTTATGGCCGCCGGGATCATCGATCACGAAACCGGCAGCCGCGATATGCGGCGTATCAACGGCATGTGGAAGTACATGCCGCATACGGCCGTATTGGCGATGGTCGCCGCCTCGGCGATGGCCGGGGTGCCATTGCTCAATGGCTTCCTGAGCAAGGAAATGTTCTTCAGTGAAACCCTCAATCAACACCTGCTGGGTAGCTTTAACTGGGTGATCCCGGCGGCGGCGACCTTGGCTGGGGTGTTCTCTGTGGCCTATTCGCTGCGCTTTATCCACGACGTGTTCTTTAACGGTGAGCCGATCAACTTGCCGCACTACCCGCCGCATGAACCGCCGCGCTATATGAAAGTGCCGGTGGAGATTCTGGTATTTCTCTGCCTGCTGGTGGGGATTGTGCCGGCCTACACCGTGGCGCCACTGTTGGCGGCGGCGGCCTCGGCAACCCTGGGCGGCGAGCTGCCAAGCTACAGCCTGGCGATTTGGCATGGCTTAAACATGGCGTTGCTGATGAGCTTTATCGCCCTGTTTGGTGGGATTTTGGTCTATGTATTTCGTCAGCCCTTATTTCGCTGGTATGCCGGTCTGCCGAGCGTGGACGCCAAGTTACTGTTCGAGAGCGGTGTGCTGATTCTGATCAAGGCCTGCACGGCCGTGACCCGCTGGCTGGAGAATGCTTCGCTGCAGCGTTACCTGGCGTTGCTGCTGGCGGCTGCTCTTCTGGTGGTTACGCAGGGGTTAAGCTCGTTGCCGCAGATCAACGGGTCGCTGGCCATGACGCGAATCGACGGCATCACCGCCCTGGGTTTGGGCATGATGGCGTTGGCCGCGCTGGTAACGGTGGTTTTCCACCGCCAGCGCTTGGTCTCATTGCTGATGCTCAGCGTGGTCGGGTTGATGGTGGCGCTGACGTTCGCTCGCTACTCAGCTCCCGACCTGGCCCTGACCCAGCTGTCAGTAGAAGTGGTGACCATCGTCTTACTGATGCTTGCGCTGTTCTTTCTGCCAGCGCATACCAACATTGAGTCCAGCAGCCTGCGTGGCCTGCGTGACTTCACCCTGGCGGTGGGCAGCGGGGTGATGGTGGCGATGTTGGTGTTTGCGGTGCTGACGCGGCCATATGACAGCATTTCCGCGTTCTTCCTGGAAAACAGCGTACCGGGTGGCGGCGGCACTAACGTGGTCAACGTGATTCTGGTGGATTTCCGCGGCTTCGATACCATGGGCGAGGTCACCGTGCTGGCAATTGCTGCGGTCGGCATCTTTGCGTTGCTCGACGGCTTGCGCCTGTTCCAACCCAAAGTCGATGCACAGGGCCGTAACTGGGCCCGTGACCGTCATCCGTTGATCCTCGCCACCCTGTCGCGCGTGCTGTTGCCGATGGCGTTGCTGGTTTCGGTGTTTATCTTCCTGCGCGGCCACAACCTACCCGGCGGCGGCTTTATCGCGGGCCTGGTCACGGCCGTGGCGTTGATTCTGCAATACGTCGCCAGCGGTGTGCAGTGGACGCAATCGCGGCTGCCGCTCAACTACCAAGGCATGGCGGGGCTCGGCGTATTGATTGCGGGCTTAACCGGGGTTGGCAGCTGGTTGTTTGATCGGCCGTTCCTGACCTCGGCTTTCGGCCATTTCGACATTCCGCTGATCGGTGAAATCGAGCTGGCGACCGCCATGCTGTTTGACCTCGGCGTGTACCTGACGGTGGTCGGCGCGACCCTGCTGATTCTCGCCAACCTGGGCAAGCTGACCCAGGAAAAAGCTGTTCAAGAGGTGCTCTGAAATGGAAGCCATATTTGCTGCGACCCTGGGCATCCTCACCGCCAGTGGTGTGTACCTGTTGCTGCGGGCACGCACGTTCCCAGTGGTGTTGGGGCTGACCTTGATTTCCTATGCGGTCAACCTGTTCCTGTTTGCCATGGGCCGCTTGCAGAGCGGTGTGGTGACGGTGATCGGCGAGGGCGCTGAATACGCGGACCCGCTGCCGCAAGCGCTGGTGCTGACTGCCATCGTCATCGGTTTTGCCATGACCGCCTTTGTGGTGGTGCTGGCGCTGCGTAGCGTTGGCGAAACCCAGACTGATCATGTTGACGGCCAGGAGCCTGTGCAATGAATCATGGCTTGATCTTGCCCATCCTGTTGCCAATGTTTGCTGGCAGCCTGTTGCTGCTGGGTGCTGGCTTGAGCATGCGGTTCAAGCGCTGCGTGTCGCTGTTGGCTACCTTGTCACTGTTACCGCTGAGCGGCTACTTGCTGTGGTTGGCTGACCACGATGTGCTGCAGGTGTATGCCGCCGGTAATTGGGCCGCGCCCTTCGGCATCATCTTGTTATTGGATCGTCTCAGCGCTTTGTTGCTAGTGGTCACTGCAGTGCTGGGCAGCTTTGCCTTGCTGTATGCGGTGCGCGGCGATGATGAGCGCGGGCAGAGTTTTCACGCGTTATTCCAGTTCCAGCTGATGGGCATCAATGGCGCCTTTCTGACGGGTGATCTGTTCAACCTGTTTGTGTTCTTTGAAATCCTTTTGATCGCGTCCTACTCGCTGTTGCTGCATGGCGGTGGGGTCGAGCGGGTGCGCGCGGGGCTGCATTATGTGGTGCTGAACCTGGTCGGTTCGGCGTTCTTCCTGCTCGCCGTGGGCGTGCTGTATGGCATCACCGGCACCCTGAATATGGCTGATATGGCCATCCGTGTAGCCGCCGCTGGGCCTGATGATGCGGCACTGTTGGGCGCTGCCGGCTTGCTGCTGCTGGTGGTGTTCGGCCTCAAGGCCGCATTTATGCCGCTGTATTTCTGGTTGCCTAAGGCCTATGCCTCGGCCAATGCGCCGGTCGCTGCGCTGTTTGCAGTGATGACCAAGGTCGGGCTGTATTCGATCATTCGCGTGTACACGCTGATCTTTGGTGATGATGCCGGCACATTGGCCAATATGGCCAACGACTGGCTCTGGCCGATTGCCCTGTTGACCCTGGCGCTTGGGGTGATCGGTGCGCTGGCAGCGGTCAGCTTGCAAGGACTGTTGGCCTATCTGGTGGTGGTGTCTGTGGGCACGTTGCTCGCCGGTATTGCCATCGGCACCGAACAAGCCTTGGCCGCGGCCCTGTATTACTTGGTGCACAGCACGTGGGTGGCCGGTGGTTTGTTCTTGCTGGCTGATCTGATTGCCCGTCAGCGCGGCGCCAAGCAGGCGTTGTTGGTGCAGGGGCCGGCGCTGCAGAACCCGCACCTGCTCAGTGCGCTGTTCTTTTTTGGCGCGATTGCGGTGGCGGGTTTACCGCCGCTCTCCGGGTTTATCGGCAAGCTGCTGTTGCTGCGTTCACTGGAGCCGGGGCTGCAAGCGTTGCTGTTATGGCCAGTCGTGCTGGGCGGTAGCCTGCTGACTCTAATTGCCCTGAGTCGCGCCGGTAGCATGTTGTTCTGGCGAGTGGGTTTGAGCCAGCTGGACAGCGCCGAACTGGATTACGGTCGGCTGTTGGCCTGCACAGGGCTGCTCGCGCTCAGCTTGGTATTGATGCTGTTCGCCGCGCCGCTGTTGAGTTATGTCGAGGCTACGGCCAGCCAGCTGCATGACCTGGCGTTGTACCGGCAGATCATCGAATCGGGAGCTGCACGATGAAAGCACGTCGCTGGTTACCCCATCCACTGCTGAGTGTGTGCTTGCTGCTGGTATGGCTGCTGTTGATGAATGACTTGAGTCTTGGTCACTTCTTGCTCGGTGCGCTGCTTGGTTGGACCATTCCGTTGCTGACCCAGGTGTTCTGGATCAACCCGCCGAAAGTCGATAAACCGTTCAAGCTGTGTCTGTTTCTGCTGCGTATTCTGGGCGATATCGTCATGGCCAATCTGCAGGTGGCCAAGCTGATTCTCGGCCCAACCGCCAAGCTGCGCCCTGCGTTCGTGGAAATACCGCTGTTGCTGGAGGATGAACTGGCCCTGACCATGCTCACCAGCATCATTTCTCTGACCCCGGGCACGGTTTCTGCCGACCTCAGCGATGACCGCAAGACCCTGCTGGTGCATGGCCTCGATGTGCCAGACGCCGAAGCCCTGGTGGCGGAAATCAAGCAACGCTACGAAGCACCCTTGCTGGAGGTATTCACATGCTCACCTACGTGATTCCGCTGTGCCTGGTGATTATCGGCATTGCCCTGGTGCTAACCATGGCGCGCCTGATCATCGGCCCGGACCTGCCTGACCGCATCCTGGCGCTGGACACCCTGTATATCAACGCGATTGCCATCCTCGTGCTGCTCGGCGTGTGGTTGGGCTCAGACCTGTATTTTGAAGCGGCCCTGCTGATTGCAGTGATGGGCTTTATCGGCACTGTGGCGGTGACTAAGTATTTGCTGCGCGGCGACATCATCGAGTAAGAACGTTCTACGGAGACTGCTGTATGAATACTTGGATCGAAGCCTTGGTGGCGCTGTTTCTGCTAATCGGCAGTCTATTCGCCTTGGTGGGTGCGATTGGCCTATATCGCCTGCCTGATTTTTTTATGCGTCTGCATGGCCCGACCAAAGCCAGCACCTTGGGTGTGGGCGGCATGGTGATTGCCTCGCTGATCTACTTCAGCTTTAGCGGTAAGGGCATCAGCCTGCATGAACTGCTGATTGCCTTGTTTCTGTTTATCACCGCGCCGGTCAGCGCCCATATGTTGGCCAAAGCGGCCATGCAGCAAAAGCTCCATATCAACCAGAACACTCGCGGCAAGCCTTGGGAGCAATAAGCCTGACGTGACTCTGCTGCGCGTCGGTGAACGCTAATCTCGACTCGGACATCCTGCTTCGTTCGACCTCCGGCCACCCTGCATGTGCTCGTGTCTTCGGTGAGTGGACCTGCCGACGTCTGTCTTAAGTCACGTAGGTTGTCTCGCGTTAAGGCGAGATCCTAAACCGGCTGTAAAGCCCGCCCACACAATTCGCGGCGCTGACTGTATCTGTCGGCGCCGCGCCAGCCTCTCTACACTGCAGCCTTTAGTTAGGGGCTTTGGTATGCGTGAGCAGGGAAGGGGCATCGCTGTGATCTGCCTGGTGATCGCCATGGCGTTGTGGGGCAGTTCCTTTATCGCGCTGAAACTGGCCTTTGCCGAGTTGCCGCCGCTGTGGGTGATTTTCGGTCGTATGGCCCTCGGCAGCCTGGTGTTTGTGCTGGCCTGGCGCTGGCGCGGACAGATGCAATACCGCGCCGGTGATTGGAAGTACCTGATGGGTCTGGCCGCGTGCGAGCCTTGTCTGTATTTCCTCTTCGAAGCCCTGGCGCTGCAGCACACCAGCGCCGCGCAGGCTGGCATGGTCACGGCGTTGCTGCCGCTGCTGGTCGCAGTCGGCGCGTTTATCTTCCTACGTGAGCGGGTCAGCCGAACCACGTTGAGTGGATTTCTCCTCGCCCTGATCGGCGCCATCTGGCTGAGCCTGGCCGGCAGTGCCGATGAGCATGCCAGCAACCCCATCCTCGGTAACTTCTATGAGCTGCTCGCGATGCTCTGCGCCATGGGGTACACCCTGCTGCTCAAGCATCTGTCAGCGCGTTATTCGCCTTTTCTGCTGACCGCCATGGTGGCGTTTGTCGGTACGCTGTTCTTCCTGCCGTTGGCCTACGTGAGTGCTCCGCTGCCTGTCAGCATCAGCCCCATGGGCATGGGCGCGGTGGCCTACCTTGGGGTCGTGGTGACGGTTGGCGCTTATGGTTTATACAACTTCGGCGTGAGCCGCTTACCCGCCAGCCAAGCGTCAGGTTTTACCAACCTGATTCCGGTGTTCACCCTGCTGTTCGCCATACTGCTTTTAGGCGAAAGCCTGAATGGCATGCAAATGCTGGCCGCGGCATTGGTGTTTGCCGGTGTGCTGCTGAGCCAATGGCGCGGCAGTGCGCATGTGCCGGTTGGTGTGCTGGATTGAGAAGGAGAGAGCGATGAACGATGCACGACAGTGGGCATGTGAGGCGATTCGCGTCATCGAGGCGGATTTTCAGCGCAGCGCCGATACCCACCTGATCCCCCTGGCGTTGCCAGGATTGCCGGGGGTCGAGCTGTACTTCAAGGATGAGTCCAGTCATCCCACCGGCAGCCTCAAGCATCGCCTGGCGCGATCGCTGTTTCTCTATGCGCTGTGCAACGGCTGGCTCAAACCTGGCGCGCCGGTGGTCGAGGCGTCCAGCGGCTCCACGGCAATTTCCGAAGCCTATTTTGCCCGCCTGCTGGGGCTGCCGTTTATTGCGGTGATGCCGGCCAGCACCTCGAAGGAGAAGATTGCGCAGATCGCTTTCTACGGCGGACAGAGCCATCTGGTGAACGATCCAACGCAGATCTATGCCGAGTCTGAACGCCTGGCGCGTGAGACCGGTGGGCATTTTATGGATCAGTTCACCTACGCCGAACGCGCCACCGACTGGCGTGCCAACAACAATATCGCCGAGTCGATCTTTCAGCAGCTGCGCAGCGAGCTCTTTCCCGAGCCGAGCTGGCTGGTGTCCAGCCCTGGCACCGGCGGCACTTTAGCAACGCTGGGGCGCTATGTGCGCTATCGGCGGCATAACACCCGCGTGCTCTGCGCTGATGCCGAGCGTTCGGTGTTCTTCGATTACTACCGCACGGGCGATGCCAGCCTGACCCTGGACTGCGGTTCGCGAATTGAGGGCATTGGCCGCCCGCGTGTTGAGGCGTCCTTTTTACCTACGGTGATCGACGCCATGTGCAAGGTGCCCGATGCCTTGTCTTTGGCGGCGATGCATTACCTGGCGCAGCGTTTGGGTCGCAAAGTGGGCGGCTCCAGCGGCACTAATCTGATCGGCGCGTTGCTGGTGGCGCAGCGCATGGTGGCGGCGGGCGAGTCCGGCTCGGTGGTGGCGATTCTCTGCGATGGCGGCGAGCGCTATGCCGACACCTACTACGATCAGGTATGGCTCAGCGGCCAGGGTTTCGAGCTGACGGGGTTAATCGCCGCGGTGGCCGATTGTGCGGAGCGCGGCGTCGCGCTGCCGGGTGACTTGCCTACGGCAGGGCTGTAGATGGACAACCTGCGGATTCGTCAGGCGACGGCTGCCGATATCGACAATCTCTGTGTGCTGATTTTCGAGCACGGGCCGAACCCTTGGAATCACCTGCCTTCTGTAGAGGTGACGGCCCATCTCCAGCAGATTGCCGACGGTTCAGTGTCGGCATTGCTGGCCGAGAAGGGCAGCGAATTGCTGGGGTTTATCAGCTATCAACATTCGCGGCGTTTTGCCCGCTACCAGCCGCCGGCGCGCTGCGATCAAGAGCACGCCTATATCTGCGAGGCGGTCACCCATCGTGCGGTGGCCGGGCAGGGCCTGGGCTCCCGTTTGCTCAAGCAGGTGGTTGCCGCGCTAGCCGAGCAGGGCGTGAGCGATATCTATATCGATCGTCACGAAGAGAACGCCGCCTCGGCCGGGATGATGCGTAAGGCCGGCTTTATCGAGATTGAAACCTACGCTGACCCCGAACGCCGCCCCAATGGCTCGCGGCGCACCACGGTCTGTTGTCTGCGTCTGCACGTGTAGTCGGGCGCTCGCGCTCCTCTGGGCAAGCCGTGCTGGTCTAGAGTCACTGCTGTAGGTGGGCGTACACCGCGCCCCGAATGCAGCAGGAGAAATGCCATGGGAATTGTGCGCAGCTGCTTGCACATGCTGCTGTGGTCGGTCGTTGGGCTGAGTGAGGCAGCCCTGGCTGCCGATGATACGGCGGGGTCGAAGGACCATCCGTTGCTGTCACGCTACCCGAACTCGCATATCGTCGAGTACGAGCAGAATTACAACGCCGCGCAGTTCGCCACCGGCACCCAGGACGGCCTGCCACAGCGCCAGAGCGTGGAAGGCGATGCTACGCAGATTCGCTACTACCACAACGCGGTAGACAGCCAACCGAGCCCGTTGCAGCTGCTGCGCAACTACCAGAACGCGATCAAATCGATCGGCGGCGAAGTGATTTACGAACGCCTTCCCCAGGACGGTGATGGCGGTGAAACCACGTTGAAGGTCACGACCGGCGGTAAAGAGGTGTGGGTGCGCCTCGATCCTGAGATTTTTAGCGCACCGACCCAGAGCTACAAGCTGGTGATCGTCGAAGTGGCAGCCATGCAGCAGGTGGTCAGTGCTAATCAGTTGCTCGATGAACTCAACCGTAACGGCTTTATCGCCCTGTATATCAACTTTGACACCGGTAAAGCCGAGCTCAAGGCCGATGGCCTGGCCACGGTGGCGGAGATTGTCAGCATGCTGAAAGCCGCGCCGACTCTGCGCCTGGCCATCGAAGGCCATACCGACAGCCAGGGTCAGGCCGAGGCTAACAAGCTGCTGTCTGAACAGCGTGCACAGAGTGTGATGAGCGCCATCGTCACCGCGGGTATTGAAGCGCAGCGGCTGACGGCTGCAGGTTTTGGCCAGGAACGGCCGGTGGCGGACAACCGCAGTGAGGAAGGGCGGGCGAAGAATCGTCGGGTCGAGCTGGTTAAGTTGTAAGCCCGCGCGCTGCCTGGGTTGCAGGCAGCGTGCGGGCTTCTTAGAGCAAGTTGTTAAGTGGGTTCAGCAATACCGAGCATGTCGCGAATCAGCGCTTCGGCCACGCGAATGCCATCAACCCCGGCGGAGAGAATGCCGCCGGCGTAACCCGCGCCTTCACCGGCCGGGTATAGGCCGCGCACGTTCAGGCTCTGCATATCGGCGCCACGGGTGATGCGCAGTGGCGAGGACGTGCGGGTTTCGATGCCGGTCAGCACCGCGTCGTGCAGGTCGAAGCCTTTGATCTGCTTGCCGAATGCTGGCAGCGCTTCGCGGATGGCTTCGATGGCAAAGTCCGGCAGCGCCAGAGCCAGGTCGCCTAGCTTGATCCCTGGTTTGTAGGATGGCTCGACACTGCCCAACGCGGTTGAGGGTTTGCCGGCGATAAAGTCGCCGACCAGTTGCCCCGGCGCTTCGTAAGTGCTCCCGCCGAGCAGGTAAGCCTGAGACTCCAGCTGTTCTTGCAGCTCAACCCCAGCCAGCGGGCCGCCAGGGTAGTCCTGTTCCGGGGTGATGCCTACGACGATGCCGGCGTTGGCATTGCGCTCGTTACGCGAGTACTGGCTCATGCCGTTGGTGACCACGCGGTTGGGCTCCGAGGTGGCCGCGACCACGGTGCCGCCTGGGCACATGCAGAAGCTGTAGACCGAGCGACCGTTCTTGGCGTGGTGCACCAGTTTGTAATCCGCAGCGCCGAGCTTGGGGTGACCGGCATATTTGCCCAGGCGCGCACGGTCGATTAGGCCTTGCGGGTGTTCGATACGAAAGCCCACCGAGAACGGCTTGGCTTCCATAAACACCTCGCGCTTGTGCAGCATACGGAAGGTGTCGCGCGAGCTGTGGCCTAACGCGAGGATCACCTGGCGGCTGTGAATCTGCTCGCCGCTATCGAGCACCACGCCGGTCAGTTGACCGTCTTCGATCAGCACATCGCTGACGCGCTGTTGAAAACGTACTTCGCCGCCCAGCGCTTTGATTTCTTCGCGCATGGTCGCCACCACGCCAGTCAGGCGGAAGGTGCCGATATGCGGTTTGCTGACATAGAGAATTTCGTCTGGCGCGCCGGCTTTGACGAATTCATGCAGCACTTTGCGGCCGATGTGTTTGGGGTCTTTGATCTGGCTGTAGAGTTTGCCGTCAGAGAAGGTGCCGGCACCGCCTTCGCCGAACTGCACGTTGGACTCGGGGTTGAGCACGTTTTTGCGCCACAGGCCCCAGGTGTCTTTGGTGCGCTGGCGCACTTCGGTGCCGCGCTCCAGCACGATCGGGCGCAAACCGGCCTGGGCCAGAATCAAGGCGGCGAAAATTCCGCAGGGGCCAAAGCCGACCACCAGGGGGCGTTCTTCGAGCGGCTCGGTGGTATGCCCGGCGGGCTTGTAGTCGGTGTCGGGGGAAGGGCCGATATGCCGGTCATCGCTGAATTTTTCCAGCAGCGCCGCCTCATCGCGCAGGCTGCAGTCGATGGTGTAGATAAAGTGCATTTCGCTGGATTTTTTGCGCGCATCGTAGCTGCGTTTGAACAGGCTGAAGTCGAGCAGCGCGTCATCGGTAATGCCTAAGCGCTGAATGATGGCCGGGCGTAAAGCCTCGTCAGGATGATCGAGCGGCAGCTTGAGTTCGGTGATGCGTAGCATGGGACGGTCCACTATCAGGGCCGGAGGCAACCCGGCAGCTTTTAAAAGGCGGCGATTATACCCGTGATCAGCGGGTAAAGGCCGCCGCCAATAAATGCTTGCGAACCGCCGTGCTAGCGTGTGTGAGGCTTAACCCAAGCGAGCATCACATCGAGCATGCGGTTGGCAAACGCCCACTCGTTGTCATACCAAGCCAGCACCTTAACCAGATCCCCTTGCACGCGGGTGTGGTTGAGGTCGACCACACACGACACCGGGTAGCCATTGAAATCACTGGACACCAGCGGCAGCTCGTTGCATTCCATCACGCCAGCAGGCATCCGCGCGGCACCTTGTTGCAGGGCGGCGTTGATTGCTTCTCGGCTGGTCGGCCGCTCGCAGGTAAAGGTCAGGTCAACCAGCGATACGTTCGGTGTGGGTACGCGCACCGACAGCCCATCCAGGCGGCCGGCCAACTCAGGCAATACCAGGCCGATGGTCTTGGCGGCACCGGTGCTGGTGGGGATCATCGACAGCGCAGCGGCGCGGGCGCGATACAAATCACTGTGGGTTTTATCCAGCAGGTTTTGGTCATTGGTGTAGGAGTGGATGGTGTTGAGCAGCCCTTGGCGAATACCGACCGCTTCGTGCAGCACCTTGGCCAGTGGCGCCAGGCAGTTGGTGGTGCAGGATGCATTGGAGACGATCTGCTGATCGCCTAGCAGCTCGTGGTTAACGCCATACACCACGGTCAGATCGGCACTGTCCAGCGGGTGAGACAGCAACACTCGCGGCGCGCCTGCACTGAGATGCTGTTCAACCTCTGCACGCTTTTTCAGATTACCGGAACACTCCAGTACCAAATCCACGGCGTGCTGACGCCACGGCAGTTTGCTCACCTCGCGCTCACGCAGCAGTTGAATGGGTTGGCCATTCACCTGCAGCACGTTCTCGGCCAGGCTGATCTGCCCGTTGAAACGGCCGAAGGTGGAATCGAAGCGGGTGAGGTGGGCGAGGGTACTTTGTTCGCCGAGGTCATTGATGGCGATGAGCTGGATATGCTCCTGGAGCCCACGTTCGAACAACGCGCGGACCAGGCAGCGGCCGATACGACCATATCCATTGATGGCAATGCGCAGCATAACGATATCCCTTTGGCTGACTTCCCTTTCAGCTTAGGCCAATCGTTTATAGAGCGGGCTGATCTATCTCAGCTTTCTGCGCTGGTGTGTTTAGCCATGTGTCTAATCGTTGCGCGCACCGCCAAGGAAAGCGCAACCACGCAACACCTCACCATTGACGCGTAGTTCGGCGCTCAGGTGCTGCACTGCGCCACTCATGTTGTCCACACAGCGCTGCCTGGCAACCCACAGCTCCACACGTTGGCCGTTGGCTTCGCTACTCAGGCTCAGGCGACCTTCCGGCAGTTGTTCCTCCAGATACGGCAACGCCTGCGGCTCCTGGCCGACACGGTTAAGAATCATGCCCTGATTACTCACCGCAATATTCCAGTCAGGCTCATGACCGTTGGCGCGCAAAACTGTGCGGGCGAAATTGATATCCGTACAGGCATGGCCTTCAGGCTGCACGCGATACACCTGAGAGGGTACAAACTGGCCATCAATGCCTGCTTGGGCATTGGCTTGTAGCTGGCCGCGCATATCGACATAAAGGGTGTTATGACCATCCTCGAACAAGCTATTGGCATCACTGCCCAGCCCGACTGCGCCATCTTCCTTAAGGATAAATTGACGTTGTTCGTGGCAAGGCTGAAAGAGCAATTGACCTGCGCTCAGGTTGAGCTCGCCCTGCATGCGCGTCAGTTCAACCTTGGGCTCGACAGGCTTGTCGGTGAACACTTGGCAACTGGCGAGTAATGGCAATACAGCAAAGCAAAAAGGACGGCTAAAACGCATCGTGGCACTCCTGATAAGTGCCGCACACGTTACCGAGGCAGTAGGGCGACCACAAGGGCGATTCAAACGGGCGCCAAGCGATGCTGCCTTTAAGTTAGGCGCGCTGCTCACGGAAGAGGAAATATCGAATTACTGTTGCTCCGAGCAGCACAATCGCCCATACGGTTGATGCATTAAATGCTGCGCCTGCAGGACGCCAAAGGCTATCCAATGTGTAAATATTGACAGGCCAAGCGAACAGAGCGCTGGCCAACGCCGCAAGTACAGCGAGTGACCACGTCCAGCGATTAAATGCGCGGATACGATCGGAGGAGACGCGTTTCGGTTTCAGCTTTGCAAAAGCAAGCGCCGTGATAGTCATAGGGAGACAAATAAAAATAGCGAAGATAATCATCGTGCTGTGCCTAACGATTAAGCTAAGGGGCGGGCTTTAGCCTGTCCCAGTGAGCGAAGCGAACGGTTTGAACCAGTTGTTAGGTGTTGTCCCACATGTGATTCCACATTGCTTTTGATACCTCACTATTCCCTATAAGAAATGAGCAGCCAATTAAATTATTAACTGCGGGGTCGTACCATATTAGAAAATAACCGACTCCCTCAGATTTCACACGAGCTGTTTTGAGTTTTTGGGGGTTGTGGGTTTCTATAGCGTTAACAAATTCCTTAGTGCTTTCTGCAAGTCTCTTTGCATGCTCTCCAGCTCTCTCGAAAATGTGTTCCGCTTTGATTTTATAGGTGACCAGAATTCCAGATTCAGTTACATCAATAACAGATTCGTCGAATATTACGTCGCTGCCATTTATGATTAGGTCGTAAACTGCTACGGCTTCACTCAGACTTGAGTTATGCAGTGCATTTTTTAGGATTTCCACATTATTCAATTGGGCACCTAACGTTTGATTAAGGGGCGGGCTTTAGCCCGTCCCAGTGAGCGAAGCGAACGATTTGAACCATTTGTTAGAAGCCTGCTCCTGAACCCATAAAGAAAACTGAGGCAGAAAAACCTAGAAGTATACCGAGATACAAAAAACTCAGGTAAGGCCACGAAATTCGATTTCCCAAAACCCAGCGATGCCATATTACCAGTGGGCCTGAAGAAAGTAGCAATGCCAGCGCTGA